>NPIE01000076.1_pt1 | contig 74754 bp, 65 predicted proteins | sample 8637661 | NCBI WGS metagenome assembly NPIE01 (sample SAMN07420842, study PRJNA396082) | bioreactor metagenome | isolation source: sample BA12 brine-fed electro-methanogenic bioreactor BA | place: Japan: Kochi | collected 2016-12-09
ACTTCTTAACCGGACAATGCTGATCTCACTTCAGAAAAAGTTTTATTTTATGGCCTGATTCGGCCCTTAAACCGCCCATTTTGGCGATAAAATTGGACGGTTAAGAGAAACTTGGGTTGGATCCTGCCCAATCAGTGGCGGGGGTCAATTTTTGCACCCCGGCTTGACACAGCCTCCCGCAGATTTATTCTCAAATCACCCCCTATCCTCCATCGACACGAACGGTTGAAAAATCCTATCCACGCGGGAGGTTCCGCCATGAGCACCGCACCTTTCTCCGTTTCCGATCTCGATTTCGAACCTAACCGTCCCCTGCACCCCTCCCCCCTCGACTGGCGCGACCAGGTCATCTACTTTCTGCTCGTCGACCGCTTCGACAACAACGATCTGAACGTTCCGGCCTACGTGCGCGGACAGACCCCGACGGGGCGCGATCTCCACGAGGCGCACCGCTTTCAGGGGGGCAACCTCAAGGGGATCACGCGCCGCCTCGACTACATCCGCGACCTGGGGTGCACGGCCGTCTGGCTCAGCCCAATCCTCAAGAACCGCCTTGATCTCGACAGTAGCTATCACGGCTACGGCATCCAGGACTTTCTGCAGATCGATCCGCGCTTCGGCACCCTGGAGGATCTGCGCGAACTGACCGCGGCGGCTCACGCGAAGGGGATGTACGTGATCATGGACATCGTCCTCAACCACACGGGCGACGTCTGGGGGTATCCCGACGGGCATCCCTATTTCTACAGCGGCGGGCAGGTCTTTCCCTTCGGCTTCTGGCGGCAGGCCGACCCGGCGGCGGGCTTTCAGCGCGACGACGCCGTGTGGCCGGCGGAGCTGCAGGATCCTGACCTTTTCAAGCGCAAGGGGGAGATCCGCAACTGGAGCGACCCGGTGGAGGCGCGCGACGGCGACTTCTTCAGCCTCAAGGAGCTGGACGTTCCCAATCCGCGGGTTCTCGACACTCTGATCAAGGTCTACAAATACTGGATCGTCAACGGCGACGTCGACGGGTTTCGCGTCGATACGGTCAAGCACATGGAGAGCTCGGCGACGGCGATTTTCTGCAACGCTATCCGCGAGTACGCGCAGCGCGTCGGCAAACACAACTTCTTCCTGTTCGGCGAGATCGTCGGGGACGATGCGACGATCCAGCAGTACATCGGGCGCAACAGCCGCATCGAGGGAACCAACGAGCGCTTTCCGTCGCTACACGCGGCCATCGACTTTCCTCTCTACTTCGTGCTCGAGAACGTGATCAAGGGGCTGGCGCACCCGGAGGCGCTGCGTCGGCGCTACGACGCCTTCCGCGACTTCTACGCGGATCACGGCGAGGCGGGGCGCTACTTCGTGACCTTCGTCGACAACCATGACCAGGTCGGCAGGGACAAGAAGCGCTTTCTGGCGGGCAGCCCCTACCCGCAACAGGCGGTGCTAGCCTGCGCCTACCTGCTCACGGCGCAGGGGGTGCCGTGCATCTACTACGGCACCGAGCAGGGGCTCGACGGCGCAGGGCAGGATGACGGTGCAGTGCGCGAGTGCCTCTTCGGCGGCAAGTGGGGCGCCTTCGATACGACGGGGGCGCACGTGTTTGATCCGGGAAACCCCATCTACCGCGGCATCGGCGCGGTGGCGAAGGCGCGGGCGAACGAACCGGCCCTGCGCTACGGCCGCCAGTACTTCCGGCCCATCTCGGGGAACGGGTACGACTTCGGGCTCCCTGTGGACGGACGCTGCACCCTGGCCTTCTCCCGCATCCTCGACAGCGAGGAGGTGCTGGTCTGCCTGAACCTCGACGATCGGCCGCGCAACGACTTCGTCACAGTCGACGGCAATCTGAGCGCCCCCGGCAGGGTGATGCGCGACCTGCTGCGTCCCGATCGGACTTTTCCGGTGCAGGCGAGTGGGAATGGAGCGTGCGTACAGGTGGTGCTGGAGCCGCACCAGGTGGCTATTTTGAAGGTGGATTGAAAAAGCCGGTGGATGGGGTCGGACCAAGGCAACCCATTGATTTTCCAAAAGATCAAACCAAAAAATAAGCGTTTTCCACCCTTAGCGCTTTATTTTCCGGTGTAAAATCGTCGTCTTGGCACTCCTCGCTTACCCATTTCAGACCGGTTGCAGAACATAAGCCCGATTTTGCCCTGAAAAATCGGGCTAAGAGTGATTTTTCAGGCTCAATTCAGGATATTTTTTTTCAGTCACTTACCTTGGTCCGCTCCCAGGTCCGTTCAAACAGATCGTCCTCACCTTGAGCGCTGCCGCGCTCGACCTTATGCGGAGTTGCGGTTGCTGACGCACTGCGGCGCACCGGCCAAACCTCAAGCACGCCGGCGCCCAGAACCAGCGCGCCGCCGACAACCTCCAGGGTCCCCAAGTGCTCGCCGGCAAAGATAGCGGCCGAGGCCAGGCCCACCAGCACTTCAGCCATCAGCAGGATCCCGACGCGGGCAGGCTCAAGCCGCGCGGTCGCCCACATCAACCCAACCATCGACAGCCCCCACCAGAGACTCCCGGCAGCAAGAGTCCAGCCAAGCGCCGGAATAACCGCCTCAATCGCTAGACTGGGCACTGGCTCGAGCACCGGTGCCAACACGGCCGCCCCTGCGCAAGCACCCAGAGCAAAGACGAAGGCGGCCTCGCCCGGCCCCGTTTCGGCCTGGGCCCGGATGCCCGTCGTTGCGACCGCCCAGAGCAGGCCCGAGGCCAGGCCGAACCAGTCGCCGAGGCCGCGAGGCAGCGGCAGTCCGCCATCGGCCCCCAGCACAAGTCCAAGCCCGGTGACGCCCACCATAATCGCGGCCAGCCGAAGCCAGGGTGTCGACCAGCCCAACGCATAGCGGGCGATCAGTGTGCTCCAGACTGGCGTGAGGAAAAACAGCAGAACAACAATCGCGACGCGCCCGTAAACCAGGCCGACCGAATAGAGGACGAAGGCGACGCCGCCCAGTGCGATAGATGCCAGCGTCACGGGGCTGGACCGAAAAAGTCTGCGCCGTGCCCTAACTGCCACGGGCGCCAGCACAAGCGCGGCCATCGCTACGATCACCAACGTACCCCAGGCGCCGGAGAGTCCGATGTCCGCTAAGCGGCGGACCGGCAGCCAGTAGAAGCCCCAAAGACTCCCGGTCCCGATGACGAAAAGCGTGGCGATGTTGGTGATGCGATCTTTGTGCATTCTGATTCGTTCCATTGATTGATGCGAGGAAATTCATGTGAAGGGGTACCTGCACGGAGGCAGCGTTGCGGGGGATCTTAGTCACCGAGCGGAGCGTTTCTCCCGTTCTGATGCGCTGGACGGCTATTTGAATGTCAGGTTTCGCAGTCGCTGGATGGTGGCCTCCCGCTCTTCGTCCGAGAGTACCTGAATACCGAAGAGGTCGTTCATCCACAATCCGTCCGCGGCAAGCCGGACGATGGCCGCTATCACCGGATCGATGCCGTCGTTTTGCTGCTGGCGCTGCCAGTCGGCCTGGCGTGCGTAGAGCGGCTCCAGCAGCGCGGTGTTGGAGGCTCCGGCGGCGAGCATCGAAGTCGCCAACTGATCCATCGGATCGTCACCTGCCCGGTCAACGGTGGAGGCATCAAGGTAAGCCCGGGTCCATTGGCCGGGGGCATTATCTTCTTCCATGGCCCTGGCCATGCGCGACTCAGTCAGCGTTACGAACTCCCGAACCATGCCGGTGAGAAGCTCGTCCTTCGAAGCGAAGTGATAGAGAAGACCGCCCTTGCTGACGCCCGCCTCTCGAGCGACGACTTCAAGGGTCAGTCCGCGGACGCCTTGTTGCAGCACCACGCGTCCGGCGGCATAAAGCACGCGTTTTCTGGTATCCTCCTTGGCCATGCATCTATACTGTACCGGCTGGACGGTAAAGTCAAGGATAAAAATAGATTTGACTTCGCTCTTCGGGGCTGGAGTTGGCTATAAATTCTTGAGGAATTCTTGTTGCGTGCGCGAGCCGCATCAGCTCATAATCTTTAGCAGAGGGCTGCGGAGTCTGCGGAGGGGGTCGGACCAAGGCAAAGCCATGAAATAACAATGAAAAATAAAATTTGCACCTCTTGAATCCCCGCTATAGCTCGATTTTTGAGGCTAAAATGGAACACATTTACTACAATCGACGTGGAATCCAAAGAGGGGGAATCAATAGCAAGGGCCAATCGGCATTACATCCCGGGCTGGGCAGTTGAGCTGATCCGACCCAGAGATAGAGAACCGCGGCGTTATGAATTCTGAAGGGCAGTAGGCAGCCTATGACCGACTACACCGAAAAAATTCTCAAATACGCCACCGACACCACCCGGACCGGCGAGTTGCCGGACGCCGACGGTGTCGGTGAGGTCGGCCTGGGTGCCGAGGAGGCCGGCCGGCGACTGGCCGTGCGCTTCATGCTGCGCACCCAAAACGGCACCGTGGCCGATGCGCGCTTTCAGGTTTTCGGCTGCGGCTTCACCATCGCCGCCTGTGCGGCGGCGGCCGAGCTGTCCATCGGCCATCCCCTTGAGGAAGTGTCGCGCCTGGATGCCGGCCGGGTCAACGCCGCATTGGGAGGACTGCCGGCAGAGCGCGACTACTGTGCCGAGCTGGCGGTCGAAGCTCTGCAGGCGGCGGTACGAAGCGCCCGCAGCGAGGACCACGCGGTGCAGCAGGCGATCCACCACCCCGAAGAGCACGGGCCGCGGGTGACGGTCGACGATCCCCTTTATCGCGCCCTGATGGCGACGCCGAAGCCGTCAGGAGTCGCCGCCCAAGACCGCCACCTCTTCGCCTGCCTGCTCGCCGTCGCGGCCCGGGAGCCTTGCGACCTCGCCGCGGCCCTTGGTCTGGTCGCGGCTGACATCGACGCCATTCTGATGCGCTGCTTTCCGGCGTTTGATTCAACGCAGCTCGCTGATCACTCGAACCCCGCCCATTCGAACCCTCCCGAGGTCAATGGTGACGTGCTGAAGATTCTTCTTACCCATGTCCCGCTGGAGGACAGCGGCCGTCCCCGCGTTCTTTCCGTCTGGCTGGCCCGCGCCATCGCCGCCCGCGCCGCCCGCCCCGGCCACTTGTGGACCGCCATGGGCCTGTTCGAACGGCCGCAGCTCAGCGCGGCCATCCGTCGTCATCTGCCCTCCCTGGCTGAAGCCAATGACCAGAACATGCGCTGGAAGCGCTTTCTCTACAAGCAGGTCTGCGACCTGAACGGCGGCGCCATGTGCAAATCCCCGAACTGCGGGGTCTGCAGCGACTATGCGATATGTTTTCCTGCAGAGGAGGAAGGAACCGGTTAGCCTCTGTGGCCTGAATCACTCCTGGGTCGGACCTGCCCAAGTGCTTGAACCGTTCTTGAAAGAACTTGATTTTATGTGCCGATTTGGTCCTTAAACCGCACATTTTGGCCATAAAATTGGACGGTTAAGCAAGATTGAACTTAAATTCTACTAAATGGCGAGATTTGCCAAAGTAACGACGAGCTTAGATGGGTCATTTTATCATCAAAATACCTGCTCTAAGGTTTCTTGGTGAGCTTTATTCTTTAAGCGGCGCAAATCCAACACTATTTTTTTTTGACTTATCTTCTCGAGAACTATAGAAAAAAAGAGTGTCTCTTGTGGGGAAACTATGAATCCGCCATGGCCGGCTGTCGCAGCAGCACCCTTTTATCCTCGGGACCCGGCATCAAGCCAAAAGAAGCACTTCAATGAAGATTCGCATAATCATTTCTCTGGCTCTGCTTTTTATACTCTATCTGTTGGGCATCTTTCTGTCCGTCAACAATCTGCATTCGACTACTTCCGCCCTCAATCATCTGATCAATCTACACAAAGTCGAAGAGTTGAGGGGGTCGCTGGTGCAGCGGGTAATGCGCGTTAATTTCGACCTCTACACTGTACACACTCCCTATTCCGCCGGGCTGGACCGGATCGTGGAAAACGTGGAGAGCCTCGAAAACCTGGCGCGGGGCTGCAACAGCTGCCACCACAAGATTGAGACTTCAAACGATCTTAATCAAATTTCCAACCTCATCGGTGAATTCAAAAAAGCCTTGAGCTTTTATATCACATCCTCGGCCAACCACGCCCGCGTCGAGAAACTCAAACAGGAGGCCAGTTCCATTGGCGATGCCCTGCTACAGAAGGTCGAAGAGATGTCTCGGCAAGCATCGCTTGGTGTGGAACGGCTTACAGCCGAGGCATTCAAGGACATCGATCGCTCGGAGAAAACCCTCCTCATTCTTGTTTTTTGCGCCGGTGTGCTCGGGATACTGATCGCAATCCACCTGACGGGCTCGATTACCCGTCCGGTTCGCGATCTGGTCGCGGCCACCCGGCGGATCACCAACGGTGAACTAGGCTTCACCCTTCCACAGAGCTATCGTGAAGAGTTCGGTGAGTTGGCCCGCCACTTCAATCTTATGAGCATCTCCCTGAAAGATAGCTATTCCAAACTCGAAACGGAAATTGCCGAGCACAGGCAGACCGAAAAAGCCCTGAGAGAGAGCGAGGAGCGCTATGCCCTGGCAGCCCGCGGCGCCAACGACGGACTGTGGGACTGGGATCTTGTGAATGAGACGATCTATTTCTCTCCCCGGTGGAAAGCTATGCTCGGCTACGAAGAGCAGGACCTTACCGACGATACCCGAACCTGGTTCAATCTCGTTCATCCCCACGATCTCGAAGGACTGAAAGTGAAAATCCTTTACCATCTGGACGGGACCCTGCCCCACCTTGAAAACGAACAGCGCATGCGACACCGCGACGGAAGCTGGCGATGGATACTGACCCGAGGCATCGCCGTCAGAGACGAAAAAGGAAAACCCTACCGTCTTGCCGGCTCCCAGAGCGATATCACTGAGCGCAAAAAAACTGAAGAGCAGCTCAAGCACGACGCCTTCCACGATGCCTTGACCGGCCTGCCCAATCGTGCACTACTGACCAACCGCATCGAGCACGCCATACAGACAGCCGAGCGCAATAAGGAATTTTTATTTTCCGTTCTCTTTCTTGACCTTGACCGCTTCAAATTCGTCAACGACAGCCTTGGTCACGCCATCGGTGATCAGTTGTTGACCGCCGTGGGCAGAAGGCTGGTGGAATATATCCGCCCAAACGACACCGTTGCGCGCCTGGGGGGGGACGAGTTCGCCATATTGTTGGAGGGAATCCACGACTGTGAGGAGGCGGTGACGGTCGCCTGCCGCATCCAGCGGGACCTTCCCAAGCCTCTCAGGATCGGCGGGCATGAAGTCTTTACCAGCGCCAGTATCGGCATCGCCCTGAGCTCCCACGGCTACGACAGGCCTGACCGCATGTTGCGTGACGCGGACCTCGCCATGTATAACGCCAAAGCCCACGGCAAAGCCTGTTATGTGATTTTTGACGAATCGATGCATGACCATACGGTGGAGAGCCTGCAACTGGAAAATGATCTGCGACGTGCCGTGGAACGAAAGGAGTTCGCAATTTTCTACCAGCCTGTCTTCAATGTTAAAGAGGATTGCCTGGTGGGCTTTGAGGCCTTGATCCGCTGGTTTCACCCTGTCCGTGGCATCATCCAACCCGGCCAGTTTATCCCCCTGGCGGAAGAAACCGGCCTGCTGCCCCCTATCGGGCGCTGGGTCCTGCGGGAGGCCTGCAGCCAGCTCGCCCTCTGGCGAAACCTCAACGGCACCGCCCTGAAGACATCGGTCAGTGTTAACCTTGCGAGCTGTGAATTCACTCCCGACCTAGTCAATTTCATCGGCGAGTTGCTGGAAGATTTCGCCCTGCCGGCCCAAAGTCTCAAGCTCGAAATCACGGAGCGCACCATCATGGGGCATCCGGAGCCAGCAGGCACCCTCCTGTCCGATCTCAAGGCCCTCGGCGTCGGCCTGCAGATCGATGATTTCGGGACTGGCTACTCATCGTTGGGCTATCTGCCGCATTTCCCGATCGACACGCTCAAAATCGACCGCTCGTTCATCGACGGTATCGACGGCAACCGTGAAAATTTTGAGATTGTTCGCACCATCATCGCGCTCGCCAAAAATCTGGACCTTGGGGTCATCGGCGAAGGGGTAGAGCGGCCTGAAGAATTGCAGGTTCTCAAGGATCTTGGGTGCGAGTGCGTGCAGGGTTTTATCTACGCCCCACCGCTGGAGCCTCAAATGGCTCAAAAACTGCTTACCGGAAAACCAACGATTGGAACAGGGAGGACATGATGGCTTTCTCGCAAGGAATGAGAACGATCTCCGCGCTTTTTCTCCTGCTCCTGCTCCTGCTCCTCCTCTCGACCCCAGCTCAGGCCGGAGATCGCCAAGAGGGAGAGATTCATGAGCTCAAAATCGGCCTCATCCCTGAAATGAATGTGTTCAGGCAGATGGATCGATTCAGGCCCCTGGGAGAGTATCTCTCCCGGACGATTGGCGTGGAGATCAACTTCACGATCCTCAGCCGCTACGGTAATTTGGTCGAATCCTTTAAACGCGACGGCCTTGACGGGGCGTTCTTCGGCTCTTTCACCGGCGCTCTGGCCATTGAACAATTAAAAGTGGTGCCCCTTGCGCGGCCGGTCAACCTCGACGGCAGATCGACCTACCACGGCGTGATCTACACACGCAAGGACAGCGGCATCAAAAAGGTTGCCGACATGAGCGGCAAAAAGTTCGCCTTTGTGGAAAAGGCGACCACCGCCGGCTATGTCTACCCCCTCGCCTATCTCAAAGAGCATGGAGTTGAAGACCCTGCCGATTTCTTTTCCGAATACTTTTTCGCCGGCAGCCATGACGCTTCTCTCCATGCCGTCCTAAACGGCAATGCGGACATCGGTGCGTCGAAAAATACCGTTTTCGATTGGGTCCGCTCCAGCGAACCGCGCGTCGATGAAGAGATCGAAATCCTCGCCTCATCGAGTCCAGTACCATCCAATGGGCTCTGTGTCCGCAGTGACCTGCCCGCCCCTCTTCAGGCCGCTCTCAAGGAAGCTCTGCTGTCGCTGAAAGACAGAAACATCCTTGAAAAGTTCAAAGCCCTTGAATTTATCGAAACCCGGGTCAGCGACTACCAACCTGTTTTTGATTTGGCTCGAAGGGCTGCGATCGACCTTAAAAACTATCACTATGTCAACAAATAAGCCCTTTGAATTAATCAGTGGTGGTGAGCGATGCACAGGAACGCGTGGTTCCGGTAATGGAGCAGCGCCGGTATGAACAGGAAAGGGACAGGCTTGACAAATAGTGAATAATGGAATTCAGCTATGCCGGGTCTACTCTTTTGTTACCTGAATCAACTTTTGAGGATAATCGCCTCTTTGTTGCCAGAATCCTCAAATTACTTCTCTCCCCTTCTGCCATGACGCGAAAAGATGTAAGCGACGATCAGCAGCGGGTAAACAGAAAGGGCTTCGACGAATTTTCCCTGGAACAGGGCGAATGTGCTGAACAGTAGGCCGATAATCAGGAAGATCACCAGCAGGATGGCAATCGAGCGGTTCATGGTTTCTCCTTCCGGGTTTACATATAGTGGTGGCCGGTTGATCCGCCGAACTTAGCATAGCCTTGCCGCAGTAGGAAAGCATAGGGATCAGGCCTGAAAAAAGGGACCAAGTCTGTCCCGGCTTAACCCGAATTATCCATGAAAACTTCTGCTTCAACCGGCAACCGCCGGCCATCTCAAGCCGTGCTCACTCCCTGCGCTTCGACTTACGCGCAGGCATCCTCGGTACTTTGATTAAAGAAATGGGTGTGGACCGTGCACTCTGGGGAACGGATTCGGTGTGGTATGGCTCGCGGCAGTGGCAGATCGAGGCCATGCGCCGCCTGGAGATGCCGGAAGATCTGCAGGAGGAATTTGGGTTTACCCCCCTTGACTCCGCCTCCGACCGGCTGAAAAATCAAATTTTCTCCGCCAACACACGCCAGATCGACTCCTTTGATACCTCGGGAGTGGGAACGGACCGGCTGGCAATAATGAAGCTTTTGTCTCGCATTGAGCCTCCCTGTAGACAGAATTTTTTCGTTGTCAACGCATTGGGCCTTGCCTTCCTTTCGCCGGCCACAATGGTGGACGTCTACTGCATTCAGGTTCAAAGGTAACTCATCTCAGCCATATGTCTACTCCATCAGGAGTGCCGTTTCTGTCATATTGGCGGTCGAGGCAGTGGATTCTTCCAAACTCCGACAGCCTCCTGAAAATGATCAACCTTTCAAGCCATTGATTCGTAAATCTCTGCATTCATCAGGACGACATTTATGGAAACTGCCACAGTTGAAAAACCCTGGGAGCAGCTCTCGGAACTGCTCGCTACCGGTGAACCCCAACAGGTTCAGACTTTTTTAAAAGCCCTCACTCCCGCCGATACGGCCTGGGTTGTCTCACGTCTGACCCCCGCCGAGCAGAATCGCCTGGTCACCCTGCTCGCCCCGGCAGATGCCGCGGAGGTGATCGAAGATATTTCCGATATCCAGGCGTCGGAGATCATTGAAGAACTTGAACCGGAGCAGGCGGCGGCGATTCTGGCGGAACTTGACAGCGATCACGTGGCCGACCTGCTCGGCGAGCTGGACGAAGATGACGTCAACGCCATTATCGAACAGATGGAGCCGGAGGAGGCGGAAGAGGCCCGCAGCTTCCTTCAGTACGAGGAAGACACGGCCGGCGGCCTCATGATCTCGGAGTTCCTCGATTTTCACAGCAGTCAGACAGTCCAGGACGTGCTTGACGATTTTCAGGCCAACCGGGACGAGTATGCCGGCTACAACGTACAGTACCTGTACGTCACTGACAGAAAAGGTCGCCTGGAGGGCGTGCTGCGCATGCGTGACCTGCTGTTCCCGGCGCGGGAGACCTCCCTGAGCAGCCTGATGATCCGAACGCCCTACCGAGTCTTTGCCGACGCCTCCCTGGATGACCTGCGCAACTTCTTCGAAGAGCACGACCTGTTCGGCGTGCCGGTGGTTGACGTGAACAACCGGCTGCTCGGCGTGGTGCTTCCTGAAGCGGTCGAGGAAGCGAAAAAAAAGCGAAGTGATCGAGAGTTTCTCGGGTTTTCCGGCATCGTCGGCGGCGAGGAGTTCCGCTCCATGCCGCTGTTGTCCCGTTCCGGCCGCCGGCTCTCATGGCTGTCTCTGAACATCGTTTTGAACATCATTGCGGCGAGCGTCATCGCTTTCTACCAGGATACCCTGGCCGCGGCGATCGCCCTGGCCGTCTTTCTACCGATGGTCAGCGACATGAGCGGCTGCTCGGGGAACCAGGCGGTAGCGGTCAGCATGCGCGAATTGTCGCTCGGCCTGATCCGGCCCGGTGAACTGCTGCGGGTTCTGGGCAAGGAAGCGAGCCTGGGGGTCATCAACGGTCTGGCCCTGGGACTTTTGCTGGGTGGGGTGGCCTGGCTGTGGAAAGGGAATATGGCTCTGGGGCTGGTCGTCGGTGCGGCACTGGCCGCCAACACCGTGGTCGCCGTCTCCCTGGGCGGGCTGATCCCGCTGCTGATGAAACGCATGAAGCTGGATCCGGCGCTGGTCTCGAGCCCCCTGCTGACCACGGTCACCGACATGTGCGGCTTTTTTTTCGTCCTCAGCTTTGCTTCGCTGATGCTGAACAAACTCTGAGCAGGACGGCAGCAACAGCCGCGACTGATGATCTCGATCGAGCCCGCGATTCCAGAAGGTCAGTTCTTTGACAACGCCAGGCCTCTCCAGAGATCCAGCGCCCTGTGGATTAAGTGCCCTGCCGATATCCAGTCACTGGCATACTTGCAGTCTCATACCGAATGGCATAAGCTTCGGGAGATGTTTAATGGAAGCCTCTTTTTCTGTGGACTTTGAGCGGTTCACAGGGGGGAGGCTTTCAATTAACCCCGGAACTGTCAAACTTTAAGGATCATCCGGCCAATCAGGGTGTCCTTTTGTACTCAAGTGGGATCTTATGGCAAATATGAGCACAGCATTCGTGGTCTTCGCAGCACTATGCTGGGGGCTGTCAGGCGGGATCGGCGGGATTCTCATGGCCGACGGCTGGGACGCGTTCGTGGTGTCGTTCTACCGGGGCGCGATCGGGCTGATGTTCGTTCTCGGCTGGCTGGTGTTGCGTCCGCGCGGCAGCGGGCTGGCAAGCCGCCGATTATGGTTCTGGTCGGCGATCGCCGGGGTGGGCGTCGCCGGCAACTTCTCATTTTATTTCGTCAGCATCGCGGAGGGCAGTGTCGCGGTTGCAGCGACTCTAATGTACTGCGCACCGGTGTTCGTCTATCTGGTGTCCTTTACTCTCAAGCTCGAAAAACCGACTATGTTCAAGTGGGGCGCGATCGCGATGGTCTTGCTTGGGGTCGTGCTGCTTACAGGGATTTACGAGGTTGGCGCTGGGGAGGTCACACCGATCGCCGCCGCTGCCGGGCTGCTGTCCGGGCTGTCCTATGCGGTCTTTATTTTCGGCTTCAAGTATGCGGCACCGCACGGCAGCCCCCAGGCGATTCTGGTGATAGCGTTCGCGGTACTCGCCGCCATCCTCATCGGGCTGGGCGATGCCGACCAGGCCGTGGCAGTGCTCAGCACGTCGAGTTGGCCGCTGTTCGTGATATTGGGGGTGCTTGGCGCCGGGTTGTCTTTCATTTCCTATATCATCGGCCTCAACCGTACCGCGCCGGCGGTAGCGTCCATTGTGGCCATGGTCGAGCCGGTCACCGCTTCGCTGTTCGGCGTTGTGATCTTAAATGAAAGCCTGGGCGGCCTGCAGATCTTCGGCATGGGGCTGATTCTGGTCACAGTGACGGCCTTGAGTGTAAATTCGAGTCAGGCTCAAGATGAACAGGTCAGGACAACCGGCTGAGCAGAAGGCACCCCTCTTCAAATCTCAGGTATTGCAAAAAAACGGCTGTCATCCCGCCCCTAACCGCCCTTTGATATTTCTTCCAACTGCCCCTGACACCAACGGGGCCTGCCGCACCAGGCAACAGGCCCCGTTTATTATCTTCCGCAGAACAGCCTCCTAAAGCGGCCTGGGGCGGCATGCGTTTTCGGCCTTGTGGACCCGCGCTCCGCAGTTTTCGCAGATGTAATGCGGATCCTCGAAAAGTTCCTTGTCGACCTCGGGGTTTCTCACCGAAGCCTTGAGTTGGCAGGCATGCATAGCGCAATGCTCTTCGGGATTCAAGCAGTCTTTATCAGCCATTGAAGCACCTCCTCTTTTTTCGGAAAGCTTAGCGCAAGATCCGGGACAGTCAACTTCACTCAGGCCCCGAGCTTGCGACTGTGCCGAACAAATTATCTATTCAATTCTCGCCTTCGACAGGAACCGACCGCTACACCCTGGGCCTCAACGATGTCTACTGCATGACCTGAGGTCCCTGGCAGCCTGCTACCATTGTGTCTCCCATCATACGTTATAAGCTGCTGACCACCCGATAGTGAACAGTGGCCGATTCCAGACAGGCCAGGCTGAACCGGTTCCGATAAAATATTGGCGAAACGGCTCCATCTAAGAAAGTTCCCCCCCTCTACCCGAAGCGATGATAAATCTTGCCAGCGTCCTTGCATTATCAAAGATCTGAGCTAAATCTTTAATTAAACAGGGTCAGATTCAAAAAGTCACGTTCTCGACTGAAGCCTTACAAAGCAGCGAGAATTCGGGAGAACGCATCTAGAGCCGAGTGCCATGATCCAGGATCTGATGTCGAAAAGTTTTGTTGTTCTTTCTGGCAGAGACAAGATTGGGACGCTGGTCGACCTGCTCAGAAAGAATGAGGACATCGAGTACGTCGTTATTGCCTATCCCAATCGAAATTTCTGCGCCCTGGAGAGTACTGCAGCGCGGGACGCGCTCAAAAGGACCGGGGAGCGTATGGGCAAGGTGCTTCTTGACCTGCGTCTTGACTCAATTCCGGTATTTCATCATCTGTGCAGCTTCGTCAATATTCGTGACAGCGAGCTGGTGGCCCTCGCCGAAGCCACCCGATGCCCTGAAAAGCAGATCGTGGTGCTTGAAAATGATCGGCCCGTCGGCGTGGTCAAAGCCCGGGTGCGGGCGGCGCTGTTCAGTGCGATGCCCGCCACCTTGTACGGCGAGCGCTTCGACATTTTCGAAAAAGGCCGAGTGAAACCAAAGTACCCCCTGCACTGCCGTGAGTGCCATGCGAGTTTCGATTTCTACGAGCCGGTGATAAAAGCGGAAAAGATCATCTATTGCTGCCCCGAGTGCAAATGCATTCTGGAAGAATGAAAGAGACGCTGCCTTGTTCGGGATTGCCTTCTCATTCGGTAGAGCGTTCATCGTCGGAGGACTTGTCCCTTCCACGCTGTTCGTGGCTTTTTTTCTGCTGGTCTTTCAGGGCTACAGCCTGAACCAGGGGCAGGCCGACAGTCTGCTTTCCGAGAACGCCCTGGAGTTGATGGCTTCTCTGGCCGTGCCGCTGGCGTTTCTGCTGCTGGCCTTCAACACCGTCATCATAAAACTGTATGAAGGCAACCTGGGGGTGGCCAGACATCTGTTTGCCGGTCTGCTCGCTCGCAACAGGTCTCGTCATCAGGCGCTCTATGAAAATCTGCTGGTCTTTCGGGACCAATATGCCAACACCACGGAAGAGACGAAAAGAGGCGCCCTTGCGCACGCAATTGAAAAGGAATGGATTCGGATTCTGCCGGAGTTCGACTGTTGCCGCCTGCCCCTGGATCGCAGGCGGGTCATGCCGACCCGGATGGGAAACGTGTTCGCCACCATCGAGGAATACCCGAGCGTGCGCTACGGGATGGACGGCATGTTCTACTGGCCGCGGCTGATCCCGGTCATCCCGGAAGAATTCAACCGGATGATCTCCAACGAAAACGTCAGCTTCACTTTTCTGCTGAACCTGTCGCTGCTGAGCGCAGTGTTCGGCGTTGCGGCACTGGCGGGAGTCTTCCTGACGGATTCGGGCTGGCCCCTTTTTGGGGTTGGGGTGGTCGCATTGGGGATTTTCTATGCGCTGTACCGACTCGCGACAGTTGCGCTCATCACCATGGGGGAATTGATGAAAAGCAGCTTCGACCTCTACCGGCACGAGATTTTGCACCGAATGCAGATCGAGGTGCCGGCGGACATCGGAGAGGAAAGGCAGTTGTGGTACACCCTGACCAATTATCTGACCTCCGGCGAGCCTTTTTACTATCCTGGATCGCCAGAGACCCGGAGGCCTGAGCAATGAAATACAACGATTTCAAGATCCGCTTTCTGCGGCCCTATACCACTGCCGAGGGCAGAGAAGTCTTTCCGGTTTCCATCGAATCGCCTTCGGGAAACGATCAGGGCGAGTTCACCCTTCCCTTCAGCGTTGACCAGATCAAAGAACGCCTGGTCGCCTCCGGGCTGGTGACCCGCTCAGCGACCCCTGAGACCGCCGCAGTGGATATGCAGCAGATGGGTTCGGCCATGCACGATCTGGGACGTCAGCTGTTTGTCGCTCTGCTTGGCAACAAGAACATCCGCGAACTGTATCTGAAGAACCTGAGCATGATCCAGGAGCACCGCGATTCGGGACTGCGCATGAAGTTGTGCATCAACCCCGAATACCCGGAACTTGCCGGGCTGATGAACCTGCCCTGGGAATACATGTTCGATTCCATCGAAAAGCACGATTTCATCAGCCTCTTTGAAACCCTGCCGGTCGTGCGCTTCATGGATTTGAAGCGCCCCATTGGACCGATTCGCATTGAGAAGCTTCCCCTGAAAATTCTTGCAATGATTTCTTCACCCACTGGCTTCCCGGCGCTCGATGTCGAACAGGAAAAGAACCTGCTGCGCGAGGCATTCGCAGACCGGCCGGAGATTCAGGTGGATTTCGTAGAGAAGGCGACGCTGCTTGATCTTAAAGATCAGTTGGCCGGGAGCGCGTACCACATTTTCCACTACATCGGGCACGGCGGCTTCGACCGCACGACGGGGCGGGGCGTTCTGGTGATGGAGGACGAGGAGGGTAACGGCATCCTGGTCAGCGGGGAGAAACTCAAGCGGGTCTTTCGCGACAGCTCCATCGGCATCGTCTTCCTCAACGCCTGCGAGACGGCGCGAATCTCCGCGGAAAAGGATCCTTTCGCCGGGATCGCCTCTTCGCTGATGATTGAAAATGTTCTGGCGGTGGTGGCGATGCAGTTCCCGATCTCCGACAACTCGGCAATCGTTTTCTCCAAGAAATTCTACACCTCTCTGGCGCAGGGCAAGCCGATTGATCAAGCGGTCTCGCGCAGCCGGCAGGCCATTGACCTCTCCGCCTACGAGACGATGGAATGGGGTATTCCGGTCCTCTTCATGCGCTCTGAAAACGGTGTGGTCTTCGACCTGCAGGAGGAAGCCGAAGAGGTCCCCATCATCGAGGAAACAAGGCCGCCGAAGCCCAGAAAAGAGCGACCGGAGGGGGTTGCGACAGAGAATAACTATCGCAGCGTCGAGGTCGTGAATGAGCAGGAGGCAGCGGACTACAAATTCTGCAAGAATTGCGGCGAGTGGCTGATACCCGGGGCCAGGTTCTGCAGAAAATGCGGCAGTTCGATTCACTGAAAGGGAGCGGATTATGTTCTGTAGCAAGTGCGGAAAGAAAATTCCCGAGGATTCAAGTTTCTGTCCGTTTTGCGGAGAAAATATCGTCCACGGCGAGGAGTCGGCGCCATCCGAGCATGCTGCCTCTGGCGAAAAAGGCACTCAAGCGGGGCCATTGCCGGTCAGGGGAGTTCCCATGTGGCAGCACATAGCCATCATCGTCGGAACGATATTTATTCCCCTGATCGGCCTGATGTTCGGTGTCTACTACCTGAGAAGCGCAGACGCAGCCAAGAAAAAAGCCGGCAAGATCTGGCTGTGGGTGGGGATCGTCGCTTTCCTGATCAACCTTCTATTCATCTTCATGGCGTAGAAAGGGTGTTGATAGATGGTCAGGGCACAGTGTGAAATGCCATGTGCGTGATTTCAAACTGCAAGTTCGTCTGCCGTTAAAGGCTCTCTCAGCTGACTTTTTTGCAATGACAAATTCTCTTCTAACCTGAATGTTTTTGAACGTTGCTCTTTTGCGCCATTCGCCTTTCGACAAAGCTGCCCCTTGATGCAGGGCGTTATTCCTTCCTGCTAGGGAAGTGATCGCGATCCAGAACCTAATTAAAGATTTACGCTCAGGTCAATAAAGTCCACTTCAATCGGACAAGAGGTTCCAATTTCCAGAGTTAGTGTCATTATGGCAATTCTCGCGTTCGTCACTGGGTTGACCTTCCTCATTATCGGCGCGGAGGCGTTGGTCCGAGGCGCATCTCGCCTGGCGGCCGCTATCGGAATATCGCCATTAGTCATCGGGCTGACGGTCGTCGCATTCGGCACAAGCTCGCCCGAGCTTGCAGTAAGCGTCAAATCTGCCCTGTCCAACCAGGCCAGCATTGCGCTGGGAAATGTTGTAGGGAGCAATATTTTCAATGTTCTCTTCATTCTCGGCCTGTCGGCTATAATTGTGCCCCTCGTGGTCTCGCAACAACTGGTGCGGCTTGATGTCCCTCTGATGATAGCGCTCTCGGTGCTTGTTCTAATTCTGTCTCTGGATGAGAACTTCAGCCGCGCCAATGGGGCCATGCTGGTCGTCGGACTGGTTGGCTACGTCTGGTTTCTGATCTCACAGAGTCGCAGAGAAAGCGCCGAGGTTAAAAAAGAATACGCCCAGGAATTTGAGCCGGAGAAGCAGGCGCAAACCAACTGGGGCAGAAATATCGGTCTGGTTCTTGGCGGGCTTGCGCTCCTGGTTTTAGGCTCACGCTGGCTTGTCGACAGTGCGGTTTCTTTCGCCCAATACCTGGGAGTCAGCGAACTGATTGTCGGGCTGACGATTGTCGCGGCGGGGACATCCCTGCCGGAGGTAGTGACATCGGTCATTGCCGCTGTTCGCGGGGAGCGCGACATCGCTGTCGGTAATGTCGTCGGCAGCAACATCTTCAATATTATGGGGGTGCTTGGAATTGCCAGTATCGTTGCGCCGGCGGGTATCGATGTTTCCCCCTCCGTGATCGGCTTCGACATCCCCGTTATGATCGGAGTCGCGCTGGCGTGCCTGCCCATCTTTTTTACAGGCGGCGTCATCAGCCGTCCGGAAGGGGCGCTGCTGCTGACTTACTATGCGGCCTACACGCTCTACCTGATCCTTGCCGCATCACACCATGATGCTTTGACAGGGTTCAGTGCGGTCATGCTTTACTTGGTGATTCCACTGACGGGGATCATCCTGATCATGACCGCACTGAGGCAAATACGCCGCAGGGAAAATTGACTTAGAGGGTTTTTTCTTCTTTTCCATATGACGATTGATGATCTCACAAGCTGGCTCGCCATTGGCTTCGGACTCGGCTACTCCCCCCTCATACCCGGCACCGCAGGAGCGCTGGGCGGGGTCATTCTCAGCGTTGCCATCAGCCGATGGCGCCGACGGGCACAGGTCGCCGCCATAGCATTTCTGCTGGCTCTGGCCATACCGGTATGCGACCATGGATCATTGAACTACGCCGGCAGCGATGATCCACGGATTGTCGCCGACGAGCTCCTGGTCTTTCCCCTGGCTACGGCGACGCTTCCGGTTCGACAGCACCCTGGGTTGCTGGCCGGAGTTTTCATCACGAGCCGCCTGCTGGACAGCACCAAACCGCCTCCAGCCCGTATTGCCTCCCAATTGCCCGGCGGCATGGGGATCGTCCTCGACGATGTCGTCACCAATCTGTGGACGCTTCTGATTTGGGCATCAGGCTGGTGGTGGGCATTGCGGTTTCGGTTCCGGAGATGAAGAGATGGAAATAATGGGAAAATTCCCGAAAGAACTGAAAGGTTAAAGGTAAAGGCTTCGAGATGAGTGATTGCTGCAATGACGACTGCACGATAGAGGCCCTTCGGGAAAAGCAGCGAGGGACGCTCCAGGCCGTGCTTGGCATCAATGCGGTGATGTTCCTGGTTATCGCAGGGGCGGCACTGTATGGAAGCTCAACGGCACTGCTGGCGGACAGTCTCGATAACCTTGGGGATGCCCTGACCTATGGCCTCAGCCTCTATGTTGTCTCAAAAGGTACTGTTGCAAAGGCCAGGGTCGCGCTGTTCAAGGGAGGGTTGATCCTACTGGCCGCTCTCGTCGTGGTAGGTCAGGTTGTTTACAGGCTTTTTGTCCCGAGCGCCCCCCTGTTCGAAGTCATGGGAGCCTTCAGCCTTCTCGGCCTTGCGGCAAATTCAATCTGTCTTTTCCTGCTCTGGCGGCATCGCCACGAAGATGTCAACATGAGTTCTGTGTGGGAATGCTCCCGAAACGACATTGCGTCAAATCTTTCGGTCTTCGTGGCAGCGGGTGCGGTCTGGCTGACCGGCTCAGGCTGGCCCGACATCCTCGTCGCACTCGGCCTTGCCTGGCTCCTCATACGGTCGGCCATTCGTGTCATAAGATCAGCTTTGCTCGAGCTACGTACAGAATAGTCAGAGGCCAGCCCCCAAGTTACCAAGCCATAACGGCTGAGGCCTGGGTCGTCAGCGAGCTAGTGTCCCGTGCGGTTAGTTCCATTCATTAATTATGGCCCTTTTGCCCGCTGCCTTCGTTGCGCCTCCTCGGCTTAGCTTCGGCTAGGCCTGCGTCGGCGCGCCTTGCCAGCAGGCAAAATTGCTCAGAATTATCTAAACGAACTAACCGCACGGGACACTAGGCTCTTTTTCTGCACATATGCGCACAACAGGGCCAGCAGGGACAGGAACACGAAAACACTGAACCCATGCGCATAGCCCGCACTTCCCTCCACTGAAACGAACTTCCCCATGGCCGGCGGGATGACGAATCCACCGAAGGCGCCCAGTCCGCCGACCCAGCCGCTTGCACCGCCGATCGCCTCGGGAACGAGGCTCGGCACCATTTTGAAAACAGCGGCGTTGTTCACTCCCATGCCGACTCCCATAAGGATGGCTCCGGTAAAGCTGAAGAAAACCGTTCCGGCAGAAAACATGATAATGGATCCGGCCAATAGAATGGCAAGGGACATTATTGCCGCATTTGCGCCGCCGATGCGATCAGCCAGGGAACCACCGGGGACCCGGATAATGGAGGCCAGCAGGGAAAAACCCGCCGTAAGCAGGCCCGCTCGCGCTGCGGACTGGAGATGATATTCCTGCCAGTAGGTGGGAAACCACGCGGTCAATGCAATAAAACCGCCGAAGGTCGTGAAATACAAAATCACCAGCAGCCAGGTGTGCCAATTGGCGGCAGAACGGCTCAAGGTAAAGACAAAGCCGCCGCTCGGGAACAATTCCTGGCGGTCGGCCTCTTCCCGATAAAGATTGGTGGCGACCTCTCGCGCTTCTTCAGGCGACGCCCCTTTCTGACGAAACTGAAAAAAGGGAGCGTTCTGCCCGAGAAAGGCGTAGATGATCATGCCCGCAATCAAAAAAAAGAGCCAGGCGAGGTAGGTATTGGGCAGCCCGAGGGAGCCGATGAAAACCGGGATCAGGAAAGAAAAAATGCCCGGTGCAAGGTTGCCGAAGCCGGCGAATGCGCCCAGGGCCAACCCCTGACGCTTCTTTGGAAACCAGTAGGAGACCTGGCTGATGCCGACGGAAAAGGTGGCGATGCCGGCGCCGGATAAAAACCCGAAGAAAAGCAGCCAGGGATAAATGCCATGCGTCATGTCGTGCGGAAAGCGGGTCTGGAGAATATAGGCCAAACCGCACATCCCGAGCACGGCCATACCGAACAGAACCAGGAAAGGCTTGCGGCCGCCGTTCTTGTCGACCCATGCACTGAAGGGGATGCGCAGAAGCGACCCTGAAAGCGCAGGCATCGCAACCAGCAGCCCAACCTCCGACGGCGAAAGCTCAATCAGATCCTTGATCGTCTTGGCAGTCGGACCGAACAGAGAGACGGCGGCAAAACCGAAGAAAAAACCGATGGTCGCCCCGGTCAGACCGGCGCGCGGGCTGCCTTTGACGGGATACACGGCACCCTCCTTTTAAGGGGGACGGGGATCAGCAGGGCATTTCAGCCTTCGGACGCGAATAATACCACCAGGTCATCAGGATGCAGCTGACGTAGAACAGCATGAATCCGTACAGAGCCGCTTCTGGGCTGCCGGTGAGGCTGATGGAGGTACCAAACCCCTTGGGGATGAAAAACGCACCATAGGCGGCAAATGCCGAACTGAATCCAAGCACGGCCGCCGATTCTTTGGCGGCATCCTTGCGCGCCTGCTCCTTCTCCGGCGCCTGACCTTCCCGGACCCCATGAATTGTCATAAAGATCACTGGGATCATGCGGAACGTGGAGCCGTTACCGATGCCGGTGGTGAGAAAGAGCAGGATAAACATGCCGAGAAAACCGACAAAATTGCCGCCGGCACCATTGATGGGCAGAAAATAAAGAACCCCGAACACCGCGGCCGCCATGACGATGAAATTCCAGAAGGTGACCCGGGCTCCGCCGAGCTTATCCGCCATCCATCCACCGACAGGGCGCGCCAATGCTCCGACCAGCGGACCGAGAAAAGCGTAGCGGGTCGGATCGATCTCCGGAAACTGCCCCTTGATCAGCAAGGGCATCCCTGCGGAATAGCCAATGAAGGAACCGAAAGTTCCAAGATAGAGCCAACACATGATCCAGTTGTGCTTACGCTTGAAAATAATCGCCTGTTCGCTGAAAGAAGCCTTGGCGCTTGCGATATCGTGCATGCCGAACCAGGCAGCAAGGGTCGATGCCAGAATGAACGGAACCCAGATAAAGCCGGCGTTCTGTAACCAGATGGGGGTTGTGCCATCGGCAGCGTCCAGCGTCTGCGGCGCACCGCCCAGCGCTCCGAAGACACCTGCGGTGATCACCACCGGCACAATGAACTGCATGGCACTCACGCCCAGGTTACCCAACCCGGCGTTAAGCCCCAGCGCCGTCCCTTTCTGCGCCTTGGGAAAGAAGAAGCTGATGTTCGACATGCTCGACGCGAAATTTCCGCCCCCAAACCCGCACAGAAGCGCTAGCAGCAGAAAAACCCAGTACGGGGTCTGGGGTTTCTGCACGGCAAACCCAATACCGAGCGCGGGCAGCAGCAGCGAGGCGGTACTGAGAGTGGTCCATAACCGCCCGCCAAAGATCGGCACCATAAACGAATAAAAGATACGCAGGGTCGCACCGGAGAGCCCCGGCAGCGCCGCCAGCCAGAAGAGCTGATTGGTGGAGAAGTCGAAGCCGACCCGCGGCAGGTTCACCACCACCACGCTCCAGACCATCCAGACCGCAAAGGCCAGAAACAGCGCGGGAATGGAAATCCACAGGTTGAGGTTGGCGATACCCTTGCCTTCATTCTCCCAGAAGGTGTGGTCTTCCGGATTCCAGGTCTTCAGTTCACGAGATCCCATAAAGTTCAATCCTGTATTGAGAGCATGATATTTCTTTGTAACTGTTCAGCATGGGGTCGTCACTCCCATGACAAGGGGCACTTTTCGCCATCCCTGGCCGTTTGATTGGCGCCCTCCCTGGCGCCAAACACCTTTGACATGGGAGTGACGACCCCGCGAAGTGTATAAATACGTTTTTTAGTCGAAGATCAATGCGCCCGGCGCCGATTCCAGATCACCACCTGCAATGGCCTCCCGAGATACCCCAGGGGGATACTGACAACATGCACCAGCCGCGAAAACGGAAACAGCGCGATGAGCACGAAGGCATTGACGGCGTGGATTTTTACCGAGAGCGGCAGCACCGCCAGATACTGGACCTGGGGGTCCAGCTTAACCAGCGACCAGAGCCAGGGCGTGGCCGTATGCAGATACCACATCGCTCCCCAGCGCAGGGTGAAAGCGATATACAGCCCCGTGGCCATCTGCACAAACAGAAGCCCCAGAACCAGCCAATCAATTGTCGTCGTCACGGATGAAACACGCTGGTTGCCGGCACGCCGCACGATCAGCACCAGCAGCCCGACAAGAGCAAATAGGCCGAGGGCAAAACCGGTCACCTCAAGCAGATACAGCCGCAGAGGACGCCCCAACAGCGCGCCCCAGCCGGAAGGGAACAGGAAGGCCAGGAAATGGGCGAGTAGAATAACGGCGATCGGGTAATGCCAGGGGACCGACCCCCAGTACAGCGCCCGGCTTTCGAGAAACTGGGAGGACTGCGACGACCAGGAATACCGGTCAAAGAAGTAGCGGTAAAGGCCGACCGCGATGGCCAGAGAGACTGCCACATAAGGGAATATCGCAAACAGAATCTGCTCCGTCATTGTGCCACCTCCTTTTGCCCGACAGCGGCGTCCGGCAATTGCTGCGCGAGGAATTGCTGCAACGAAACCAGCAGGGTTCCGTAAGGGTGTCGCGGTTCCGTTTCAAACAGGCCGATCATTTTTTCCAGGGCCGGAAGCATTCCGTCACGGATGATGATCTCGCATTCCTCGTCCGCGACATTCTGAGCAAGAAAGCGCAGCACGACTCCGAGATGATCCGGAAGCTCTCCCCCTTCATCGAAACGGTGCTGCAGGTATATCTCCCTGAGTTTCAGAAGAAACAGGGTGCGCTCCCGGCTCTCGCCGCAGAGCTGGTAGCCGATATAGGGGCAGCAGCGCGGCTGCATGTCAAAGGTACGGGTGTAGAGCTCCTCCAGGTCTTTCAGCGACCCTTGCGCCAGGCGGGAACTCAACGGCTCCAGCTGTTGCGCCGCTTCGGGGCAGATTTCGGCAAGGCGGGTCCGGCATCGGCCCAGCACCGCGGCGTACCCCTGCCCCGGATAGCCAAAAAGCTCAGCGTACAGAGCCAGGATGTCCTTGTTCTGCTCCATCTGATTTCCCCCTACCAGCGCCGTTTGGGCTTGCGGCATGTTCCAAAGCCTGCTTCGGCGCGCTGCTCCTGGGGATCCCCCATGGCCTCGGCGGCCTCTTCCCGCAGTATTTTCGGAATAACCACCCGCTCTTTAATGCCGGCCAGTGCCGTCATGCGGTAAATCGCCTCGGCCTGCCCGGCGTCGATACCGGCTTCAGCGCAGGCTTTTTCCATTTCTGCAACATCCCGGTCGTTTACCGTCTGTGCGCGCCGCAGCAGGCGCACAGCCATCAGCTTGCGGCAGGCGCGCGTCACCACTTCCTCATTGCCTGCGGCAAACAAGCTCGCCAGGTAGCGCATCGGAAGCCGTGCACTCTCCAGCGAACTGAAGAAATCTTCAGCCTGCCTGACCTTGCCTTCATCCACCGTTGCCAGAACCGGAAGCAGCGACGGCACATAGAAGAGCATGGGCAGCGTGCGAAACTCCGGATGTAGCGGCAGAGCGATCTGCCACTCCTTGACAAACCGGTACACGGGCGAGCGCTGGGCGGCCTTGAGCACCTGCTCGTGAATGCCGTTTTTACGGGCGGCGGCAATCACCTCGGGATCCTGGGGATCGAGGATCATGGCACGCTGTGCTTCAACCAGTTCATGGTCGGGTTTTTTGGCCGTTTCCTCGATGAGATCAGCGTCATACAGCAGCACACCGAGGTAGCGGATACGGCCGACGCAGGAGTGGAAGCAGGCCGGCGCCTCGCCGTTCTCCTGTCGCGGATAGCACAGGATGCATTTCTCCGATTTTCCGGAAGACCAGGTGTAATAGGTTTTTTTGTAGGGGCAGCCCGAGACACACATGCGCCATCCGCGGCATTTGTCCTGATTGATCAGCACCACACCGTCTTCGCCGCGCTTGTAAATGGCCCCCGACGGACAGGCCGCCACACAGCCGGCATTGACGCAGTGATTGCAGATGCGCGGCAGGTAGAAGTAGACAATCCGCTCCATGGCAAAAAGCTGCTGCTGCTCCTGCTCAGTGAGTTTCTTCACCGAAGGGTCATTGGCGGCATAGATGCTGGAGCCGCCCAGATCGTCGTCCCAGTTGGGCCCGGCCTCGATATTCATCGGCTTGCCGCTGATCATCGACACCGGCCTTGCGACGGGCTGGTCGTCCCCTTGGGGGGCGTTGAACAGATCACTGTAGGTGAAGGTAAAGGGTTCGTAGTAATCGTCAACCGTCGGCAGGTGGGGATTGTGAAAGATTTTTCCGATCACGCTTGCATAGCCGCCCATCTTCAGCTTCAGATCGTGCCCTTTGACTTCAAAGCCGCCTTTGTATTTCTCCTGATCCTCCCACAGGGTCGGATAACCGGTCCCGGGTTTGGTCTCGACGTTGTTCCACCACATGTATTCGGTGCCGCGGCGGTCGGTCCAGATATTCTTGCAGGCTACGCTGCAGGTGTGGCAGCCGATGCACTTGTCGAGATGGAAAACGGTAGATACCTGTGCGCGTATGTCCATGGCGTTGTCCTTTAAATGAGATCTGCAGGGGCGACGAATGTGTCACCCTCTCGGTCGCCAAAAGCGGGCAGGGCATGCCGAGCCCCAACGTCAATAAACCGGTTCGCCCGGAAGCTTGCGGACCAGGATAAAAGTGTCCCGGTTGGCGCCGGTCGGGCCCCAGTAATTGAACGCGTAAGTGAACTGCCCATATCCGCCGACCATCAGATTGGGCTTGAGACGGGTGCGGATCAGGCTGTTGTGGACTCCGGCCCGTTTTCCGCCACGCAGCGGCGACTTCGGCACGCCGACGGTTCGCTCGGGACCGTGATACTGAAAGCCGAGCCCCTGCGGTATGCGGGCACTGACCGCGGCCCGGGTGACCACGATGCCGTGATCGTTGTAGACTTCCACCCAGTCGTTGTCGACAATACCGATCTTTTGCGCATCACTGTCATTGATCCAGAGCGGATGGCAGCCGCGCGAGAGCGTCAGCATCCGGTGATTCTCGCCGTAGGTGGTATGAATCCCCCACTTGCCGTGCGGGGTGAGAAAATTGAGTTGCAGGGTCTCCCCCTCCCCTTTGCTCGCGACCAGGTCCTGAAGAATCGCGGCATCGGGCTTGGGCTTGTAGGTGGGCAGGTTTTCGCCGTAGGCAATATATCCCTCATGATCGAGATAGAAGTGCTGGCGTCCGGTCAGAGTGCGCCAGGGCACGAGCTTTTCGACGTTGAGGCAATAGGCGCTGTAGGCGCGCCCTTCGTTGGTAATTCCCGACCAGCAGGGGCTGGTGAGCAATCGACGCGGCTGACGGTCGATATCCGTGAAGTTCGTTCTAACGCTGCGGCTTTTCTCAGCCAGATCGGTCAGCGGCAGTCCGACTTTCTTCTCCTCGGCGGCAAAAGCGCGATAGGCCGCCTCGCCGTTGGTTTCAGGCGCCAGGTGCATAATCAGATTGGCCGCGTCCCTGGCTTCGGCGATGGACGGATAATTATTGCCGTCCCAGTTTTCGACGGGGCTTCTGCGCATCTGCTCATCGAGCATGTCGGCGATCGGCCAGTTCAGACCGTGGACCCCGATCCCCTTCTCTCGAGCCGCCGGCCCAAAGGAGATGAATCGATTGTACAGATTGGCATAGTCGCGCTCCACCACGGTCAGGGCAGGCATGGTTTTGCCGGGCACCGGCTCGCATTCTCCCTTGCTCCAGTCTTTGATCTCGCGCTGCGCCATTTCGGCCGGGGTGTCGTGCTGTAGTGGGGTCGCGACCAGATCCCGTACCGGCTCCGGCAGGTGGACCTGGGCCAGGTCGCTGACTTTGCGCGCCAGTGATTTGAAAATATCCCAGTCGCTGCGCGCCTCCCAGCAGGGAGGCACTGCCGCCTGCAGGGGATGAATGAACGAATGCATGTCGGTGGTGTTGAGGTCGTCTTTTTCGTACCAGGTCGCCGCCGGCAGTACAACATCGGAGTAGAGTGCCGAGGTATCCATGCGGAAATTGAGATCGACCACCAGGTCGAGTTTGCCTTCAGGCGCATCGCGCCAGACAACCTCCTTTGCGGAGTCCCTGGCCGTCTCCGGAGCCACCACGTGGTGATGCGTGCCGAGGTAATGCTTCAGGAAATATTCATGTCCCTTGGCGCTTGACGCCAGGGCATTGCCTCGCCAGATAAACCATACACGTGGCCAGTTTTCGGATGCATCCGGATCCTCTACGGCAAAACGGAGCTTCTTTTCCTTGAGTTTCGCTACGGTCCAGTCCGCGATTTTTTCACTGTTTTTCGCCCCCTCATTTTCAGCCTGGCGAACCATCTCGAGGGGATTGCGGTTGAATTGCGGATAGAACGGCAACCAGCCCAGACGTACGGCCCGAATCTGATGATCGATGGTGTGCCCTTCCGTTATCGGACCCTGCTCTGCCGCCGGCCGAATTTTGGTCTCGTCCTCGGTGCGCTCATAGCGCCACTGGTCACTGTGGACATAGTGGAAACTCGGTGTGTTCTGGAAACGCGGCGGGCGAACCCAGTCAAGCGCACCGGCCAGGGTGGACCAGGGCGCCACGGGAGCGAGTTTTTCCTGCCCCACGTAATGATTGAGACCACCGCCGTTCTTGCCGACGCAGCCGCACAGCATCAGCGCGACAATCCCCGCACGATATGCGAGGTTGGCGTGATACCAGTGATTGACCCCGGCACCGATAATGATGCAGCATTTGCCGCCGGTCTTTTCGGCAGTGCCGGCCCATTCACGGGCAAATTGAATGACGTTGGCCCGGTCGACGCCGGTAAACCTTTCCTGCCAGGCGGGGGTATAGGGGGCATTTTCATCGTCGTAATTCTGCGGGTAGCGCCCTTCGAGTCCGCGATTGATGCCGAACTGCGCCATGAGCAGATCATAAATGGTCGCTACGCGCACCGATCCCTGTGTTGTCTCGATCCTGCGCACCGGAACTCCACGGCGGGTTGCGCTTTCATTGGCGAAGTCCGGAAAAGACACTTCGCAGACTTCGTCGTGCTGGTCCAGGAAGGTCAGGCGCGGCGCCAGTTCCGTTCCCTCACGGCCGTCCTTCATCTGCAGATTCCACTGCCCCTTTTTCTCCTGCCAGCGATAGCCGAGGGTGCCCAGAGGCATTTGTGGTTCATCGGTATTTTCATCCCAGATCAGGAATTTGAAGTCGGCGTTCTCCTCGTCCTGATAAGCGGCAAGCTGACCGGCGCCGATCATGCGTCCAGGAGTGCAGGCCCCATTCTTCTCATCCAGAGTGACAAGGAAAGGACTGTCGGTGTAGCGGCGCAGATAATCGAGAAAGTCCGGGGTACGGGCCTGGTGGTGAAACTCGGTGAGGATAACGTGGTTGACCGCCATCCAGAAGGCGCCATCCTGTCCGGCATGAGCCGGGATCCACCAGTCGGCGTATTTGGCGGTCATGGAAAAATCGGGAGAGAGGATGACCATCTTTGAGCCGTTGTGACGCGCCTGGGCCACATAGTGCACGTCGGGGGTCCGCGTCATCGCGAGGTTCGACCCCATCACTGCGATGAACTTGCTGTTGTACCAGTCGGCACTTTCAGCCACATCGGTCTGTTCGCCCCAGATCTCCGGTGAGGCATTGGGGAGATCGCAGTACCAATCGTAAAACGAGAGGTTCGCGCCGCCCAGCAGCTGAACGAAACGTGACCCCGCGGCAAAAGACAGCATGGACATGGCCGGGATGGGTGAGAAACCGATGATACGGTCCGGACCATGTTTCACGATGGTATGGATGGTCGAAGCGGCGACAATCTCCTCCACTTCATCCCAGGAAGCACGGCGAAAGCCTCCCTTGCCCCGGGCCTCCTGGTAGCTGCGCCGTTTCTGGGGGTCATCCACGATTGAAGCCCAGGCTTTGACCGGGTCACTGTGCTGGGCCTTTGCTTCACGCCACAGATCCATCAACACGCCGCGCAGGTAGGGATACTTGACCCGAAGCGGGCTGTAAAGGTACCAGGAGAAAGCAATGCCGCGCTGGCAGCCGCGCGGTTCGTAGGCAGGCAGGCTCTCTTCAAGGGGGGGATAGTCGTGCGCCTGCAACTCCCAGGCAACCAGTCCGTCCTTGACCGCGACATTCCAGGAGCAGCCGCCGGTACAGTTGACGCCATGAGTGCTGCGCACGACCTTGTCGTGCTGGTGACGGTTGCGATAAAACTCTTCCCATGCTCTTGTTTTCGGACCGATAATGTCTTTTATCCAGCTCATCGCATTTCACCTTTTTTTTGTAGGTGCGTTTTTTCGACCAGAGAGACCCGGACCTTGCGCAGACGTTTTTGCCCGTAGAAGAACGCAATGATGGCAAGCGCCATAAAGACCCCGCCGGCCTGCAACACGAAAGCACCCTGCACCCGCGCAGGTTCCTGACCGCTGATTGCTTCAAAAAAAGCAGCCAGATCCTGCTGCTCGTCCTCGGTCAGAGGGCGTTCATTGTAAATCGGCTCCATGCTTGGGAATGGCAGGGTCTCCAGCATCGAAACAACACCTTCTGCGCCGTAATTCTCGAAAAAATCCGTCAGATCGATGTTATAGCTGGCACCAGCCGCCAATCCCAGCCCCTCGGCGGCGACACCATGACAGGCCAGGCAGGGCGCGCCGCCGTTTTTGAAGGCGGCTGTCCCCACATACAAGGCCTTGCCACGCTCAGGCTCCCCTCGAGCGAGCTGTTTCACCGGGACCTTTGCGGTCACTTCTGCAAGATGATGATCTTTCTCCCCTGGCGCGCCAAGAAATGTCAGGACCGCTTCGAGTTGCTCCGGCGACAGTTTCATCGCAGGCATGACCATGCCGTATTTTTCCTTCAGCTCCAGGGCTGCAGTGTCACCTTCAGCAATCAACTTGCCCGGCTCTTGAATGATGCGCTCCAACCACGCACGATCGCGTTTTTCGGTCACACCGGCAAGGTCAGGTCCCATCGGTTTGTCGCCACCACCTACCGTGTGGCAGGCACTGCACCGCTGCAGGAAAATGGATTCCCCTTGTTCGGCAATGCGAGCAGATTCTGTGTCGATCTCGCTCTGGGCCAGGACGATGGAGTGGAGCGGTACAAGCAACAGGATCCCGACCACTACCGAGAGACAGTGAGTGTGTATTCTTCGGTGCATAGCGTGACTCTCCTTGATCCCAAGGGTGTCAATTCTATAAATGGGACAACAGCTCTTTTGTTAAAAATAGAACGTTTTTTTATTTTATCTTTGATCTAAGTCAAAAACGCATTTTTAAATTCAAAAACTGCTGATTTGGAAAGAAAAGATCAGGAGAAGGAAAAGGTGGTAAAACACAGTCTATAGCCGACTAATCCGCAGTCAAGAACAGACATGCGTTTCTCAACAGAACCAGTTTTCCTGGAGAAGTGGCGAAAGGGAAGAAACCGACAGAAATGAAATAGAAGAGAGGAGAAGAAAGAGGTCGAATTTTACTCGAAACAAGTTATTAAACCTCTTGCATTTAAACGGAGACACGCCGCGATGGCAAAAACACTGCGGGGGCAGAAGATCACCCTCCACCGACGCGATGGGCCCGCACGACCTCGATCATCCGCCCCACCAGTTCGGAATGGCTCTGAACGTGGAAAATGTAGCGAGGGACGTTGTGGGTTGGCTTTCGATCCATGAAGGGCTCGCCCCAGAAACTCAGCAGGCACTCAGTACGACCTGTGCTCCCAACCTCGGAAATGATCGCCGAGACGCCCCCGGATATAGAACTCCAGATGGTGCCCTTGACCTTGTGGCTGCTCGGGCATTGGCTGATTTTCGGGGCAACATCCCGTTCCCATTTTTCCTGGTCGCTCTCATCCAGGATAAACTGAATCGACCTGACCTGAGGATTTTCAATGGCCGGTTTAAGCAGTGCATCGAAAACAGCCTGGCGCCGGAACATCACCGGGCAGACATGGAACCACAGCATCTCGCCGTGTGCCTGCCGGGCAAAGTCTTCCATGGTCCGGTGGATGCGCTGAGGACCGATCAGAATGGCATCCTGGGGACGCATCTGTGAAGCAATTTCATTAATGGAGAGTTCTGTCCTTCGCAGGCATTCATCGACATGCTCCCCCTGACGCTCCCTCCGCAGATCCCGGAGAAAAAGGAGCGCGATCAGGACAACGGCAATCATCAGCAGGATATCCGCCTCGATGATATGAAGAAAATGCATGATGATCGCAGAAACGGCTGCGATGATGCCCGCAATGGCATCCCAATCATATTTGAAAATACGTTTCATCAATCCTGCCCCGTGCTGAAATGCGGCATTACTGCTGCCCCTCCAATGCTGCAATTTTCTCCCTCAGCGCCTTTTTCTCCGCATGCTGGGCGCTGACATCCCGCATGATAGCCGCCACACCGAGGACCTGTCCACCCTCCTCTGCCTTGATCATGATGATGGAAAACTCAACGGACAACCTGTCGCCCTGCTTGTTCACTGCCGGGGTGGCGAGCAGATCGGTACTGTAGCGGCTCTGCCCCGTCTCCATCACCTTAAAGTAACCGTCCCAATGACGCTGACGCAGTTTTTCCGGGATAATCAGGTCGAGGGACTGGCCGATCGCCTCCTCGCGGGTAAACTCGAAAATCAATTCGGCCCCGCGGTTCCAGAGACGGATGATCCCCTCGTGGTCGGAATAAATAATGGCATCCGGCGCTTCATCGACAATGCGGCAGCAAAGTTCGGTTTGGGAGATTGGTGACATCAGATCCTCCTCCAGAAAAGTTTAACAATTTTTCCTCAACCTAGTCTTTTCCCTATCTGCTTGTATATCTTATTTATAACGCCTATGGTGCGTGAGCATTGCAACATTAATTCCCCAGCCGGCTTTTGTCAGCATCCAACCGTCCCAAAGACCTCAAAAATCGAGCCGAGGCAATCTGTTGTCCTGCCAGGGCTTCGACATTTTTCGCTTCTGCTTTTGCGAGGGCGGTTTCTGCGTCGAGCAAATCGGTCATGGTTGCCGCATTGACGGCATAGCGGGATTCCATCAGCCGCAGGCTTTCCCGCGCATCAAGCGTCATGACCCGGGTGGTCTCAACGGTTTGCCAAGCCTCTTGCAACCGGGAAAAAGCTTCAACCACCTCCCGGCGAACCTCTTGAAGAATCCGATCTTTTTCCGCGCGACTCTCGTGCCATAATGCTTTCGCCTCAGCGACCCGATGAGTACGTTCGAAACCGGTAAAAAGCGGGATATTTAAAGAGACCCCTGCAGACCAATCTTCGGCATCGGGGAAGAACTGGTCGTCCCTTCGCCCGTAATGTCCCTCGGCCTTGAGGCGGGGCCCGTATTTGCCCGCTGCGGCATCGATCCGTTTCCGGGCTGATTCGCTCTGGTGGTCGGCAGATCTGATTTCAGGGCGATTCTTCAGGGCGGACTCGATCGCCCATGAGAGATCAACCCTGGCGGGAGAAATCGGTTCGGGATATCGATCTTCTATGGTCACCGGCAGCATTGGATGAAGCCCCATAGCAGCGTTTAGATTTGACCGGGCAATCCGCAAAGCATTTTCTGCCCGCACTAGAGCAAGGCGCGCATCGGCCGTATCGACGCGTGCCCTGAGGACATCAGCCTGAGTGACATCCCCAGCTTCAAAGCGTTTTTGTGCTTCGGAAAGGTGTTGTTCACTTCTTTGCAGGCTATCCTGTGCCGCGGCTCTGCTCGACCTGGCCTCCAGCAGGCGGAAATAGGATTCATGTACCAGGAGCATGATATCCTGCCGTACTTTTTGGGCATTCTCTGAAGAGGCTTGCTCCGCAGCCTCGGCGGCCAGCAGTTCGGCTCTTCGCCGCCCGCTGTCATACAGGGTATACCAGGCGGACAATCCCCCGTTCCATTCGTCTGTTTCCCCAATAGTGTCAGGGAGGTTCTGCCGTTCCAGGCCATCCGGAAGAAAAATGGTCCGATCCCAGCGATGGTAGCCTGCAGAAAAATCTACTTGAGGGTAATAGGAAGATTTTGCAGCGTCGGCGGCTTCCTGCGTTGCCTTGACTCCAAAACGGGCTGCCTGAATGCCCGGGTTGTCGTCAAGAGCGATCTGGACACATTGCTGCAGGGATAGAGGCTGCCCCGATACGATCAGCTCCTCCCCGTCAGATTGGGGCATAGCCTCATTTGCGGTCAGCAGAAAACAGCATGCCAGAAAAAGCAGAGTTCTGATTTGACGAAAAAAATTCATTGCATCCTTCTCCTACGCCTGAGTCTTACGGAATCGCTGCATGGCCAGCACCAGCATCACTGTTCCGATAACAGCCAGGGCCCCCATCTGGGGCCACAGGATCGAGGCCCCAACCCCTTTAAGAAAAATCCCCCGGACAATCACCAGGAAATATCGCAACGGATTAAGGTAAGTCAGCCATTGGATGACAGTCGGCATATTCGCGATGGGAAACATAAAACCGGAGAGAAGCACAGCCGGAAAATAGAAAAAGAACGTGCTCATCATGGCCTGCTGCTGCGTGCGGCTGACAGTGGAAATCAGCAATCCAATGCCCAGCGTGCTCATCAGATACAATGCAGTCGCCGCAAGGAGCAGCAAGATATTGCCGTGCAGAGGAACTGCGAACCAGAAAACTGCTACGGCGGTGATCAGCAGAACATCGATAAAACCGATCAGCGCAAAAGGTACGGTCTTGCCAAGAATAAATTCAGCCTGGGTAATCGGTGTCACCATGATCTGCTCAATGGTACCGATCTCCTTTTCACGCACCACCGCCATACTGGAGAGCATCAGGGTAATCAGCATCACGATCAGCGCTATCACCCCGGGGACATAATAGTTGCGGCTCTCAAGGTTGGGGTTGAACCAGGAGCGCGTTTTAATCTCAACCGGTGAAACCTGCGGCGGCGCACCCAGATGACGGGCAATCCTTTGCACCAGCACCTGTTCCCCGTAATCGCCTGCAATGCGGGCGGCATAATCGAGTATCTTGCCGGCTGTATTGGAATCAGAGCCGTCCACCAGGATTTGCAATGCAGCGGCCTGCCCCGCTTCCAGATCCGCCGCAAATCCCTGGTCCATCCGAAGGACTGCTTTAACCTTGCCACGGTCGAGCAGGTCACTGACCTGCGATTCGTCTTCGATGCGATAAGCCAGGTCAAAGTAACCCGAGCCGGAAAAAAGAGCTGTGAGCTCCCGGCTCTGTGGCGTGCGGTCCTGGTCATAAACAGCCGTTGGAACATTGCGGATATCGGTCGTCACCGCATAGCCGAAGACCAGAGTCTGGACGACCGGCATTGCAAAAATCACCGCTTTCATTCGTGGGTCACGGAAAGTCTGGATGAATTCTTTTTTCAGCATTTGCCAGATTCTTTCAAACATGGGGAGATCCATTCACACTAGAAGAGTTTCTTCTTGAACTTGAACCTGGCCGACAACACCATCACTGCGGCAAAAAAGGCCAGCAGCAACGCAGGTATCGCCAGAACCTCCAACCCCACCCCCTTGAGATAAATCCCCTTGAGCAGCGTCACGAAATAACGGGCCGGCACCAGATAAGTCAGTGCCTGAACCGCTTCGGGCATGTTGGCGATGTCGTACATGAAGCCGGAAAGCAGAAAAGCCGGGAGGAAAGTCAGCACGATCGCGACCTGGCTGGCGACAAGCTGGCTTTTTGCGACGATGCTGATCAGCATTCCCAGCAGAAGCGCGCCAGCAAGAAAAACGGCGGCAACACTGAAAAGCAGTCCCAGACTGCCGCGCAAGGGCACCTCGAACAGAAATTCTCCCATCAGTACCGCTAAAATCATGTCAAGCAGGCCGATGCCGAAGTAGGGAAGAAGTTTTCCGAGAATCAGCTCTCCACCCTTGAGGGGAGTGGAAAGAAGCTGCTCCATTGTACCTGTCTCCCATTCTCGCGCCACGGTCAGAGAAGTGAGCAGGGCAGCGATAACCATCATAATCACCGCAATCAGCCCGGGGATGATATAGTTGCGGGACTCGAGATTGGGGTTGTACCAGACCCGCGAACGCAGATCGACGGCCGGATCCAGGCTCGTCAGTTGTCGAAGTTCTGCGCGGGTGCCAGCAATGGTGCGATTGTAATTACCGATGACGGCCTGGGCGTAGCCTCGGGTGATTTCGGCGGTATTGGCGTCACTCCCCTCGATGAGCACCTGCACGGAGACAGTTCGCCCGGCGGCAAGACCGGAGGCGAAATCAGCAGGAATAACCAGTGCCATCAACACCTGTCCCCTGTCCATGGCGTGTTCGATGGTTCGATAGTTATCGGTACTTCCCTGCAGGGTAAAATATTCAGAACCGACAAAATGACTGACCAGTTCCCGGCTTTCGCCGCTACCCGACTGGTCCCAGACCATCATGGGCACATTGTCGACATCCAGAGAAAGCGCATAGCCGAACAGCAGCAGCAGGAGCATGGGGATGGCGATTCCCATACCGAGGCTCCGTGGATCACGAAGAATGTGAATCATCTCTTTGCGGGCCACCGCCCGTACCCGCATCCATTTCATCGCCTCACCTCCTGCTGGGCCCGCTGTTCGCGGTCATGAGCTTCAATCAGAGAGACAAAGACATCCTCCAATGAGGGACGAATCTTCTCGACCCGGTAAAACTCGAAACCATGTTCCTGCAAAGCATCACGGACCGCCGAGACGGCATCGCCCGACTCTTCAGCCACCAGATGCAATCCTTTGCCGAACAGCGCGGCCTCCTTGACCACCGGCAGGTCGGCCAGCATCTCCATCGCCTCTTGCGGCCGTTCGCAGCCGACATCGATCACCGTATCGCGCATATACCGGGTTTTGAGTTCGCCCGGTGTGCCCACGGCAATCAGCGCACCGCGGTAGATCAGCCCCAGACGGTCACAGTATTCCGCTTCTTCCATGTAATGGGTGGTCACAAAGACGGTCACACCACTGTCGGCAAGCTCGTATATCAGACTCCAGAAACCGCGGCGACTGAGCGGATCGACCCCAGAGGTCGGCTCATCGAGGAAAATGATCGGCGGCTCGTGCAAAACGGCGCAGCCCAGGGCAAGCCGTTGCTTCCATCCGCTTGCAAGGGTCCCAGTCAGGGAGTGCCTGTGCTGCTTCAAGTCGGCCATGCGCAGCACCCACTCCTTGCGCTCAGCCTTCTTGTGCCGAGGAATTCGGTATATGCCGCCGTAAAAATCGATATTCTCTTCGACCGTCAGGTCTTCATACAGAGAGAACTTCTGGCTCATGTACCCGATGTGCGGCTTGATCATTTCGGTCTGATGCACGACATCGAGGCCGGCGACAGTTCCTTCGCCGCCGCTTGGTTGAAGCAGACCACTGAGCATGCGGATGGTGGTCGACTTTCCGGCACCATTCGGGCCCAGGAAACCGAAGATCTCTCCTTTGGCCACTTCAAGACTGACCCGGTCGACCGCGGTGAAATCACCAAACTTCTTGGTCAGGTCTTTAAGGGAAACGGCTATCTCACTCCGGCTCACGATTCTGCTCCCTGTTTTCCAGTACGGATATAAAAACATCCTCCAGCGAAGGTTCGACGGTACGGATCTCATCCACCGAAAGCCCGGCATTCTGCAGGAGTGAGGAAATCTCCTGCTTCATGTCCTGAGGATCCATGGTCACCACATGAACATGCTCACCGAATAATCCGACTGTAGCCTGCGGAAGTTTCTCCCGCAGCAGAAGCATAGCCCGGCGCGGTTCATCGCAGTCGAACTCCAGCAGGGTGCCTTCCATCAGTTTCTTGATTTCTTCAGGGGTATCGACGGCCAGCAGGCGACCCTGGTGCATCAGCCCGACCCGGGTGCACCTTTCAGCTTCGTCCAGATAGGCCGTGGAGACGAAAATGGTCAAACCGTCCCGTACCAGCCGATAGAGAATACGCCAGAAATCCCGTCGGGAAACGGGATCGACCCCATTGGTCGGCTCATCCAGAAACAAAACCTCAGGCGTATGGATCAGGGCGCAGGCCAGGCCGAGTTTCTGCTTCATCCCCCCGGAGAGGTTTCGTGCCAGTCTTTTTTTAAAGGGGGTCAGATTGCTGAAGGAGAGAAGCTCATCAATCCGTTCGGCTCTCCCCTTGCGGGGTTCGCCATAGAGATCGGCGTAGAAGTGGATATTCTCGATCACCGACAAGTCGGGATAGAGCCCGAAACGCTGACTCATATAGCCGATTTTCTCTTTAATCCGCTCTGCTTCACGAACGCTGTCGTGACCCAGAATCTGAGCTGAACCGGAAGTCGGGTCGATAACTGCCGTAAGCAGCCGCATGGTCGTAGTCTTCCCCGCGCCATCCGGGCCGACCAACCCGAAGATTTCCCCTTCGGGGATATCGAGATCAATCCCGTCCACCGCTGTCAGATCACCAAAGCTGCGTGATAAACCCGTAGCCCTGATTGCGCTCATTTCCTGGCCTCCCGCAGTTCGATCACAGCATCTGCAGGCATGCCCGGCTTGAGTTCCAGGTCCGGATTTTCCACATCAATTTTGACCCGGTAGACCAGCTTGGTACGCTGTTTATCCGTCTGAACATGCTTGGGCGTAAATTCGGCTTCTGAGGAGATAAACGATATCCGGCCAGCGTATTCTTTCTCAGGGAAAGTGTCGGTTTTGACACGGGCTTTCTGTCCAAGACGTATGCGCCCCAGATCAGTTTCATCGATATAGGCGCGAAGCCAGGGATGACTCAGATCCCCGAGGGTCACTACGGCGGTTCCGGCAGCGACATATTCTCCCGGTTCGATATTGTCGGACAAAACAAACCCGTCAATGCTCGATGTGAGAGTCGCAAAAGCAAGTCGCGTCCTGGCCTTTTCGAGCGCCTCTTCCGCACGTTCTTTGCGGGCTCTGACAAGATCGATCTGTTCCTGGCGAAATCCCCTGCTGTACATATTGAAGCGCTCACGGGCCTCATTCACCTGGGCCCCGGCAATCTCATAGGCCGCTTCGAACTGCTCCAGCTCCCTTTTGGAAATGACATGATCGCGATAAAGCGTCATTTGACGGTCATAGTCAGCCTGCGCCTCTTCCAACTGCGCTTCTGCCCGCTTCAGTGCGGCACGGACCTGTCCGATCTCTTCTGAGCGATAACCGGCTTCTTTTTCCGCCAATTCGGCTCGAGCGGCAGCGAGTTCGGCCATGCCCAGATCGACTTCATGCTGCAGTTCCGTGGTATCAAGACGCGCAATCAGGTCGCCTTTACGCACCGGCTCTCCTTCGGAAACCGCACGCTGAGCGACCTGTCCCGGGATGCGAAACCCGGTTCGGATCTCTGTTACTTCAATATTGCCGGAGAGACGAAGCTGTGGACTGTCTCCCGGAGATTGCGCCCCGTAGTACCACCCGCCTATGCCAGCAATAACCAGAGCTAAAGCAATGACAACAACAACCCGTTTCCTCATTGTCTTCTCCTGCATGTCAAGTCTTTGTTGAACCCACCGGAGAGCGGTGTTGACTTGTATTTGCGAATTTTGGGATGACTTCCCTAATAATCTGACAGAAAGCTAGTAATCAATTACTATCAGTTTTTAAATACTGCTTTTTTCAACTTCTTTGTCACAATGTATCAAGGTTTTAGAGAAGAACAATCCGGCCAATTTGGCAGAAGTGCATTCACCTTTACAGTCCGGTTGGCAGAGGCGATTCCGAAGAGAAATCAGGAAATCACAATCTGGGGTGAATAGACTTTTCTTGCCACATTCACTGCCTTTTCGGCTAAGGCATAAACCCACTCTGAAGCGCATTCGTGGCCGACCTCCTGAACCAGGCCAACTCCTATGAAGAACTTCATTTTGTGAGAGGTGGGGCAATGACGGTAAGGTATTGTGATACCAATAAGATTTTTCACAATATCTTCTGCGACCGTCAAAGCAGTCCCGGGCGAAACGCCGGGCAGGACTCCGGCAAACATCCCTTCAGCAAAGCATGTCACATGGAAATTCCCGCAGGAATCAAGAGACCGCTTGATAGAAGCATGGACAAGTTTTACGCAATCATCGAGATGTTGCTGGTATCTCCACCGAAAGGATTCAAAATCATTGATTTCAACCAGAATCAGGGCCAAAGAGGTTGAATCAAGATGCGCAAACCTCAAACCGCAATCGATCGAAGCCAGCAGGGGATTTTCTTTATCCACTCGACACAATTCGTTCATAAGTGTCCTCGAGAATGAAGGTTGCAGCGCTTCGGAGAACCAGGGAAATTGCGCGTGGTTCTTTTCAGGCTTTTCCTCGCGTGGCCAATCCACGCCGGATAATTGAAAACACGCGCGGTGCTTCTTCACGCATGCGGCATGGTGCCCCCTCCAGCATAGATTGAATGACCAGACCTTGTATCGACCCAACAAACAAAGTCGCGACCGCAGCCGTGTCGATATCCCCAGCAAATTCTCCGTTTTTCTTTCCTTGTTCAATTAATGCACTGAGACGCTCTTCATAACGCCGGATGAAAAGTCTCACCATTTTTTTCGCAGCGGAATCCTCGGCACGCTGCAGTTCGCCGAACATCATGCGCGGTACTCCGGGATGGGAGATAACAAAATCAATATGGGCCATAAACATAGCCTCCAGCGCCTCAAGAGAAGAGGTCGCCTGTTGGGCGGCAAGCTCAACTCGAGCTGCCAGGCGTTTGGCCACCCAGTCCATGACACTTTCCCAGATAGCAGCTTTTCCGCTGAAATGGCGGAACAAGGCCCCCTGGGTCAGTTTCATGTGCTTGGCAATGGCAGCCGTGGTAATTTCACTGGGATTCTGCGTGGCAGACAAATCAATAACCGCCTTAATGGTCGCCGCACGTCTTTCCTCTGCCGGCAGATGCTTGGTCACAGGTGGGGTCATATCTCCTCCTAAGTGAGTAATTGGTTACTATCTTATCTCAACGGACAAATAGGTCAAGAAAAAAAGGGGAGATAAATACTGAGGAAAGTTTTTCGGTAAGAGGGAAAGGGATACAAAAAAAGAAAAAGGGCGGAGCTGATTGGCTCCACCCTGGGTGCCTTCCCTCGGGAAGGCTCGATTTCTTTCAGATGCTTTATGTGTTCAGGCACAGGTGCCTGAGTTTTATTGGCTGGGGCGCGAGGATTCGAACCTCGGAATGCTGGAGTCAGAGTCCAGTGCCTTACCGCTTGGCGACGCCCCAAAATGGAATCGAAGTTCTAGCAAAGAAGAAATCAGCTGTCAAGAGTAAAAATTTCGCGACCGGCCAGCACGAGAGAAAGAACTTTTACGCCCTTGCCCGAACTGACCAGCGCCTCTTCCAGTTCGCCGATCCCAGGGAGGTTGTCGAGGCGCACAGCCTGAAAATGAGCGCTCATCCGCGGGGAGAAACTGCCCATGTCCGAACAGAGTCCAATCGCGCAGGCTCCGTTGCGCGTGGCCATGCGCAGCAGCATCTGCGGTTCGACACGGCCGGCGTAAATTTTGCGCGCAAAAGCCAATTCATCCCACATGGAAAGTGAATCATTGCTGGCCGGGCTGTCCGTGCCCAGGGCAAGATCGACTCCAGCCTGCAGGTAATCGGAAATCGGCGCCGTGCCGACGCCCAGACGCGCGTTGGAGCGGGGGCAAAGGACAACGGTCGCACCGGAGCGGGCAATCGCCTGGCATTCTTCCGGCGTGACATGCACGCCGTGAATCAGCAGATTGTCCGGCTTCAGCCCTCCATGGGCCTGGAGATACGCCACCGGCGTCTGCCCCGCCGGCATCGGGACCATGTCCTGCCATCCAACGTAGGGATACAGGCGATCGGCCAACGGCCCCTGTGAATGAAGGAGAAACTGCGTCTCATCCCGGGATTCGGCAAGATGAATCGCCAGCGGCAGGTCATGCCGGCGGGCGTGACTGAGAAGATCCTCCAGATATTCACTGCTTAAATTGTAAAGAGAGTGAGGCGAGATTCCTAAACGCAGGCGCCCGCTCACGACTTCGCGGGTGATCTTGCCGAGCCCTCGCAGAATATGGCGGGCGTGTGCCGGATCGCGCCCCAGAGTTTCCAGATACAGCCGTCCGAACAGGGGGCAATTCCTGAAGGCCTCCCTCGCCGGAAACCAGGACAGGATGTCTCCCACGGCCCCGGTACCGGCGGCAAGGCAGGCTTGAATCCCATCTTTGATCGAAGCGGTGAATTGTTCCGGCTTAAGGCTGCGCTTGACGCGGATGACATGCTTGACCCAGTCGACGAAATCATCGCCGGGAGAACTCTCCCCCAGCGCCCGGGCCCATTGCGGAAAATGGGTCAGCTCCAGATGCGTGTGCGCATTGACCAGCGGCGGCAGCAGGACGGCGTCATCCCCGAAATCGACAACCCTGGCCTGCGGCGACGCGGCGGAGAGCTTGTCTGCGCGGCCGACATCGACAATCTGACCGCGCCGCACAAGGAGCCCGCCGGACTCGATGACAGGTGCGATGATCGGCACCAGATAACGTGCACGGTAGAGAATATCCATGGCTCAACAAAGCTCTTTCCAGTCGGTGTTGAAAACCTGCTCAGGCCACTTCGAAGTTGGGCGCGAAATGGTGATTGTCGATCAGGCGGGTGTCGCCGATCTTGACAGCCAGCAGCAGAACGGATCGCGCATCGACCGTTTCGAGGTCCTGCAGCGAGTCCTGATCGCAGATCTGGACATAATCGATCTGGGCGTCGGGTTCCTGCTCGATGCGCGACCGGATGGCGTCGATCAGGGTGGCGGAGCGGGTTTCCCCCTCGCGCACCATGCGCTGTGCAAGCTCAATGGACTTGTAGAGGGACAATGCCTGTTGACGCTGCTCCGCCGATAAATTCACGTTGCGCGAACTCATGGCCAGGCCATCTTCTTCCCGCACGATGGGCAGCCCCCGGACATCCACCGGGAAATTCAGATCGGCCGTCATGCGTCGAATCACGGCGAGCTGCTGAAAATCCTTGTTGCCGAAATAGGCCGCATGGGGCTGGACGATAGAGAACAGCTTGGCGACCACGGTGGTCACGCCGCGGAAATGGCCGGGGCGGCTGCGCCCGCACAGGGTTTCGGTCAGCCCCTCCACCGCGACGAAGGTCGCGTAGCCCTGCGGGTACATGTCGGAGGCGCGCGGGGCAAAGATCCAATCGACCCCTTCGGCCTCGGCCATCTGCGCGTCACGGGTCAGATCGCGGGGATAGCGGTCAAAATCCTCGCCGACGCCGAATTGGGTCGGGTTGACGAAGATACTCAGCACCACCCGGTCGCCCTGCTGCCGCGCGGCGCGCACCAGACTCAGATGCCCTTCGTGCAGGTAGCCCATGGTCGGCACGAACGCGATGCGCTCGCCATTTTGACGGGCCGCCAGGCAAAGCTGCTGCATTTCCTGAATATTTTCGACAATTTTCATGGCTTCGTCACGTTGCCTAATCAAAGGAATGGTCCGAGGTGGGGAACTCGCCGTCTTTGACCTCGCGGATATAGTCGTCGATCCCCTGCCGGATCATGCCGGAAACATCGGCGAACTTTTTGACGAATTTGGGCGAATACTTCTCGCACAATCCCAGGATGTCGTGAATCACCAGCACCTGCCCGTCGCAATCGACGCCGGCGCCGATGCCGATCGTGGGGATGCTCAGTTCCCGGGTGATTTCCGCCGCCAGTTTGCGGGGAATCCCCTCCAGCACCACGGCAAAAGCCCCGGCCTGCTCCACCGCGCGGGCATCATCCAGCAGGCGCTTAGCCTGCTCCTCCTGTCGCCCCTGAACGCGGTATCCCCCCATGCGATGGATGGATTGGGGCGTCAGACCGATATGCCCCACGACGGGGATATCCATCGCTGTAATAGCGGCAATGGTTTCGGCCATATTGCGCCCGCCCTCGATCTTGACCGCCTGGGCACCGCCTTCCTTGATCAGGCGTCCCGCATTCAAGCGCGCGTCGCGCAGATCGGTCTGGTAGGACATAAAGGGCATATCGACCACAACAAAAGCGGACTCGACAGCACGCACGACGGCTTTTGCGTGATAGATCATCTCATCCATGGTGACGGGCAGAGTCGTATCCTGCCCCGCCACTGCGGTTCCCAGTGAATCTCCGACCAGGATCATGTCGATGCCGCACTGGTCCATCAACCGGGCGAAGGGGTAATCATAAGCGGTCAGCATGGTGATCCGCTCGCCTTCGGCCTTCATTTTCTGAATATCCAGAATTGTTTTCTGTCGGGCCATCGTTTCCCCCGAATCTTGAAGTCATGATCAGGACCGGACCCGGATGGCAGACATCCGGATCCAAAAAACATTGCGCTGGGATTATTCCACAGCGCAATGTCCAAGAGCAAATATTAATGCGCGGCACGGGGCCGCATGTCATTTATTTGCGCGGCGTCAGCTTCAAACCGTCCTGGTAGGCCTGCGCCACCTTCTCGCCGAGATTCCAGTACTCCCGGATACCGCCCAGGTAGACCAGCGGGTCGAAAATTCGCGCATCCATTTTTCCGTCCGCGTCAAAAGCCTCATCGGCTGCATGGATTTCAAGGATTTCCCCCATAACCAGCCGATAATCCCCCAGGGGGTACTCACCAATGCAGCGGCACTCCACGTTCAGGGGGCAGGACTGCACCAGCGGCGCATCGATGTGGGCTGCCTTCTCGAAAGCGAGGCCGGTCACTTCGCTTTTATCCAGATCACGGCCCGATTTGAGTCCGCAGAAATCGGCCTCAATCGCCAGAGATGCCGGAACCATATTGACGCTGAAGCACCCGGATTGAACGATGTTCTCATACGTCTTGCGGGCCTGGTTGAGGGAGATCGCCATGGTGGGAGGGGTTTTGCTGACAATCCCCGCCCAGGAGGCGGTCATCAGGTTGCATTGACCTTCATCATCGCAGGAGGCGATCAGGGTGGTCGGTTGGGGAAAGAATGTGACACAGGAGCCAAGTTGTCTTTTTTTCACGTCAGTTCCTCGTTTCGATGATTGTAACTGTTCGGTGTGGGGACGCAACTCCCATGACAAGGGACACTTTTCGCCATCCCTGGCCGTTTGATTGGCGCCCTCCCTGGCGCCAAACACCCTTGTCATGGGAGCTGCGTCCCCGTGAGACGAATAGATCGCGATAATATTAAGAGATTAAGCCTTTTAGCAGGATCAAAGCAGATCGGCGAGCGCCCGCCCGATCACCATAAAGGGATTGAAATTAACCGGCTCCGTGCCCTGCACCTGCTGCCAGAGATTGTTGAGAGCACGGTATTTCTGCCGCCTGCGCGACAGGTAGCGTTCCACATTGCCGTCTGTTTCCTGTAATACCGCTTTCGTCAGCCGGAAAAGAGTCACGGACAGGTCTCTTTCCAGGGCATCAAGGGCCATGCGGTCCCAGCGGTCGCGCAACGGAACTTTGGCGGCCGCCGCACGCAGGCGTGACACGCCCAGTTTTTCCATCAGATCGCGATGAGCACAGGCGACATCATGAAGATCGCTCTGCGTTTTTTCCACCAGATTGAACAGCGGCAGAAAATCCCCGAGATAAGGCAGGGCGGCAACCTTCTGGGACAGCGAGGCATCCAGCCCCGCTTCAATCAGACCGTTCGATATCTGCTGCGCTTTCTCCCAGTCCTGAGAGGGTGTCACGCCGGGCAGTGCATTAATAAATTCGCCGATGCGGTTCCGCCATTGCGACAGCGCCTCAGCGTCAAGCGAAATTGACATATCCTGCTGCAATGCCCAGAAACACATATCCTGCAATGTCTCCGCGCAGGTATCGATGATCCGGTATTGTTCATCGGCAGCCATCCGGTTGTCGAGAGCGAAGAGAGCCTTTCGCAGCGCCTCTCCTTCCAGAATCCGGTCAAAGGTCAGAAACATACCGGCGCATTGATGCAGCGGCCGCCCCGTCTGGCGCGCCAGCAGATTCATGCGGGCACAGCCGGCACTGTCGACAATGGTATTGGTCAGAACGGTCGCGGTGATTTCATGACAAAGCGGATGTTCGTCAAGTTCTTCGAGATAGCGTTCCCGAATGCCCGCAGGAAAATAGCCCCGCATGTCATCACCGTAATTGCCATCCTGACACAAAGAGCTCTCCAGCAGGGTTTGATACAGCTGCATCTTGGCATAAGCCAGCAAAATGGACAGTTCCGGGCGGGTCAGGCTTTTTTGCGGACGCCCCAGTACTTCCTTGGTGGTCGGCAGAAATTCGCCGGCCCGGTCAAGCAGACCGGCATTGACCAGGCGGTCTATGAGCTGGAGGTAGGGCTCGATATTGCGCTCACAGCCCCTTTGGTCCAATGAAATGGACAGGCTCTGCATGTAGTTGTTCTGAAGAACGGCATCGCAGACTTCATCGGTCACCTCGCGCAGCACCTGGTCACGTTCCTCGTCATCCTTGACGCGGCCCATTTCCTGAAGGCGCTGCATGAAGATCTTGAGATTGACCTCATGGTCGGAGCAGTCCACCCCGGCGCTGTTGTCGATGGCATCGGTGTTGATACGTCCTCCCTGGAGGGCGAATTCGATTCGCGCTTTCTGGGTCAGCCCCAGATTGCCGCCCTCGCCCACCACCTTGACCCGCAGTTGGCTGGCATCGATGCGAACGCCGTCGTTGCTGCGGTCGCCAACGTCCTCGTTTTTCTCGCCGGAAGCCTTGACATAGGTGCCGATGCCGCCGTTCCAGAACAGGTCGACTTCGGCCTGCAGAATCAGCCTCACCAGGCCCTGGCCGTCGACGCTGCGGTGGCGGGTGCCGAGCATACGACGAACGGGCTCGGACAATGGGATATCCTTGGCATGACGGGAAAAGACTCCACCGCCTTCCGAAATCAGCGCCTTATCGTAATCCTCCCAGGTTGAGCGGGGCTTCTCGAAAAGCCGCTGCCGCTCCTTGAAACTGACTTCAGGGTCAGGACCAGGATCGAGGAAGATATGGCGGTGATCGAATGCTGCAACCAGCTTGATCTGCCGCGACAGCAGCATGCCGTTGCCGAAGACATCGCCGCTCATGTCGCCGATTCCGATGACGGTAAAAGGTTCCGCCTGGATATCGATGCCCATCTCGCGGAAATGACGCTTGACGCATTCCCAGGCTCCACGGGCGGTAATTCCCAGTTCTTTATGGTCGTAACCGCGGGAACCGCCGCTGGCAAAGGCATCGGCCAGCCAGTAATTGTATTCCGCGCTGACGGAGTTGGCCGTGTCAGGCAGATGGGCGGTTCCCTTGTCGGCCGCAACCACCAGGTAAGGGTCTTCTTCGTCGTAGGCGATTAGACCGGCAGGGCGCACCACCTCTCCTTTGACGCGATTGTCGGTCAGATCAAGCAGTCCGCGCATCAGAGTAATATAAGCGTCCCGAGAGAGTTCGGCACCCTGCTCGCGGGTTTTATAGGCGCTGTGGACAATGAACCCCCCTTTGGAACCGACGGGAACGATGAGGGCGTTCTTGGTCATCTGGGTCTTCATCAGGCCCAGAATTTCCGTACGAAAGTCGTCCGGGCGATCGGACCAGCGAATCCCGCCGCGCGCCACCTTGCCGCCACGCAGGTGAATGCCCTCCATCAGGGCACTGTGAACGTAAACCTCGAAAAGAGGTCGCGGCGCGGGCATGTCGATAATGCCGATGGCACTGATTTTAAAGGAGAAGAAATAATCCGGCGCATCACGCCGCAGGAAAAAGTTGGTTCTTACGGTCGAATCGATCAAATTGAAAAGTGTACGCAGGATGCGGTCTTCATTGATATCCGATACCTGTTCGAGCGCCTCGGCCAGCTCCATGCGCAAAGGCATAAGGGCTTTTTCCTCGCGGTCGGCCATCTCGCGCCACTCATCGCGCGGCTCGAAGCGCGCCTGAAAATAACGGAAAAGAAGCAGCGCGACCCGCGGATTATTGATCAAGGCGAAGGCTACGCGCCGTTTGGTAAAAGGAGAGCCAAGCTGGTGATAGTAATTGCGGTAGGCCCGGAAAACATCGAGTTCCTTTCCGTCCAGGCCGGTCAGAACCAGCAGGCGGTTGAGGTAGTCGTTGTCAAGCTCCCCTTTCCTCAGAGAGGTGATGACGTCAAGGAGTTTGTCGCGCACTTCACCCAGGGGGAGAGCCCTTTCATCGCCGTTTTTAATGGCGAAACTCTTGATGAAGATCTCCTCCCGCCCTTCATTGACCGTAAAATCGAGTTCATCGATGACGCATAAATTGAGATTTTCAAGGAGCGGCATCAGGCTGTTGAGATAGGTCTCACGTCTGCTGTAGAACTGAAGTCGATAGTATTCTTCACTTTCGTCGCCATTGTGAAACGGTCCCCATATACTGAAATGTTCTCCTCCAGTACGGCGTACCTCTTCCATACCCTCGATGTCGCGAAGGGCGTAGCGGGGATGAGTGAGAGTCCGGTACTGGCGCGGCAGACCGTCGATATAGCGATCGTAGAGCATGCGCCCCTTCTCGTCCCCCAAGCGGCTTTCCAGCACAATGCGAAGCTTGGTTTCCCAGGGACGGGCGATCTCGGTGAGACCAAGTTCAAGGCGCCGCAGATCGACAAAATCCTTCTCTCCACGGGGGGCGATGCGAATATGCAGGCTGAGATAATCGGACAGCATCTGCACAATACGTGATGTTACGGTCTGCGCCTGGAAAAACCGGCGCACATAAGATTTGATCCGGTCGATATTTTCCCGCTGGTAGAATTCACGGGGCAGGATCAGAAGCAGTGTGCGGCCGTCGACGGACAGGCTGGGAGCGGGAACCACCTTAACGGCATCCTGGCGATAGAGAAAGGTAAAGGAGCGGGCGGCTTCCCGCAGCTCCTCCGGCTCCATGAAAAATAACTCCACCTTGGGAAAGGTGTTGAAGATTTCGATCGCCTTGCTGTAATCGTGACTGCCGCGCGGAATGCCGAGATCGGCCAGGGCCTGCTCGATGCGTCGCCGCAGGACGGGGATTGAGAAGGTCGGCTCTTCCAGGAATCGCTGCGAAAAAAGTCCGCAGAACGCATGTTCCTGATAGGTTCCATCGCCGAGTTCCTCCCGCCAGCCCAGATAAGTCAGGTGATCGTCGCGATGAACCGTGCTGATTTCAGCCGTTTCCTCCACCACGATGCGGTCTTTGCGCTCGAGCCGGCGCCTGGATACGATATCAAGATCGTCCCTGCCCCATTGAGTGCCGACTGCTCCACCCGGCTCTGTCGGGAAAACCCCCTCTGAACTTTCGACCGAAACCCGCATCTGCGGCGCGGAGGCAATCCGAAAGCAACGATAACCGAAAGGAATGAAATTGTCGTTCTGCAGCCAATGCCAGAATTCCCGCACCTGCTGTGCTTCGGGGAGCGTTTCGATCTTTTTGAGGCAGCTTTTCAGCCGGCGCTGGGCTGAATGAATCTGCAATACCTGAGTAAAGCATTCCCGCAAGGCCTCCTCAAAAGGGTCATGGACCCCCGTCCGGAGCCCCTGAACTTCAGCCAGAATCAAGGATTCCGGACTGCCGCCGCGACCGTCTTCGACAACGGCTGTCAGCTGTCTGCGCTGGCGCCTCAGGCGCAGAATCGGGTGGCTGACAATCTGAAAACGAACCCCGAAACGCTTGAAGAGCAGCTGCAGCGAGTCCACCAGAAAAGAAGCATCGGGGGTATTGGTCATCAAAAACCACTGCCCGGAACGCTGCGCGGGTTTGAGTTCGATCGCAACATCTTCGGGCCGCTCTTTGATAAACTCAAAAATATCTACCACCCAACGGGCGACTTTTTCAGGTTTCTGCAGCGAATAAAAAGCCCTGGGCGTGTGCATTCGCAGTTCCCGGGCCAGAGCGAGAATTATGTCGCGGTTTTCAGGGGGCACCTGCTGCGCTATCGCTTCGGCAACATCTTCGAAAGGATAGGCGTTTTCATCAGGTGAGCGGCGTTGGAACGCAGGATCCTTGATTATTTTCATGTCATACCTGCCTTGGAAAATATGAATACAAAATGGCGTTGCAAAAACTCACCAACTGCTGCGTTGCTGCAATTGCTCTCACGGCTTCGACGTACATCAGTACGCCTCATTGCTCGACAATCGCGCGCCTTGCATTTGGCGCTTTTTGCTTAGCCATTCACAGTGATGTTTTTTGGTAAAAACATCCCTATGAATACCGCGCTGAGGTTTTTTTAACCTGGATATTGCCTTAAGACTAGAGGATCACAGACACTTTGGCAAGCTGTGAGGGTCTAAAAACAGAAACTCCGGAGAGATCCCCGGAGTTTCTGTTTTTGCAGCATTTCTATGATCAAATCGCTCCCCCCGCGGCAATCGCTGTCATGCCGGAGATTGAGGGAAAAAGCGTTGGGAGCTTAATCCAAAATCTCTACTTTGGCCTCCTGGCGCAATTCCTTGACCCATTTCTCAAGTTCTTTGACCCCCGCCTCTTCCTTGAGAAACTCACGGATCCTGACCTCGGCTTCTTCGAAGGGCATCTTTTTCTGCGCAACCTTATCCTGCACCAGGATCAGATGGTAGCCGTAGGGAGTTTCAACCACCTCCCCGACTTCTCCCGGCTGCTGACTGAAAGCGGCCTGCTCAAAAGACTCGACCATCTGTCCACGGCTGAAGTAGCCGAGGTCGCCGCCGGCCTGGGCGCTTGGACAATCGGAATTTTCCCGCGCCAGCTTGGCGAAATTGGACGCTGTCACACGACCCTTTATGGCATCCATGCGCTGCCTGGCCTGCTCCCGGTTGTCTTCCGCCCCTGCAATGAGTATGTGCCGGGCACGGACCCGCTCGGGCTCCACCATTTTTTCCGGATAGGTGCTGTAGATCTTTTCGATGCTTTCACGGGACGGGTCGGGAACATCCTTGAGCTTCTCGGCGCTCATCAGATTCACCGTCAGATCCTGGCGGATCATGCGATGGTAGAATTCCGGGGTCATTCCCGCGCGCTGCAGGGTCTCGTAAAACTTCTCTTCGCTCTCATAATTGGCGATCAGCTTGCGCTTCTCCTCCTCAACCGCCTCTTCTTCGGCCACAACGCCCTGCGCCAGTGCGGCCTGAAAGATCAATTCACGAGCGATGAGCTTTTCCAGTGAAAGCTCGCGAATTTCCTTCTGCTGTTCAGGCGTAAGCTGCTCGACAGGCGTCTGATGCATCTGCATGGCATAGACCTGCATGGTGCTGTCGAGTTCACTGCGCGAAATGGGTTTTTCGTTGACCTTGGCAACTACGTCGTTCAATGTTCTCTCTCCTTTTTATTATTGCTTAGCCATCCGCTCAATTTTTGCGCGTGCATCATTATTCTTGATTACAATCCGGATTCAGTCAGGATTCGGTCGTATCAGGCCAGCGACTTTGCAAGTCCGGCAAACTGCTCGAGGCTCAGGGCTTCACCGCGGATTCGGGCATCGAGTTGATTGTGGATAAAGGCTTTTTCGATCCTGTCCGGCTCAAATCCCGCCGACTTCAGGGCGTTGGCCAGGGTCTTGCGCCTTTGCGCAAAGGCCGCCTTGACAATTTTACGAAAAAACACTTCATCACAGAGTTCGACTCTGGGGGTGTCCAGAGGAGTAAACGCCAGAACAACCGAATCGACTTTGGGCGGCGGATGAAAGGCGCCGGGCTTGACGTGGGTGACCCGTTCGATATCGAACCACAGCCGGCACAGAACCGACAGAATACCGTAATCTCCTGTCCCGGGATCGGCACAGAGGCGGTCCCCCACTTCCTTCTGAAACATCAGCACCAGACGGGAAAACAGGGCATGGTGGTCGAGCACCCGAAAAAGAATCTGGCTCGAGATATTATAAGGCAGATTGGCGACCAGTTTGTAGGGGGGACGGGTCAGCAGGCGCTGCCAGTCAAGACGCAGCGCATCGCCTTCGTGAATGATCAACTTGGGATGCTGCCGCTGACGAAGCCGTTCGATCAGATCGCGGTCGATCTCCATCACCTCGACCTCGCCCGCGTGGGAGAGCAGCTCATCGGTCAAAACCCCGAGGCCGGGGCCGATCTCCAGGACACGATCTTCGGCATCGAGATCGGCGGCGCTCAGGATACGTTCAACAACCTGCCGGTCGCGCAGAAAATTCTGGCCAAAGCGTTTTCGTGGACGATGGGATGGCAATTAAAAACTCCGTCGTTTTTTGAAACACGATAGGAAGTACAGGAGGCCGCCGATGTGGTTCCAAGGGATTACCGGCGGTTTTTGTGCAGGTGCCTCGTTAACCGGCCCCGTGGCCATCGTGGGATGCGCCAGGTCTTGACAATGGGGATCAGGCGCAGAGTCAGGGCGTAGGCCAGACTCGAACACAGGGTTCCAAGAATCACACTGCCGACACAGATCGGCCAGAGGACATCCCACCCGAGGCCGATGAGAGCCTCGCTGGAAAATTCCCTGGGGATGCCGGAGCGCTCCAACCCCAGAAGAAGGCGACCGATTTCATATTCCAGCGTATAGATGACCGGAGCTGTGACCGGATTTGTAACCCATACCCCGACCAGGGCTGCGATTTTATTCTCTCGCAGCAGGAAGGCAAAAAACAGCGCGATAAACATCTGTATGCCAAAGGTCGGCGTCATGCCGATGAACACACCCAGGGCAATCCCCTTGGCAATCTCATCCGGCGTTGCCTGCAGCCGAACCAGGCGGATCAGATTCAGTTTAAATTGGCGAATCAGAGACCAGCGCTGCCACATATCATCCTGCTGCCCACAAATGTCACTTCAACCAGATCAGGCCGGAAACGACCGAACCCGGTCCAACGGCCAGCTTGCCACGGCATTGAGATCGAAGGCCGAACCTGCGCCGCGGCTGAGGTAATAATCACCCGGCACGGCCAGCATACCGGCATTGTCGGTGCAGAGAAGGGGCGATGGGAAATAAACTTCGAAGCCCTCATCCTTTGCGGTGCCCTGGAGAGCCATGCGCAGACCCCGATTGCAGGCGACCCCGCCGGCCACCACCAACCGCTGCAGATTCGCACCGCGCAGGGCCTTGAGGGCCTTGGCGGTCAGCACCTCGACGACGGCCTGCTGAAATCCGGCGGCCAGATCCCGCAGATGCTCTCCTTCGATCGGCCTGTTCTGCTGTTTGACGTAATTGAGAACTGCGGTCTTGATCCCGCTGAAGCTGAAATCGAGATTATCCTGGTGCATCAGGGGGCGCGGAAACCTGATTCGGTGCGGGTCGCCTTCGGCCGCCAGCCGATCAATGACCGCTCCGCCGGGATAGCCGAGGCCGAGAAGCTTCGCCACTTTGTCGAAGGCCTCCCCGGCCGCGTCGTCCCGGGTGCAGCCCAGCGTCTGATAGTCGCCCACCCCTCCAATGCGGTACAGGTGGGTGTGACCGCCGGACACGATCAGCGCGAGATAGGGATAGGCCACCTCGTGCTCGAGCTGAATGGCCAGTGCATGCCCTTCGATATGATGCACCCCGATCCAGGGGATACGGCGGGCATAGGCCATCGCTTTGCCGGCGGAAAGCCCGACCAGCAGCGCTCCGATCAGACCGGGACCGCGCGTTACCGCGATCCCTTCGATATCGCCAAAACCGACCCCCGCCTGCTCCAGGGCCTGTTCGGTCACCACCGGCATGGCCTCCAGGTGCTTGCGCGAAGCCAGTTCAGGCACCACGCCGCCGTACCGTGCATGCACGTCGACCTGGGAAGCGATCACGTTGCTGAGGGCCTGACGTCCGTCACGCACCACGGCGGCGGCAGTTTCGTCGCAGGAGGATTCAAGGCAGAGCAGAAGCATGGTCGTGGATTCTCAAAGCAGGTTGGCGGCCAGTTCGGCCAGGGGAGAGCGCTCCCCTTTGGTCAGAATGATGTGGCCGGCAATCTGCTGCTCCTTGAATTTTTCCACCACATAGGTCAGCCCGTTGCTGGAGGAATCCACATAAGGGTTGTCGATCTGGTAGGGGTCGCCGGTCAGCACGATCTTGGTCCCCTCGCCCGCCCGGGTAATGATGGTTTTAATTTCGTGCGGAGTCAGATTCTGAGCTTCATCGACGATCAAAAACTGGCGGGGAATGGAGCGGCCGCGAATGTAGGTCAGCGCCTCGATCTCGAGGAAGCCCATATCAACCAGCTCCTTGTAGCCGCGCTTGCGCTTGCCGTGATCCTCGACGTTGCCCAGCAGCAGTTCGACGTTGTCGAAGATCGGCTGCATCCAGGGGGCCAGTTTCTCTTCGATATCGCCCGGCAGAAATCCCAGGTCTTTCCCCATCGGAAAAACCGGCCGCGACACCAGGAGACGATTGTAGAGGTTTTCGTCGGCCACCTTGAGCAGCCCCGCCGCAATGGCCAGCAGGGTTTTGCCGGTGCCCGCCTTGCCGACCAGGGTCACGAGCTGGATATCGTCGTTCATGAGCATGTCAAGGGCGAACTGCTGCTCGCGGTTGCGCGAATGAATTCCCCAGACGCCCTCCTTCGGGATGCGTATCAACGGCACAACCTGCTGCAGTGCTTTGTTGTAGCGCCCCAGTGCCGTATGGGAGGGATTGCTTTTGTCCACCAGGGTCAGGCAGTGGTTCGGGTAATATTCCCCGGGCAGGTCGAGATAGCCCTGACCGTAAAAGCGGTCAATCACATCCTTTTCCAGCTCCACATGGCTGGCGCCCGGATAAAGATCCTCAATCGAGACCTTGTCCGACTCATAATCCTCGGCAGGAAGCTCAAGGGCATCCGACTTGATGCGCAGATTGGTATCCTTGGTGACAAAGACAACCTTGCAGTCGCAGGTTTCCTGCAGTTTCATGGCGACAGCCAGAATGCGATTGTCTCCGCGATCAACCTGTAATTCGGGCGGCAGTTTTTTCAGGTAATCAGCACGGTAGATCTCCACCCGCAGCATTCCGCCGGTTTCCAGTTCGACCCCTTCGGTCAGACCGCGATTTATCCGCATCCCGTCAAGAATCCGCGAGATGTGCCGGGCATTGCGGCCGGTTTCATTCTGATCTTTTTTGAAGCGGTCAATCTCCTCGATCACCGTGATGGGAATAATGACGTCGTTGTCTTCAAACTTGAACAATGCTTCAGGGTCATGCAGCAGGACATTGGTGTCGAGAACAAAGATTTTTTTCATCAGTCATCTCATTCTGGTTGGTAGAAAACATTAAATGGAAATCAGCGATTGTAATGTGTAACCTCGATCCCTTCAGGGGTCGCTAAAAATTTGATCAAAACCGGTTTTTGACGGTAAAAGCCTTCAAGAACAACCTCGCCTTCGCGATTGAGAGCATTGAGGACCGCTTCGGGTGACTCCTCGATCGTATAGAGACGGTAAGCATTGGTGCGAACCAGATCGCGGCGGGTCAGAGGGCGCTCTGGGGGCAGAGAACAGGCCGCAAGAACCAGCACAGCGAGTACCGCAAATGCCAGAGACCGGCATGTCCGGCGAAACAAGTTTTCGTCTGCCGGCATAAGCGAAACAACGGGCGGTTTTTTGGGGGAATCGCAAGTCTTCATTTCAGTCCACCTCATGGGCTGCGACCGCACTCACGGCACTGACCGCAAAGCGCATGTCCTCAAGAGTACTGAAGTAACCCGGGCTCATCCGGACCGTGCCACGCGGATAGGTGCCGATGCTGCGATGTGCGTCCGGTGCGCAATGCAGCCCGACCCGGGTCTGAACACCATGTTCATGGTCAAGCAGAAAGCCGATCTCTGAAGGGTCGCGGCCGCGCAGATTGAAAGACAGCGCCCCGCCATGCATGCGTGGATCGGTAGGGCCGTAGAGTTCCAGGCCTTCGATCTTTCGCAGCCCGTCGATCAACTCGGCGAGCAGCTCTGCTTCATGGGTCCGGATTCGGTCAATCCCCTCTCGCGCAATAAACCGAAGTCCGGCTGCCAGGCCGGCAAGACCGGGGGTGTTGAGGGTGCCTGCTTCAAGGCGCTCGGGCATCTCCTCGGGCGGAAGCTCCGAATGGGAATTGCCGCCGGTACCGCCGTAGATCAGCGGCATCAGCTTCAGCCCGGGGCGAACATACAAAAACCCCGTTCCCTGCGGCCCCAACAGCCCCTTATGCCCCGGTGCGGCCAGCAGGTCAATTCCCATGCCTTCAACGTCAAGGGGGAAAACGCCTGCGGTCTGGGCAGCGTCAACCATAAAAAGAATTCCCCGATGTCGGCACCAGGGTCCGATTTCTTCGATCGGCTGCAGGGTTCCGGTGACATTGGAGCAATGGGTCATCACCACCAGGCGGGTTCGTTCCTCGCAGGCGGTTTTGATCGCAGCCGGACAGACCCGCCCCTGGCGATCGGCAGGCACCTTGTGAACGATCACACCACGCTCCTGCAGAGCCCGCAAAGGGCGCGTAACCGCATTGTGCTCCATGAAGGTCGTCACAACCCGATCGCCGGGCTGCAGCAACCCGAACAGGGCGATATTGATCGCCTCGGTGGCGTTGGCGGTAAAGGCCACACAAGCCGCATCGCGCGCATGGATCAGCTCGGCGACAGCTTCACGCGCGTCCAGCACGATGCGCCCCGCTTCCAGGACAAGATGATGTCCGCCGCGCCCCGGATTGGCTCCGGCGTCGCGCAGGGTTGAAGTGACCGCGTCAATCACCTCACCGGGTTTAGGGAAGGAGGTGGCGGCATTATCCAGATAAACGGGCATAGGGTGATTTCCGTCAGCAAGGACCGTGGCAACCCATCAGCGCGGCCCGGCACACATGGGATCTCGCATTTGTTGACAGCCCCGAGCCCTGAGCGACAGGGCCAGCCCCCGGCAACCGCCGAAACAGACGCGCAGATCCCGGCAACGCCGGCAATCCCCGGGCAGCTCGTCAATCATGCGCCTGACTTCGAACCGGAGGGAAGACTGCCATAATTCGACCAGACTCTGGCGCAGCAACGATCCCAGGCTCAGCGGCCAGGACGAACAAGGCATAAGATCGCCGGATGCCGTAACATGGGCAAGGCTGTTGGCCGCCTGACACCCCGCGTACCCTTCACGCCGGCTGTCCGCTTCGGGGTGAAGCAGTTCCCACAAAAACAGATCGTGAATTTCCAGCGCAACTCCCTGCCGCAGACAATCTGCATCATCGGCAAAAGCGTTTTTCAATTGCTCCACATGCGTGGGACCGACCAGGTCAGAGGCCGAGGGGGGATCAAGGCTATCATCGATAGCCATGTTTGGCAACTTTAATCGCTTGATGCCGAGGTCGGCACAAAAAGAGAGAAGATCCTGAATTTGCAGAAGATTTTTTGGAGAGGGGCGAAACAGAACACCGGGCTCCAGGTTCCGGCTACGGGCCCGTTCGACCTGAGACTCAAGCGATGACAACTCCGACTGCTCACAGGCGGAAGTCGCATCGATCAGAAGATCAATGGGTCCGTCACTAAAGACCGAGCAAAGAACCTCATCGGGTTGAAGACCGCAGACAACAGTAACTTGGCACCCGCCCTTTTGCAGATGCGGGAGGAGCCGATCAATCCCCTCATGGCGCAGAAGCGCGCCATCAAGCAATACGAAGAAGACACCGGCATCCAGCAATCGATCGGCAACACGCAGGAGATTCTCGGTAGACAGGGTGCCTGAACGGCCGAACACTCGCCAGGTGACCCGCACAGGGGCATCAAGAAGGTCCATACGCATCGCAGATTCAGTTACAAAATCAGATCATCTTGAATAGACAGACAGGGAGACAGCCGAAAAAGACTGCTCCCTGTCTGACCGCGGTTCAGCAGGGATGGACGTTGGAAGAACCGACCACCCGAGGCTTCATGTACTTTTTCATGCGCTCTCACCCCCTTCTTTGATCTGTTGTGACGACAACATGACGGGTTTTGTTTGTAGAGTCTGACAACAAACTATACGATGCAATTTCCAGACCTGAATCGCTCAGGGATCGTTGTGACTATTCAACCTCCGCGACCGGCCCCTGCCAGCAGTGGGGATCGGCCTCCTCGAGGTCGCCGGTCACGGCCAGCGCCCGCGCCGTGCATCCGCCCAGGCAGTCGGCAAACGCATCGCATCCCTGACATTTCCCCTTGGCCTGTTTGTTGCGCATTTTCTGCAGAATGGGGGAATCATGCCAGACGGCGTCGAAATCATCCCTGAGAATATTCCCCAGCACCAGGGGAATGAATCCGCAGGGCGTCAGGTTGCCGTCAGGACGCAGATGCAGTGAGAGTTTACCACAGGAGCTGCCCTTGACCAACGGCTTTTCCTGATATTGTGGCAGCGAAGCGATCACCGGGTCGTCGAAGGACAGCGCTATATCCTTTGTCTGATTCTTGACGACCAGTGCCTGCTGGTAGAATTCGCGCCACTGCGCAGGACTCAAATCCAGATCTTCGCGGTTCTCGAAGCCCTTGCCGCTGCATTTGAAGTTGTGCAGGAAGAGCTGACGGGCGCCATGGGCTCGGGCCAATTCGATCAAATCGCGGAAATGCTCGAAATTAATCCGTGATATCACCGAACTCATCGTGGTCTTGACACCGGCGGCGCTCAGCAGATCGAGGGCCCTGACCGCGCGGGCGAAGGAGCCCGGCTGACAGCGAAAATCGTCGTGTCCAACCGGCTCGTGGCTATCGATACTGATCCCCACGGAGGCAAACCCCGCCTCTCGGATCTTTGCAACCGTCTCCTCGTTGATACACCAGCCGTTGCTGTTCATGGAAACCCTTAATCCCCGGTCGGTGGCATAACGGGTAATCTCGAAGAGGTCTTCACGCAGCAGCGGCTCACCCCCGCCGAAGTTGACAAACGGAATCTGCTTCTCCGCCAGAACGTCGACAATGCGCCTGTTATCCGCAGTTGAAAGTTCTTCGCAGGGATCATTGCGGCTGTAGCAGTGAGCGCAGACGAAGTTGCATCGAAACGACAGCGACCAGTTCAGGGTCAATGGAGCGGAAAGATAATCCACGGCGTCATCAGGCATACGTCAGCCACCCTCTTTCAACGAGGTCATCGACAAACTCTTCGACATCCTCACACAGAATTTCGCGTTCCACGTCAAAATCACGGGTCATCTCGTCCACGATCTGATCGAGGGTCCGGCTCCCGTCGCACAGGTCCCAGACAGCGCCGCCCACCAGGTTGAGCTGATGCATCATGCCGGAGATGATCAGGATGACGCTGCCGCGATCACTGACGTCCTCACCGTTCTCAAGCGCTTTGAGAATTTCCTGTTCGCGGCGCTTTTCATGGCGCCAGACGATATCGGGGTTTCGCTGCAGACACTTCAAAACATTTCCTCGTTTTAAAAAAGGGATCTTTTCTCCTCACAAATTCGCGTCTCTACTGTCAAGCCCGTTTGGCGCCAGGGATGGCGAAAAGTGGCGCCTTGTTGTGGGCACTGCGAATCCATGCTGTACCGTTGAGTCATACGGCGCGTTCGCGCAAGACCAGTGAAATCATGAAAACGAAAGCAAAGCCGGCCAGCACCGCCATTTTGCCGGGCAACGGCACACCGGCCGCGGTTGCGGTGATGCCCCAGGTCTGCACCAGGCCGCCGGCCACCAGCATGCCCAGAACCACCATGCCGGCATCGGCGTCGCCCTCGCCGGCCTTGACAAGCTGCCGGAAGGGGCAGCCGCCGAAGATGACGGAAACCCAGCCGACCAGCGCCATGCCGAAGAAACTCCACAGAAAGTCGAGATGCGCGCCGGGCTGCCCGTGAAAACCGGGCTCAAAACGGCCGAAGATCAGGTTGCCGACTACGGCACCGAGCACAAAAAGAGCCAATCCGTATATCAGGGGTGAGCGATGCCCCATCAGAAAGGTGTCGCGTAAACTGCCGGTAATGCAGAAACGGCTGCGTTGAGCCAGTGCGCCGAGCAGCAGCCCGGCTCCCAGTGAAATCCACGCCGGCGCATGCTCAGCGCCGCCGCCGCTTTGCGCTTCGCGGAGAAAGCCGGGAGGAAGAAAAACCCAGATCATCAAAAGCACAAAGAAAAGAGGCACCCACCAGCCGCTGCCTTCTCGCGCGCTTTGCGAAACTCCTGGCTGAACGCCTTTCGCAAGGCTGCGCAGCCCCACCCACACGCCACCGATCAATCCGGCAAGACCGGCCAGGGTCGTCAGATCGCCTGCAGTCATGCGCAGAAAAAGCTTGATGGGGCAACCGATGAAGACGGCGCATCCGACGATCAGGAAAAAACCGGCAAAAAAGCGCGTCATCGGCACACTGCCGCCCCGCGAACAAAATTCTCTGAACGCCACGGCGCTAACCATCGCCCCAAGCACAAACCCGGCCAATTCGGGGCGCAGGTACTGCATCCGGTCATTATCGTGCAACCCCAGCGATCCGGCGGTGTTTTCAAGGAAACAGGAGATGCAGATCCCTGAATTTTCCGGGTTCCCCAAAGCGGTCAGTGCCACGCCGAGAAGACCAAAGCTCAGGCCGGTCAGCAGAACCAGATAAAAATGGCGATCCTTCCACATGCGCGACCCTATTCACAGCCGCCGGCCAGGCGACTTTGCAGGTAATAGACTTTTCTCAACGCCTCCAGCAGCGACGGGTTCTCGCCCTGGGTCTCCAGGCGGGTGCGCAGACGTGTCACACCCTCGTCCACCATTTGACGGATTTCCGTCCGCCGGGACAGGGGGCTTCTTTCATCGACATACTCCCCGTTGAGCCGCACCGCTTCAACGTAACTGTCCACCGCCCGCTCCAACACCCCCATCTCCCGCAGGATGGCGCCGCGCAGGATCAGGCCGTGGGCTTCGCCCGGGTAGTCGCGGGCAATTTCCTCCAGGGTCAGCAGCGCCTGCTGATTTTTGCCCTCCCTGCGCAGATCTTCAACCGACTGGTACAGGTCGGTCAAAAAGGCCAATCGCGCCTGTGCCGCCAGGCGCTTCTCCATGGCACGCTCCAATGCCGTACCATGTTCAGAGCCCTGCTGCGCGCCGCCGTGAAGCATCAGCAGGCCAAGACCGGCCAGCGTGAACAGCAGGCCGGCTATGAGCAGAATATCAAAACGATCGATCCTGGGCATCGCCTCTAAAACGTCTGATAAGGGGGCATATTGACCCGACGCGCCATCTCGCGAACCGGGTCGTAGTCGGCGTCGCTGAACTGCACAAAACCGTCAACCCAGGCCGATTTGAGCACCTTGAGACGTTCGCCCCGGTACTCCACCGTGTCCTCAGGTGAAAGATCGAGCAACGCGCGGCGGAACCTCTCAACCAGTTCCGGATCCGCTTCGGCGGAAGCACCGAAGGTACAGTAGGGAAAGGGTTCGCTCTGCGCAATGATCTCGAAATCATCCGCGGCAACCTTGCCGTCTCTCACCATCTCCTCAAGATCCAGCATGGGGGCCGCTGCCACATCGAATTCGCCGAAATAGACGCCATAGATCACCTTCTCATGCTTGAATGAGCCGGGGGGGATCGCGTAATAGGACAGCTCGCGCTCCGGGTCGAACCCTGCCCTGAGCATCAGGTCATACTGGGCCAGGTAGCCACTGGGTGCCATCTGGGGACCGAAAAGCAGCCGCTTTCCGCGCATGTCTTCAATGCTTTTTATGCCGCTTTTCTTAAGCGCGATCAGCCCGCCCGATGTGCGGCCGCCGAACTGTCCGCGCTGCTCGCCGGCAATCAGTTGCAGGCCGTACTCCTCACGGAGAATGACATAGAGCAGGGAATTGGTATGCGTGAAGGTAAATTCGCCGTTGCGGAAGCGCTCCTCAAAATCCTGCGTATCCACCGGCACGGCTTCAAAACGCACCCCCAGTTCCTTTTCAAGGTAACGGGTCAGCGGCATGAAGCGATTCATCGTTTCAGCTTCGCTGTTGCAGTTCATGTAACCGATGCGGATCACCGGACCGCTCGGTTTCGAGTCACAGCCTCCAAACAACAGTGAAAACACCACCACTACCGCGAGAGCGAGAAACGACGTACGCAGGACAGATAACATGAAAATGAAAGCTCCGGGATAAAATCAATGAAGTGAGGGCAGCCGGGCCGGCGGAGCGGCCAGCGCCTCATCGTAGAAAACCTGTGCAAGACCGGGCCGTTGCCGGCCGTCGCGGATCAGCCCGCCAATCAGCGACTCATCAGCCGTCCCCCACCAGTTGCCGGTGGCATCCAGGGGTGTATGTCCATCGTTGATGACAGCATAAGTCCCATTGCCGGACAGATCATTGGCCCTCAGGATTCCCTCGGAATTCAGCCAGCGAACCCCCGAGCGCCCGTTGCCGGTCAGGCGGTTATGCGTCCCCTCCAACTCTGAATCTTCAAGAAAGATGCCATGTTCACTGTTGCCGGCAATGTGATTTCCCCGCACTCCAGCCTGGGAACGCTGCAGATAGAGTCCGCGTCGATTGCCGACGATCCGGTTCCCCTCGGCGAGCAGAGTCGAGTCACGCAGATGGACACCGTTGATGGCATTGTTCTCGATGATGCAGTCGGTCAGCCGGAGATCGGTATACAGGCTGCGCAACCCCCAGTAGCTCCCTGAAATAAAGGATTGATCAATCACCACGTCGGAATCGCGAAACTGCATGCCGTTGAAATTGTTGACCACGCGCGAACGTTTCATCGTCACGGTCGATTCCTGAAACTGAAGACCGCGGGTATTGTGGCGAAATATACAATCCGCGAGGATCACGCGGGAGAAATGCGCGTGATAGCCGCGGTAGCCGTACTCCATAACACAATGGGCCAGGAGGTTGTCCTCTTCGGACATCATCATGTTGAGGGCTCCCCAGGCCCCGCTGAACGGCCGGGACTCCGCGGAGGTAAAAACCACGGGGTCATCCTCGGTGCCCACCGCATGCAGGCGCCCCTGAATGAACATCTCATGTTCGCCGACGCCGTCGCCGTTGCTGTCCATGAAGGTGAAGCGGATGCGGGTTCCGGGGCGAATCTCGAGAACCACCTCCGGGGCGACGGTGAGGATGCCGTCTATGAGCACCTCCCCCTGCCAGACGGTATCCTGCCACAGGGTCTGTTCGCCGCGATAGACTGTCTCTGCAGCAGCGGAAAGGGACCAGGAGAGCAGTAAAGCTGCAAAGAGAAGAACGCGTTTCATCGGTGCCCCCCGGAGAGTGGCAGAACCTTCCGGGAAATGACATTGCCTTCAAGGGCGATTTCAGCCGGCGAAAAATCAGGATGAACCGCAGCAACCCCGATGCCGTTGTTTAAAATCCGGTTGCCTCGCAATTCAGGAGCGCTGGTCGCATCGATAAAAAGCCCCTCCTCCTCATTATCCCCGATGATGTTGTCTTCGAGACGCGGGCGTGACCCCCACCAGCAGAACAGGCCGCTCTCCCCCTGCTCGAACCGATTGCCGCGCACAAGCGGGCGACTGTCCTCTCCCTGAAAAACAGCGCCGTAGCGGCAGCGCTCAAAAAGGCTGCCCTCTATGGTCGGGGAGGCATCGCTCAGCGTCACGCCGGACTCCGCCAGGACAATGACGGCATGGCTTATCTGCCCCCGGGCACCGCGGTGGAACAACAGTCCCGACCAGGCGGCCTCATCGTCGGCCGGCTCCTCCACGGGCAGAAAATAGACCGGGCTGGACGCAGTGCCTTCGACGCGCAGTGTGCCGCGCACCTGGAGTTCCGTATGGGAGGAAAGCCATTCCGGCTCGATTTTGGTACTTTTGGAGGGACGGATAAAAATAACGGTGCCGGCGTTGATGGTCAGGGTGCGGCCGGCAGGAACGATCAGATCGTCATCGAGCAGCACCCTCCCCTGCCACACCGTATCCTCTTTCAGGTAGCCGGAAGATGAAGGGAGATTGCGCCACTCGGTTTCCTGAGGCGCCGGCGGAGGTTTCGGGCTCGAACATCCGGACCCCATTGAAAGAAATACGGCGGCGATCATCAGACAAACAAAGCGCATGCTCAGATCCACCCCTGCAACATGAGAAAACGGCGCGCCTCCGCAGCGGGTGGTTCTCCCTGTTCGACACGATCGCGCAGGCCTTCCAGTTGCTGGACAGTCAACAGGGTGCCGAGTTTGCGCAGAGCGGGGGCGACCGTGCTGAACTGCAGATCGTGAAGGGGGCGCGGCCCCGAGAGCAGATGAATGAGGTCGCCCGTGCCCATCAGCACATCGAATCCCGCGGCGGGTGTTGCAACCGGCACCAGATCGACCTTTTCTGCTTGCAGGACAGCCAGGGGAGATTTCCCCTTCAACTCGACACGAATCGTCTCAACGCCGGTCTTTTCCCGGATATAAAGGGAAACCAGCTCATAAAAAACCTCATCCAGCGTATCCGAGCCGACGCCAACGTAAAGCTTGGGGCCGAAGCAGGCCTGTGCGGGATGAGCACAAAGCAGAGCTGCGACCAGAACTCCTGCTGAAATCAGCCATAAGCTATGGCCCGCAAAAGGCAGTCGGTTTTTTAGGGCTGCGACCCTGGAAATCATGAGATGCGTTCCTTCGATCCGGAGGGAGCTGACTCAAAGCGACTGATCAAAACAGTGGAGCAAGCGACGTACCAGAAACACAAAATCGCAGAAGCCTCTTCCGATTCTCGCATCAGGAATCAGAAACACATTTTTTTGACAGAATTCTGTCATTCGGTCCGCTCAAGCAGACCGTATTTTTCCATTTTATAGCGCAAGGTGGTCCGTTTAATGCCGAGCACTTCAGCGGTGCGCGTTTGCGAACCTCTTTCCCGCCGCAGCGTCTGAACAATCAATTGACGTTCGAGGTCCTCAAGAATCTCCGTCAGGCCGCCGCCGCGCTCGGGGACAGTCAGGCAGATTTCGTCCTGGTCGCGAATGTCCTGCGGCAGTTCACGCGGCGTCACCATGCCGTTGCGCGACATGACAACCGCCCGCTCCATGGCGTTCTGGAGTTCACGCACGTTGCCCGGCCATTCATAGGCCAGCAGGCATGAGAGGGCGCGCGGGGAAATGCCTTCGATCTCCCGGCCCATTTCCGCGCTGAAGTGGGTCAGAAAATGCCGGGCCAGGGGTTCGATGTCTTCGCGCCGCTCCCGCAGGGGCGGAACATGGATATTGACGACATTGAGGCGATAATAGAGATCCTCACGGAATCGCCCGTTGCGCACCTGCTCCCCCAGATCCTTGTTTGTCGCCGCGACCAGCCGCACATCGCAGCGGATGGTGCGGGTGCCGCCGACACGCTCGAATTCATGCTCCTGGATGACACGCAGCAGCTTGACCTGGGCATTGAGGCTCATCTCCGCCACTTCATCAATAAAAAGCGTTCCCTCATGGGCCAGCTCGAAGCGCCCCTTTTTGGTCGCGACGGCTCCGGTGAACGCACCCTTTTCATGCCCGAAAAGTTCACTTTCCAGAACCCCTTCGCTGAGAGCGGCACAGTTCAGGACGATGAAAGGCTTGTCTTTGCGGGGAGAATTGTAGTGAATGGAGCGCGCCAGAAGTTCCTTGCCGGTGCCGCTTTCGCCGGTAATAAGAACATTGGCCGTACTTGCAGCGACAGACGAGGCGATCTCGAATGTCTCCTTCATGCTCGGTGCGCCGCCGATGATCCCGTCAAAGCTGTAGCGCTGCTCCAACTGCTGATGCAGATAGCGGTTTTCAGCAAGCAGTCGCTCACGTTCCAGCGCCTTGGCCACCGTCAGCTTGATCTCATCGGTATCAAAGGGTTTGGTGATATAATCATAGGCGCCGGAGCGCAGGGCCTGGATGGCGCTGTCCACCGTCCCGTAGGCGGTGATCATGATGACCGGCAGGGCCGGGTTGAAACCCTTGATCTCGGCGAGCAGCTCAAGACCATCCATCTCCGGCATGCGGATATCAAGGACAGCCAGATCGATCTCTTCCGCCCCCAGCACGCGCAGCGCCTGCGATCCGCCTTCAACCGCTACGGCATCATACCCTTCCCGGGCGAGTATGCGCGTCAGCAGGCGCCGCATGCCCTGCTCGTCATCGACAATAAGTATTCTTTCTCCAGCCATGAAACCTGTCTTCAAATTGCAGCATCGGTAAATTGTCGGCGATGGTATACGCGGTTTTTGCCTTCTTCTTTGGCTCGGTACATCAATGAATCGACGGCCTGCAACAGGCCTTCCGCAGTTTCACCGTCCCGCGGAAACTGAGCAACCCCCACGCTGACGGTCAACCCTTCACAGTCCCCACCGCGCAACCGCCCTCGAGTGCCCTCTTCCACCGCCTGACGGGCACGCTCCGCCGCCACCAGGGCATCTTCAAGGCTGGCTTCGGGCAGAATAGCCACAAACTCTTCACCGCCGTAACGAAAAAGAGTATCGGCTTCCCGGAAACAATCTTCCAGCAAATGCGCTACAACCTGCAGGGCATGATCTCCCGCCGGATGACCGTAGTTGTCGTTGAAGGCCTTGAAATCGTCCACATCGAAAAAAACCAGCGATAAGTCCTTGCCGTAGCGTCGCGATCTCGACAGTTCATCCCTGAGCAGTTTCTGAAACTGGCGGTAGTTATGGAGATCGGTCAGACCGTCACGCGATGCCAGTTCACGCATTTCAGCGTGCAGGCGGGCATTCTCGATACTCATGGCGGCAAACGAGACCAGCACCGACAGCATATCGAGGCGTCCGGCGGAGATCCGGCGCGGCCTGAAATCGCCGAGATACAGAATGCCGACAATTTTCTCCTGAACCCGCAGAGGCATGGCCAGGACGGCGCGCAGCCCCTCTGACCGGACCAGCGGATTCAATGGAAATGACGCCTGATCGACATCTTCGACCACAAAGAAATCTTCGCTCTTCAGGATTTTTTCAGTCAACCCGCCCGGGGTGGCACGCCAGCTTCGCCTTGCCACAAATTTTTGACTCAGGCCGGTGTAGGCGTGCAGAGTCAGCGTCGCGCTTTTTTCATCGTAGAGGGCGATGCTTCCAGCAGGCATTTGCGCCAGGTCGAGGGCATTCACCAGAATTGTTTCCAGAACCGCGTTGAGGTCGAGGGAGGAGACCACCTTGCGGGCAACTTCGATAATATCGCAGCACTCGCCCGATGACCTCAGGGCATCCATATGGTCCGGTTCTTTTCTGTCAAGGTTGATGGGGCCTGCGCTCTTCAAAATGCTACCTCCGGGCAGAAAACGAAAACCACATCCTGCAATATCCGTCTTTTGCCGTTGCTGCATAAAGTCGCGGCTAACCTGGAACCGGCATCATATTCTCACCTGCCGGCCAACCCCTCCCCCCTTGACACCCGCGACATATTGTGGTTTAAAGTCGACCAAGCACTAAATATAGTTTCTCAATTGCCATCCAAAGGCTTTCATTTTAATACCTTTCACCCCGGTTTTGGCAAGTAAAATCTCTTATAAATAAATCACCTTTTCCACAAGGACAACCCGCATGAAAAAGACAAAGCAGAGCCCGGAACCCGCCCTGTCAGCAAACGCGCGCACTGTTCTGGAACGGCGCTACCTGCGCCGTGACGCCAACGGCAAGGTTCTCGAGAGTCCCGAAGATATGTTCCACCGCGTGGCGCACACAATCGCTTCAGCCGAAAACCTTCTTGGCACGGATACGGACCCCTCAGAACTTGAGGAAGAATTCTACCGGATGATGGTGGAACTCGATTTTCTCCCCAACTCCCCCACCCTGATGAATGCGGGACGGGAACTCGGCCAGCTTTCCGCCTGCTTCGTGCTGCCGGTGGACGACTCCATGGAGAGTATCTTTGAAGCCATCAAACACACCGCCCTGATCCATAAAAGCGGCGGCGGCACCGGGTTCTCCTTCTCCCGCATCCGCCCCGCCAACGATGTGGTGGCTTCTACCAGCGGCGTCTCGTCGGGGCCACTCTCCTTCATGAAGGTCTTTGATGCCGCCACTGAAACCATCAAACAGGGCGGCACGCGGCGCGGCGCCAACATGGGGATTCTGCGCGTCGATCACCCCGATATCATGGATTTCATCATGTGCAAGCGCGACCAGCGCGTGCTGACCAATTTCAATATCTCGGTAGGGCTGACGGAGGACTTCATGAAAGCCGTCGAAGAGGACGGCGAATACGAGCTGCACAATCCCCGCGACGGTCGACTGATCAAAAAACTCTCCGCCCGCAAGGTTTTCGAACACATCGTCGACCTGGCATGGAACAACGGCGAGCCCGGCATCATCTTCCTCGACCGCCTCAACCGCGACAATCCGACCCCCCATATCGGTGAAATCGAGAGCACCAATCCCTGTGTTACCGCAGACACCTTCGTGCAGACCGAACAGGGCCCGCGTCAGGTCGCGGATCTGGTCGGCAAACCCTGCACGCTTGCCGTCGACGGACAACTGTACTCCTCCAGTTCAAAAGGTTTTTTTGCCACCGGCCGCAAGAATATCGTGCGCCTGAGCACCCGCGAGGGATATCAACTGCGCCTGACCGCCGACCACCGTGTTCTCAAGGCTGCCTCTTCAAGCCGCTACAAGATCGAGAAACAATGGGTCGCCGCAGGCGAACTGCAGCCGGGCGATCGCATTATGCTGCATGATCACCGCACTCTTCCACTCTGGGACGGAGCCCTTTCTCTTGGCGAGGGGTATCTGCTCGGTCTTCTGGTGGGAGACGGCACCCTGAAACAGGACAAGGCGGTTCTCTCAGTCTGGACTCCGCAACAGGCGGTTAACGGCGAGCAACTGCATACCGGTGTCAAAGGCGTCATGTCTGCTGCCGAAGCGTTTGCCCGCGATCTCCCCCACCGCAGCGATTTTTCCGGATGGCAGCAGGTCAGCGGGCGCAGCGAGTGGCGCCTCAGTCTGGCTCACATCAAAGGATTGGCCCTGGAGCTCGGGATGCGCCCCGGGACAAAGGCCATTACTCCCGACATGGAGAAAACCTCTTCCGATTTCTACAGAGGTTTTCTCAGCGGCCTGTTTGACGCCGACGGCAGTGTTCAGGGCACGCAACAGAAAGGCGTCAGCATCCGTCTGGCACAAAGCGATCTTTCCCGGCTCGAGGCGGTTCAGCGCATGCTGCTGCGCCTTGGTATCTCATCAACGCTTTATACCGACCGCCGCACTCCTGGCACCAGCCTGCTGCCGGACGGTCAAGGCGGCCACCAGAATTACGCGACCAAAGCACAGCACGAATTGATCATCAGCAACGACAACCTGCCGCGCTTTGCGGACCTGGTCGGCTTCCGCGATACGGACAAGCAGCAGCGATTCGAAGCGCTCCTCAGCAGCTATCGCCCTCGCCTCAACCGTGAACGCTTCACGGCCACCGTCGCCCAGGTCTCTCACTGCGGCACGGAGGATGTCTTTGACGTCGAGGTTCCCGGCATCAACGCCTTCGACGCCAACGGACTTTATGTTCATAATTGCGGCGAACAGCCACTGCTCCCCTACGAATCCTGCAACCTTGGCTCCATCAACCTGGCCCGTATGTGCACCGATGGCGACATCGACTGGGATAAACTCGGCCGCACGATTCGACTTGCAACGCGCTTTCTCGACAACGTCATCGAGGTCAACAAATACCCTCTTGCGCAGATCGACGAGATGACCCGCGCCAACCGCAAGATCGGTCTGGGGGTGATGGGCTGGGCGGATATGCTGATCAAACTGGGGCTGCCCTACAACAGCACCGACGCGGGGCGCCTGGGCGAGAAAGTCATGAAATTCATCCAGGACACCGCTCACGAAACCTCCGCCGATCTGGCCGAAGAGCGGGGCCCGTTCCCCAACTTCAAAGGCAGCATCTACGACAAGCCTGGCGTGCGGCCCGTGAGAAACGCCACCTGCACCACCATTGCACCCACCGGCACCATCTCCATCATTGCGGGGGCTTCCAGCGGCATCGAACCCCTGTTTGCCGTCAGCTATGTGCGCCAGGTACTCGACAACGACATCCTGGTCGAGGTGCATCCGCTGTTTGAACAGATCGCGAAGGAGATGGATTTCTATTCTTCCGAGTTGATGAAGAAAATCGCCGAGCACGGCACCCTGCGGGATCTGCCCGAGATTCCCGAAGATATCCGCAAGGTGTTTGTCACCGCGCACGACATCAAGCCGGAAGACCACATCCGAATGCAGGCGGCCTTCCAGAAATACACCGACAACGCGGTGTCGAAAACGGTCAATTTCTGCCACGACGCCACCCGCGAAGACGTTGCGACGGTTTATCAGATGGCCTACCGCTCCGGCTGCAAGGGCGTCACCATCTACCGCGACGGCTCGCGCGATCAGCAGGTTCTTTCGGTTGCGAAGAGCGAACAGAAAAAAGCCGAGGACACACCTCTGCCCATGGAAGAGTACAAGAAAGGACGAAAACGCGACCGCCCCAGGGCGCTGCGCGGCAGCACCTACCAGATGGAGACCGGCTGCGGCCCGCTCTATATCACGATTAACGAGGACAAGGACGGGCTGTTCGAGTTGTTCACCACCATGGGCAAAGCCGGCGGTTGCGCCGCCAGCCAGTGCGAGGCGATCGGGCGCCTGGTCTCCCTCGCCTGGCGCTCCGGCGTGCAGGCCCGCCAGGCGGTCAAGCAGATGATCGGCATCACCTGTCACAAACCGGCCGGATTCGGCGACAACCGCGTGACCAGCTGTGCCGATGCCGTCGCCAAGGCGATCCAGCTGCACCTGATGGAGTACGGAGAAGAAAAGGTGGTGGAAAACCGCAACGGCGGCGCCTGCCCCGAATGCGGCGGTCCGGTCGAGCATGAGGGCGGCTGCTGCGTCTGCCATGCCTGCGGCTACAGTGAATGCGCCTGAGGAAATACTTCACCGAAAAAGGCGGGGCTCACACCCCGCCTCTGGAACGCAAAAAGCCCCGCGATTGCTCGCGGGGCTTTTTGCGTTGACAAGAAATCTATATAGTGATCAGATCTTGCGCACGTTAGCAGATTGGGGGCCTTTCTGACCCTGGGTCACGTCAAATTCAACGCGCTCACCTTCGGCCAGGCTTTTGAAGCCGTCACCGCCAATTGCGGAAAAGTGCACGAAGACGTCGGGACCGTTGTCCTGTGCGATGAAACCGAAACCCTTGGCGTCGTTGAACCATTTGACTGTACCTTGTGCCATGTTCTTTGCTCCTTTTGTGTCCCCATCGGGGACTTCTCTTGAACCGTTGCGCAGTGAAGATTAGCCACAAAAAAACCGTACGACCAAAGAGGTCTGTACGGAATTGTTTACGGACTGACCATCAATCTGTGTGGCAGCCTGTCGCTGCGCAATCTTTACGTTGCCCAGTTTGTATCACGGGCATTTAAATGAATGCAAGACAATTCGGAGTCTGAAACAAAAAAATTGTACCTGTTCGGCATAGACCGCAGAGCACGGCGGTCTCAACTAACCTCCCGGAGCATTCAAATGAATCATTCTTCCGCGCCCCAGCCCCTCAGCCGCTGCCCCTGGGTCGACCTCTCAAAGCCTGATTACATCGCGTATCATGACAGGGAATGGGGAACCCCCGTCCACGACGACCGCCTCCTGTTCGAATTCCTGGTGCTGGAATCGGCGCAGGCGGGGCTCTCCTGGTATACCATCCTGCGCAAACGGGAAAACTACCGATCTGCTTTCGACCACTTCGATCCAGCGGTCGTCGCTCGCTACGACGACGAACGGATCGAGCAGCTGCTTGGAAACTCCGGCATCATCCGCAATCGTGCAAAAATCACTTCGTCCGTCAACAACGCGAGGCACTTTCTCCAGATTCAGGAGGAATTCGGCAGTTTCGACGCCTACGTATGGCGCTTTGTCGATGGGGCGCCCAAAGTGAGCAGCCTGCGCACCCTGGCCGACTATCCAGCGACCTCGCCCGAATCAGAGGCGCTGAGCCGCGACCTCAAACGGCGTGGTTTTACCTTTGTCGGCTCAACCATCTGTTATGCCTACATGCAGGCAACCGGACTGGTCAACGACCACAGCCTTGACTGTTTTCGGCGGGAACAGATTCTGAGCGAGCATTCGTAACCTCGAGTCTGCCCCCTTTGTCGGCCTCAGGTGCTTCCCTTGCCTGTTGCCATGTCCGGGTTGGCCAGTCGAAGTGTTCCCGCGGGCGGAAATGATCCTTGTACCCCATGCGCGAACAGCCGGGGACATAATACCCCAGATAATAGTAGGGAAGCCCCAGGCTGCGGGCATGTTCGATTTCTTTCAATACGCTGTAGGTGCCGGGACTCAGTTCGGAATAGGCGGGATCAAAGAAAAAATAGACACTGTTGAGGCAATCGCGGCCCTGATCGAGAAAACCGGCGCCGATCAGCTCATCGCCAAGATAGACTTCAGTTTGCAGGGCGGGGCAGGCGGGCATGTAAAAGTTGAAAAGAAAATCTTCGGGATCGGTTTTCTCTCCGAAGCGACCCTCGGAATGGCGGCGATAGAGATCGTAGATCCGGTCGGTGAGATTCAGCGGCACAAATCGAACCCTTAGATCGCCTGCTTTGCGCAGTACCCGGCGCTGGCTGCGTGAGGGAGCAAACTCGGCGGTCCGGACCCGCAGCGGAATGCATTGCCGACAGGACTGACATTCAGGGCGGAAAAAATAGAGGCCGAATTTGCGCCACCCCCGGGCCAGCAGGCCGGAAATTTCATCGGCATCGACCTTTCCGGCCAGAAAATAGCGGTAGCTTTTATACAATCCAGGCAGATAAGGGCAATCGGTCGGTTCCTCGATCTGCTCCGGTTGAAATATCCGCATACTTGCAAAAGCCCTTTCCGTTTGCGATAGTGCAGAATTAAACACATCCTTGAACCGACGTCAATTGCCCTTGCCGTATACATTTCATGTTCACAGCGGAAGAACTCAAAAGATTATTCAGGCGACATCCCGCGCGTCTTGTCAGCGATTGCCAGAAACGGCGCGCAGCGGTTGCGGCAATTTTACACCAGACCACCGAAGAAACGAACCTTCTGATTATCGAGCGCGCACAGCGGGAAGGCGATCCCTGGTCCGGCGACCTCGGTTTTCCCGGCGGCCGTTGCGAAGCGCGAGATCTCTCGTCCCGCCACACGGCTGAGCGCGAAACCCTGGAAGAGATCGGCATCGACCTGGCAGACTTCGAATACCTGGGACAGCTCGACGATATCTCCGGCGCTCATGTTCCGATTATCGTGTCCTGCTTCGTCTATATGACAACCCAGCACCCTCCTTCCCCCTTGTTGAACCATGAAGTCGCACGGGCATTCTGGGTCTCTCTCGATGACCTGTGCGATGATCGCCGGCATGGTGAATTTCCTGTCCGGTTCCGTCAAACCGAGCTTTTACGCCCTGCCATCCGATTGCCCCTGAGTCGCGGGCCGGTCTTATGGGGGATCACCTATCGTCTGGTCATCTCCCTGCTTAATCGCCTTGGCTGCAAGCCTTCCGCCCGGAACAACGATAACCGGACCCGCCAGCCTTCCCACCCGAAGTGAACTGTCAAAATTTGTCACAAACAAGTGACAATATTTGCACTTTCCAATCTCTATGACAAAGACATACCGTCATCTTTCATCGCTTTCTGAAAACTGAATTTGAATTTTTTATATTTAATTTTATTTAATTTCAGGAAGTTGGAGAAAAAGATAAAAACTCATTATTGTATTTTTATTTTCTGGCATTCCGGTTGCAGAAGTTACCAGGCAAGAACCCATCGACTTTTTGCCCCGGCGCTATCCTCCTCCTGAGCCCGGGGTATTTTTTTGCCCGCCCCTCGCCCCCCACACCGCACCTCAAAAAATTTCTGTCTGCTCCGTCAATCTGTTATGATCCATCAACGATGCCGTCACAAGAACTCAACGAATTTTGCGAAAGCACTTTCAATGATATCTGCCGAGACTTACTTCGGCTTTGCCGAGGGTTGATCGCAAGAGGGAGCCACTGAATGGAAAACACCCCCGCTCGCCGCAGAGCCTGGTTCGGCTGGTGCATGTACGACTGGGCCAATTCCGCCTTTGCCACGGTCATCATGGCGGCAGTCTTTCCCGTCTATTTCGCCGCTCTTGTTCCGGAAGGCGGCGCATCACTGCCCATTCCCGGCATGTCGCGCACCATCCCCGCCACTGCTTTGTGGGGGTATATTATCTCATGTTCAATGCTGCTGGTTGCTCTGAGCGCACCACAGATCGGGGCGGTGGCCGACCGACGCGGGGTCAGACGGCGTCTGCTGGTCATCTGCACCCTGTTCGGCGCCGCCGCGACGATGCTTCTCGGAGCGACCAGCCCCGGCGACTACCTGCTGGCCGGCGGCCTGTTTATCCTTGCCAATTTCGGATTTGCCACGGGGAACATCTTTTACAATTCTTTTCTTCCGGCACTTGCATCCGGCAAACAACTCGACCGTCTCTCGTCCTACGGCTTTGCCCTGGGGTATATCGGCGGGGGCCTGGCCCTGGCCCTGGTCTTCGTCATGATCCAGTGGCATGAATTATTCGGCTTTGCCGATACGGGCAGCGCCACCCGGGCGGGCTTCGTACTCACCGGAGCCTGGTGGGCGCTGTTTGCCATCCCGACTTTTATCTGGATGCGGGAAAAGGCTCTGCCCCAGAGCCCGGAGCCGCTTGTGCGCGGATTTCGGCAATACCTGGCCACTTTTGCCGAAATCCGCGGCTACCCTCAACTCTTCCTGTTTCTCATTGCTTTTCTCTGCTACAACGACGGCATTCAAACCGTGATCGTGGTCTCCGCCATCTTCGGAAAGGAAGAGCTTGGCTTGAGCCAGGAAACAATTCTCGCCTGCTTTCTGATGATTCAGTTCCTGGCCATGCCGGGAACACTGCTTTTCGGTCGCGTTGCTGAAAAATGGGGAACACGCAGAAGCATCCTGATCACGCTGTGTCTTTTCGTCGGTGTGACCATCTACGCCTTCTTCATGCAGACCGCTCTCGAGTTCTGGATCCTCGCCGCGGTAGTCGCCCTCATCTTCGGCGGTAGCCAGGCGGTCAGCCGCTCACTTTACGGGAGCCTGGTCCCCCCTCAAAAATCAGCTGAATTTTTTGGATTTTATGCCATCAGCAATAAATTCGCCTCAATCCTGGGTCCATTGACATTCGGACTGATCGCCGATCTCACCGGCTCGGCACGCTTGTCGATTCTGTCCCTGATCATCTTTTTCATCGTGGGCATCATTCTGCTGCTGCGGGTGGATGTCGCCCGCGGACAGGCCCTTGCTCAAGGAGAGACCCCATGAAGTCGCATTATTTCGATCCGCCCAGGCCGCGTCTTTTCGGGCATCGGGGAGACAGCGCGCACTATCCCGAAAATACCCTGCCCGCCTTTCAAGCCGCCGTTGATGCCGGCATGGCCTATCTGGAACTTGACATCTGGGCCAGTCGCGACGGTCGCGTTGTGGTGCACCATGACCCTGATTTCTCCCGCCTGTGCGGCGTTGCGCAGAAGGTATGCGACCTGACCCTGGAGCAGATTCGATCGTTGGATGCGGGCTACAACTTCTGTTCCGGCATTGAAGGCCAATTTCCTTTTCGCGGGAAGGCAATCCGTATTGCCACCCTGGAGGAAGTCCTGGTCGAGTTTCCGCAGACGCGGATCAATATCGAAATAAAGCAGAGTGATCCGCCTCTTGAAGAATCTCTGGTAAAATTGATCCGCGATTGCCGCGCCGAACAGCGTGTGCTGATCGCATCGGAGAAAGACGACGTCCTGAAGAGAGTTCGCCCTCTCTGTCCCGGGATTCCAACCAATCTCGGTTTTGCCGAGACCGCGACCTTTTTTGACTGGCTTCAGAAAGGATGCGCCGAACCTTTTCAGACTGCCGGCAACGCTCTTCAGATCCCGTCATGCTACCAGGGTCAGCCGCTGGTTTTTCCGGCCTCCGTCAAAGCCGCACATCGTCTTGGACTCGAGGTCCACGTATGGACAATCAACGAGCCGGATGAGATGCGAACCCTGCTTGATTGCGGGGTTGACGGCCTGATGAGTGACGATCCGGAGCTTCTGGCCCAGGTCGTCAAAACCGGACTTGAATTGTAGAGATGTAACGGTCCAGCATCGACCTTGGCGCGTATGTCTGGTGTGAATAGCAATTATTTTCTTCGAAAATTACCCAGGGAGGAAAGCATGAAGATCATCGCCTTACTGGCCAGCCCCCATAAGCTTAAAGGCAACACGGCGGGTTTGATGAATTTTGTCATTGAAGGCGCTGAAAAAGCAGGCGCCGAAACAGAAATCATCTGCCTGGATGGTCACAATGTCCAAGCCTGCAACGGCTGCGACGTCTGCCACCGTGACGGCGCCTGCGCCCAAAAAGATGCCTTCGAGGAGATCAAGGCAAAGATCGAACAATCAGACGGTGTCATTCTCGGCAGCCCGAACTATATTTTTTCGGTCAGCGCTCAACTCAAGGCATTTATGGATCGCTGCTGCGGCATCGTTCACTGCCT
>NPIE01006408.1_pt1 | contig 74748 bp, 56 predicted proteins | sample 8637661 | NCBI WGS metagenome assembly NPIE01 (sample SAMN07420842, study PRJNA396082) | bioreactor metagenome | isolation source: sample BA12 brine-fed electro-methanogenic bioreactor BA | place: Japan: Kochi | collected 2016-12-09
GCGAAGTGGATGGGTCTGTGCAAGGGTGCCGGTATCCGGCACATCTAATTGCCGCGCAGCGACTTGCAGAAGATGATCTTGTCGTCGCCGGGCCCGTAGAAGTCGGTGATCCGGGCCGCGACGTGATACCCCAGGGCCTCGTAGAAGCGCTGGGTCGGTTCGTACGCCTGGCGGCCCGATGTCTCCACGATCACGCGAGCCCCGCCGCGGGCGGCGATGTCCTGCTCCGCAAACGCCATCAACACCCTGCCCAGCCCCTGTCCGTGGCGGTCCGGCGCCACGCCGATCCAGTACAGATCGTACGTCCCGACGGCGCACGGCGTCGGCCCATAGCACACCCAGCCGACCACGCGGCCGGAAACCTCCACCACATACGACTGGTAGTGCCCTTGCGGCCCCTCGGCGACGGCCTCGTCGAACACCTCGCGGGCCACTTCCAATTCGCATGGCCGAAAGAGGCCTGACTCGGCCAGCAGCGCCGCGACCGTGTCGCGATCCTCGCACTTTGCCCGGCGGAGGCGGTGCTCGTCTCGCCCCGCTCGCGGCCTTGCCGACCTGCGCTTCGCTCGCCCGTGACGTTTCATCGCCGCCGCCCGCGCGAGGGCGTTTTGAACCGTTATCTCGACGAACCGCCGGTACGGGATGCCCGCCGCCTCCAGGGCCGCGGCGAAACCCGCATCCGGCGAGATGTCCGGATTCGCATTGACCTCCAGCACGTAAGGCCGCCCCTCGGCATCGAGGCGAAAGTCCACCCGGCAGTAGTCCCGGCATTCCAGGGCCCGACAGGCCCGATCGGCAAGCAAGCGGACCTCGTCGGCCTGCTTGTCCGACAGCGGCGCGGGGATGATCCGCGGCGTGTGATGGAACGCGAAGCTGTCGGCCCGCCANNCAAGGATTCTTCAATCCACTTGGCCTCGTAGCCCACGATCCGCGGCCGGCCCCGACCAAATGCACTGAAGTCGATCTCGGCCAGGGGCAGCACGCGTACCTGTCCCTTGGCCCGGATCACGGAGACATTCAGCTCGCGGCCCTCGATGTACTGCTCCACCAGGGCCGGTTGCCCCAAGGTCTCGTGAATCCGCCGGATCGCGTCCCTGAGCCGGCGTCCTTTCGACCGGACCACAGCCTGCTCGTCGATGCCCTCGCTGGCGTCGGCGCAGATCGGCTTGACAATGAACGGTCCCTCGAACAGGTCCCGTGCCCGCGGCGTCTCGCCCGGCGCGAACACGCGCCCCTGCGGGCAGGGCACACCGGCGGCGGACAGGATCGCCTTGCTCTTGGCCTTGTCCAGCGAGAACAGCAAACCCGGCGTCTCGTTGCCCGTACACGCCTTGCCCATCGCCCGCACCGTCGCCGGCACGTGGCAGGCCCACGCAGCGCCGTCGGCCAGGCTCTCCACGAGGTTGAGCACGACCTCGTGATCGCACCCGGCCAGCACCTGGACGATCTCCGGGTACCGCCGGACGGCCCAACGATCGCAGGGCCAACCCAGATGGCCACACGCCGCCTCGACGGCGCGCACCTCATCCAATACGCCCGCGGCACTTTCGGCAAAGGCCCCGGATGGCCCGGCGCCCTCGACCGAGGGATCGTTGTACAGGATCAGGATACGATGCGCGGCGCGCGGCATGCCGACAATCCCTGGCGCTCCAGGGCGCCGACCACGATCGACCGGATGAGTTCCACGTAGGCCATGCCCTCTTGCGTGGCGATCATGGGCAGGTCCGAATGCGTCGGATGCAGACCGGGCAGCGGATTGAGCTCGATGAACGACGGTCGGCCCTGCGCATCCAGCCGGATGTCCACCCGCCCCGCGTCGCGGCACTCGAGCACGCGGTACGCCGCCAGCGCCAGCGCCTCGGCCTCCTCACGCAGCGGCCCGGCGGGCATGGCGAAGTAGTGCACGAACTGCTCGCACTGCTCCTTGACCTCCAACGAGTAATCCCTGGCGGGCGCATCGGCGCGGATGGTCATCTCCAGCGTGCCCAGCACGCGGGCGTCGCGTCCCGTACCCAGCAGGGCCGTGGTGAACTCGCGACCCGGCAGGTACTCCTCCACGAGCACCGGCTGGGCGAACCGTTCGAGCAGCCGGCCGCATACCTGCTGCAATGCCTCCGGCGTGGTGATATTCGACCGGCCGTCGATCCCCTTGCCCGTCCCCTCGGCCAGCGGCTTGGCGAACAGCGGATACGTGAGCCCGACCGCGTCGACGTCATCGGGCCGGTGGATCACGGCAAAACGCGGCGTCGCCAGGCCCGCCGAGGCCACGACCCGCTTGGTCATCGCCTTGTCCAGCGTCAGCGCACACACCAGCGGATCGGAAAACGTGTACGCGATGTCGTACATCTCCAGCAACGCCGGCACCTGTGCCTCGCGGCTGCGGCCATGCAGCCCCTCGGCGATGTTGAACACCAGGTCCCATCGCGATCCCTTGGTCAGCAGCCGCGCCAGCGCCCGGCCATGACCGATCCGCTCCGTGCGACAGCCCAACTCCTGCAACGCCCCGTCGATGGCGTCGATCGTGCCCGGCGAGTCGAACTCGGCCACCTGTTCCTCCGTGTAACCGGCCGCCCGGTACTCGTCGCGAAGATCGTAAACCAGCCCCACCCGCAGCCCGGCCAGCGGCGTCTCCAACGTCTCCGAAGAGATATGTCGTTGTGCGTTCATGATCGTCCTGCAACAAACTCGCTGCCCAATGACTCGGCCACACCGCCGAAGAAGGCGGTCACGCCCCGTTTCAGATTTCGCAGGCTGTAGCCGCCTTCCTGAACCACCAGCATCGGCCGTTTCAACTGTCCCAGTCGTCGTCCGATGTGCCGCAACGACCCGGCGGTCAGTACAAACGACCCCGTCGGGTCCCCCTTCATGATATCCAGACCCAGGCAGACCACCAGGAACGTCGGCCCAAACCGCTCCACCCGGTGCAGCGCCTTCTCGACAATCTGCACGTACGCCGCGCCGTCGATGTTCTCGGCCAGCGGATAATTCACGTTGAATCCCTTGCCCGGCCCTTCGCCCACCTCGTCGGCGAACCCGCTGAAGTACGGGTACGAATGGTTCGGATGCCCGTGCAGGCTCAGCGTCAGGACATCGTCACGCGCGTAGAAAATATCTTGTGTGCCGTTGCCGTGGTGATAGTCCAGGTCGAGGATTGCCACGCGTCCGGCCCGGACCAGGTGCTGTGCGGCGACCGCCGCGTTGTTGAAATAGCAAAAGCCCCCGAACGTCCGCCGCCCCGCGTGGTGCCCCGGCGGGCGACACAAGGCGTACACCACGCGCCGCCCCGCCAGCAGCTCCTCCGCCGCGGTCAGGGCCACGTCCACCGCCTGCCGCGCGGCCCGATACGCGTTGCGATCCAGCGGCGTGAACGTGTCAATGCAGTAGTAGCCCGCCCGCACCGCCAGCTCCCGAGGCCGCCGTTCGGGCCGCCGGATCGGAAACACGTAGGGGTACACGGGCTTTTTCTCGGTGAGCTTCTCACAGACGACCTTCAGATACTCGATGAAATCCCGGTCATGCACCGCCCGCAGGCACGTCTTGCCGAAGTGTCGGCACGCCACCTTGTTGAACAGTCCCGTGCCCAGGGCGGCCTCTTCGAGGGCCCCCACCCGCGCGGGCCGCTCCACGTAGCCCCGGTCGCGGACGTGATGAATCACGTGCAGATCGCCGGCGACCAGGGCGAAGGGCTTCTTCAGACCGGCCGCGGGCCCTGCCGGGGCCGGAGCTTGCTTGACGTACCGCGGCTCACGGAACCGCACCGGATCATCGACGATGCTCTCCACCACGCGGTCGACGTACCCCTCCGGCAGGACGCGTCTGTACTTTCGAGTCAGAATCAGGCGCACCGCCGCCCGACACGCCCGTCGCCGCAAGGGGACATCCCGTCCCAGATCATCGTACAGCAGGTGTGGCGCCGGGTCCTCATCAATCGGCGTCTCATAGGTCGTGTTGATGATCGGGCGAATCCCGTAGTGTTCATAGAAACGCAGCCGTTGGCGGTTCTGCTTGAGCAGCGCCGGGTCCCGCACGATCTTCGGGTCATCGGGCAACACCTCCATGTACAGCCCCTGCGACCCGCGGCTGCGCAGGTAGTCCCGCGTGGCCTCGAACAGGGCGCTGCCGATGCCGCCGCCCCGCGTCTTGGCCGTCGTGGCGATGTAATCCAGCAGGCTGCTGTTGATCTCCGGGAAATGCAGCACCAACGAGAAACCCGTCACCTTGCCCAGGGTCGTCTCGCTGACCAGCAGGATGGTCGTATAGCCGTACGTGAACGGATGGTCGAGCAGGTCCGGGATCTTCTCGGCATACTCCGCCACCGCGGCGAAGTTCTGGCGGAAGATCGCCTGCGTCTGCTCGATGCGCACCCGGTCAATCGGCAGAACCGAACTGTACACGCGCTGAATCTGGATCATTCTGGGGCTTCGGAAGTGCACGCCGTGGGGCAACACGCCTGGCGACGTGTCAGCCGCACGGATTGTTCGGGTCGAATCACGGTGTTCCGCCCGGCCGTCAGCTCCCAGACCCCCGGCGCGGACGTCTCCGAGGGCTCCGCCGCCGCTCCCAGACCCGGCTCATACGGTTCCGGGTAAGCGATCAGCATCCCCTCGTAGTTCCGCAGGACCGTGTGCGTCGGGCTCTGCGTCACGACGTAGGTCGGCAGCACGGGAATCTTGCCGCCCCCGCGCGGCGCATCCACCACGAACATCGGAATCGCCAGCCCGCTGAGCCGCCCGCGCAGGTACTCCATGATCTCGATGCCCCGGCTCAGACGCGTGCGAAAATGCTCCACGCCCCGCACCAAGTCGCACTGGTACAGGTAGTACGGTCGCACCCGCATCTGGACCAGTCCGCGGCACAGGGCCTCAATCGTCTGCGGCGCGTCGTTGACGCCCTTGAGCAGCACCGACTGATTGCCCAGCGGCACCCCCGCGTCGGCCAGCCGCTCGCACGCCTGCCGCGACTCCAGCGTCAGCTCGCGCGGGTGATTGAAGTGCGTGTTGATCCACACCGGGTGATACCGCTTGAGCATGGCGCACAGCGCCTCGGTGATGCGCTGCGGCAGGACCACCGGCACCCGCGTCCCGATCCGCAGAATCTGCACGGACGGCACGCGGCGGAGCGTCGCCAGCACGACCTCCAACTGCTCGGTGCGCATCGTCAGCGGGTCGCCGCCGGAGATGATCACATCGTGGATCTCGGGGTGCTTGCCCAGGTAATCGGCGATCTGCTCCAGCCGCTGCTTGCCGATCGTGCTCTCGCGGGTGCCGGCCACCCGCTTGCGCGTGCAGTGCCGACAGTACGTCGAACAGGTGGTCGTCGCGATCACCAGCGCGCGGTCCGGATAGCGATGAATCAGGCCCGGCACCGGCATGTCGTGACACTCCTCCAGGGGATCGGCGCTCAAGAAGGGCGGGTCGATCAGCTCCTGCATCTGCGGCACGCACATCTGAAAGATCGGGTCCGACGGCGCGGCCTCCTGGATCAGCGAGGCGTAATACGGCGTGATGGCCATCGGGTACTTGCCGATCAGCGGCGTCAGGTCGGGGCTGTGTCGCAATTCGGGGAACAGCGTCAGAAGCTGCTTGGGCGTGCGGATACGATGGCCCATCTGCCATCGCCAGTCGTCCCACCGTTTGCCCGCGCGGGCGTTCTCGGTGGCCGGCGATGGTGGGGCCGGGCAGGACGGCGGAGGTTCATCCTCGGCCGCACCTGCCGGAAGAGTTGGTTCGGGCGCCGACTCGCTTGCGGAATCACGGGTTGAGATCATTCTCTTGTCCTTTCCAAACGGAATAACACGCGATTCGTTCAGGACGGATTCATAAAGGCCACCATGCTCTCCACGAAGGCCTTACGCATGGGTTCCATGTTCTTTTCGATGGCCGCCGCGTCCATCGTAATCATGGCGAACGACAGAAAGCCCGTCACCAGCCCCGCGACCGCACAGGCCAGCCGACGGACCTTCATGGGGTCCACCGGCGGCGGCACAAACGGCTCCACCAGCCGCCCGATGTCCGCCAGGTAGCAGCGGTACGGCTCCTCGATCTCCGCCATCTCCCGGTCCAGCTTCAGCAACATCCGGCCCTGGAACAGCAGGACGTATTCCTCCCGGTGGTTCAGGAAGAAGCTCGTGTGGGCCCGAACGAGATTGTTCAGCACGTCCTGCAGGTTCGCCGACCCGGTCGTTTGCTGGCGAATCACCGTCAGCAGGTTCTCGATAGCCTGCTGGATCAGGGCCGCCAGGATGTCCTCTTTGCCCCTGAAATGGCAGTAGAACGTGCCTTTGCCGAGGTCCGCCCGCTCGGTGATCATCTCGATGGTGGAGGCATCGACACCATAGTCCGTAAAGACCCCCATCGCAGCCTCCATCAGGCGGCGACGCGTTCGAGTAGCCCGTTTTTCGCTTCGGGTAGCCACGCGTGACATTGTAAAATCGTCTCCCCAATTATGACCACCTGGTCATATATGGCTATATTGCCAATTTCGACCAACAAGTCAACTCTGAACAGTGCATTTTTTGAAAAAAGCAAAGATTTTCTCGGCGGCACCCGCCCCAACTGGGATAATCGTAGAGAAATCGGGCTTTTCAGCCTGAAATCGCGGGTGGCAGGCTTAGAAGAGCGGTCCGGAACGGTAAGGACTTGGCAAACGTAGGAATCCGTGAGATGGGGTGCAAAATGTTAGAAAAGACTGACCGACGAGGTTTCCTGGCAGGTTGTGGCGCGGCGATGGCGGCGGGCGCCTTGGGAGCGGGATCACCTTGGAGTGCGGCGGCCGCCGCCGCGGGGAGCGGTCCCGGCAGGCAGACGCGACCCAAGATCGGCTGCGTAAGCTGGTGTTTCCACAGCTTCGCAGGCGGCACGAACCCGGAGGCGGCCCTCGACACCATCGGCCAGATTGGGTTTGAGGGCGTCGAGCTGATCGTCCTGGCGGGTGAGGACCTGAAGACCTACTGGACCCCAGCCACGGTGGACCGCCTTCGGGGCCAGTTGGAGCGGCACAAGCTGGTCGTTTCCCAGTTCGTCCTGTTCCAGCCCGTGGTGGAGGACCTCAGCAGTCTCGACGCCGAACAGCGCCGCCGGAGCCTGGATGCCTTCGAAGCCGGCTGCCGGCTGGGAGCCCGGCTGGGGGCGCCGATCGTCAACATCGTGGCCCCGTGGCCGCGTCAGTTTGGCCGAGGCCAGGGGTATATCCCGCGTTACTACGAAATGCCCGACGCCAAGCCGGGCGAGAAGTTCCATATCAATATCGCGCCGGGGTTTGACTGGTCGCAGGTGTGGGAGCAGTACATCGAGACGACGCGGGCGTGCCTGGAGCGGGCCAAGGCCCACGGGCTGAAAATGACCATCGAGCACCACACGCACACGCTGATTCCCGATACGACGGCGTTCCTGCGGCTGTGGGACGCCATCCGCGACCCGGCCCTGGGCCTGAACCTGGACGTGGGCTGGACCCTGCTGCAGCGGGAGTACCCCCCGCTGGCGATTCACAAGGCCGGCCGGCACCTGATGAACGTGCACATGCGCGATATCGACGGCGCAATGCGGCGGTTCGTCCACGTCGGCCAGGGCGTGATGGATTTCCAGGCGATCGCCCAAGCCCTGCGGGCGGTCGGATTCACGGGGTTCTGCTCGATCGAGCAGGACAAGTACCCCGGGGACATGGAGGAGACCTGCCGCCGGTATCTGGCGATGATGCGGGAGCTCTTGTAGAACGAGACCGTCGACACACCACGGCATACGCATTGGGGGCCAAGGCCGACCATGAAACGCATCGTTCTCGTTGGTTTCACGTGGGTTCTATGTCTGACTGCGGGCTGCGAACTGACGGGTTCAGGGGCACCCAAGCCACCCGGTCCCGTCACCGCGGAACTGCCGGAACACAGCCCCTTTTTCAGGATGGACGACCGTCCCTGCGACGTGTCACTCCTGGCTCAATGCGTGTCGATCGATCTCTACGCTCAGACGAAGAGAGGTGACTGGATCACGAACTGGTACTTGACCCGGTGGCACATTCTTGAAGTTCGGGAGGGGGCCTGGGAATACGAGGATCTCGCCTTTGTTTTCCGCGATTCCTGGCCTACGCCCGAGTCGGGAATCCTTCTGCAAAAGCTCCCGGTACTATATATTCCGGGCCGAATATTCCTGTTTGGCCTGGGGATAAACGACCGGCTGGTTGTTCGCCGGCAGGAACCGCGCAGCTATTTGCCCCCCTATGGGCGTATCACAACCATCGACCGACTCGAGGCACCTCACACATGGGAGACGCTCTCGAGAAACCTCCAGCGGGCGGTGGATCGCCACCCCAGGGCCAAGGTGGGCGAAACAACCTTGCCACCAGTCCATTGGAGCCTGTGGGAACAGACAGAAAGCGCCTACATCATCGAAGTCTGGACGGATTCAGCGTGGACCGACCGCCGGGTCTTTCTCATTGACAAGGCAAGCTTCGAGGTGCAAGCACTCGCGGCGCCCCCGCTGACCTCGCACTCATTCCCGGCGGATCGCTGATCCAACGTGGCGATGGCGGATGACTGTTGCGGCCTTATCCCGCCGTGCCCTCACGCCTGCGGCCATGGACGACCTGCGAATCAACGCTCAGTGCCGTCACGCTCGCCGTGTTGCGACGTCGTGAGTGACATGGATCAAGAGACAGCCGACTGGTCTCGACTTGTCCACGACCATGGGTCGTGGTTGTTGACACCGATGGTGGGGTCCAGCTAGCATGGCTCGCTTATGACCGAATCGCAGATCGCCACGCATGGCTCATCGTCGCCAGAGGCGCCGCCGGGCGGGTCGCCCCCGCCGAGGCCGCCGTGGTGGCGGCTGCGCACGGAGATTCTGCTGCTCATCGTCGGCCTGCTGTGCACGGCCTGGGCCAAGGCGCAGGTGGTGCTGGACCACCCGACCGCGCATCCGACCCTGGCCGTAGCGGCGATCCTGCTGGCCGATATCGCCTTCCTGGCGGTGGTCGCGGCGTTGATCCGACTGTTGTACGGGTGGCGCGGCACCCGGGGCATGGCCCGGCTGGCCCTGGTCGTCGCACTCCTGATAGCCACCTGGTCCGTGACCAACGCCCTCTGGCTGGTCCGCAGCGACGTCCAGATTCAGCCGGGGATCATCGTGATCCTGCTGCGGGATTTGCGGGACCTGTGGCCGCTGTTGACGACCTATGCCTTGCTGAGCCCCTGGCAATTGGTGATGATCTGCGTGCTGAGCGTGGGGCTGCTGACGGTTCTGATCCGGCGGTGGAGACGCCCGGAGCCCATTGAGCCCGGGGGGCGCGGCCATCTCAAGGCGGCGTGCGCATGGCTCCTTGTGGCGGTCGCGGCGATGGGGCTTCGCCCGGTGCTGTTGCCGCGGGCGCGGCTGGGCTTCGAGGGCGAGGTGTTGGCCTTCAGCAGCCACTGGCACGCCCTGGCGGCGATGATCGTGGGCGGCAACCACGACGCCTCCGAGAGCGAATCCAGCCGCCGTTTCACCCGGGCCGGGCAGCGGGCCGTCACGCCGCCGTCGTCCGAGACGCAAACGGCCTGGCCGAACATCCTTATCGTGTTGCTGGAGTCGGTTCCATACCGGGCCACCTCGCTCGGAGGCGGCGATCCGCGTCGCACACCCTATCTGGCGTACCTGGCCCGGCAGGGGGTGGAGTTCCGCAATACCCACGTGCCGGTGTCGCACACGACCAAGGCGTTCTGGGCCACGCTGACCGGGTCGATGCCCGCTATCGCCTCGGACTACATCGAGGCGGTCCCCGCCGATGAACCCTATGAAAGCCTCGCGACGATCCTGGGACGCTGGGGGTACCGCAGCGGGTTCTTCATGATGTCCAAGGGCACCTATGAGTGCGGGCCGGGGATGTTCAGCAATCTGGGTTTCGACTGGGCGTGGTTCCGCGAGAACCTGCAAGACCCGTCGCGGGACCTGGGCTACATGGGGGGAGACGACTTCTGTCTGATTCGGCCGATGGTCCAGTGGGCCCAGCGTCAGGAGGGTCCGTTCCTGGCGGTCACGATCACGACGATGACGCATGACCCGTATGAGGTGCCGCGATGGTACGCCTGGCGCGATCCGGAGAACAGCCGCGGGTATGACTTGGCCCTGGAATGCACCGACGCGTTCCTGCGGTCGCTGGTGGCGGCGCTGGCGGAGGCGGGCCTGATGGACAACACGCTCGTGTGCGTCCTGGGCGATCACGGCACGAGCCTGGACGTCACCGAGGGCCAGGCGCGATGGCAGCCGACCGAGGAGGTCCTGCGGGTGCCGTGGGTGTTGTACTGGCCGGGGCGGCTGGAACCGGGGCGAGTGGTGGAATGGCCCGCCAGCCAGCTCGATGTAACGCCCACCGTGCTCTCGGCCATCGGCTGTGACGTCAGCGCCGCGGGCTTCGAGGGTCGAAACGCCCTGAACCCGACGGAGCCCAACCGACGGCTGTATTTCTCCTCGTGGTACACCGACAGCCCGCTGGGGTTTCTGGAGGGCACGAAAAAGTACGTGTACTGGCCCTATCTGGACCGGCTCCTGGAGTATGATTTGACGGGGGATCCCGATGAGGAGCATCCGCGCATCTGGGCCGACGCCAGGGAACACTGGGCGGGCCGACAGATCCTCGCGTGGCAGCGATCGACGCAGGTGCACCTGCCGAGCCGGCGTTATCGACATAAGCGGGTGTATCAACATTGGCAGGTCTTCGGCGCGGGTCGCTCGGCATGGGTGCTGTTCGATCCGACATCGGACGAGGCGGATTGACGGTCGCGGCGTGGTCGCGCCAGATGGACGACGCCGACCAGGGGCTTTCTTTGTTTCGGCTCAGGGATGAACCGAATCCGGCTTCCGGGGGTTGCCCACGAGCGCGCCGATGACGAACGTCATCGCGGTGCCGATGGGGAAATGCCAAGGCCAGGCCAGTGTGATGTGTACGGGCTGCCCGTCCGGTGTTCGGCCGATGACGGCCATACTGAGAATCATCACAAAAAGCGCGGCCAGGCCCACGTAGAGAACCTTCTGAGGCTGGCCTCGCAGCCGGCGAACCGCCGTTACGAGCAGGACCAGGACCGACACCACCACGATGACCTGTGGGATCGTCTGGTGCCAGTTCAGGGCGAAAACCGTCAGCATCGACAACGGCACGCCCCACAGCAACCCCAGATCATCCCGCCGCACGGGCAGGAACGCCAGCAGAAACGCCCCCAGCAGCGCCCCGTAGGTGTATGCCGCCATGGCCAGGGCGAACTGGATCAGATCGGCATAGGACCGCGCGATGACGTCGCAATACACCGCGAACGCGGTCAGCAGGACGCCCCACAGCACGACGATCAGGCGGGAGGCGCGAACGTAGTGCCTGTCCGAGGCCTGCGGTCGGATGAAGGGCCTGTACAGAATCGAGATCGTGGTCTCGGACAGGGCGGCCAGCAGCGAATCGAGCGTTGAGATGGCCGTGGCGAAGATGGCGGCCATCAGCAGCCCCGACAATACCGGCGGCATCACGTTGACGATGTAGACCGCGAAGACTTTCATCGAATCGTTGTTGACGATCACCCGCTCGGAGGCCGTCAACGGGGTGTGCTTGTAGTACACGAACAGGCCGGCGCCGACGAAGAGTAACAGGTAGGTCAGGACCTGCGAGAAGCTTGAGAAGATCACCGCCTTGCGGGCGTCGGCCTCGTTCTTGCAGGTGAACATCCGCTGCACCAGGAGCTGGTCGGTGCCGTGCGAGGCCAGCGTGAGAAAACTGAAGCCGATCAGGCCGCACCACAGCGTATACGCCTCGTGGGGGTTGAGATTCAGGTTCACGGCGCGAAGCTTGCCGGCGTGGTAGGCCTCGGTGACGACGGCGCCAAGCCCGCCGTTCACGCTCCAGGCGGCGAACGCCAGCGCGGCGATGGCGCCCACGATGAACAGCACGCACTGAATGGCGTCGGTCCAGATGACGGTCGTGATGCCGCCCATCACCGTCCAGACGATCGAGATGAGACCGATGACGAGGATGGAGGTGGTCGTGTCCGTGCCGGTGATGACCTGCAGGGCCTTGGCGGCGATGTAGACGCGGGCGCCCTGGGCCAGGATGCCGCCGATCATGAACAGAACCGAGGTGATGGTCTTGACCCGCGCGCCCAACTGCTGCCCCATGTAGTCATACGGGGAGTAGATCTCCTTGCGGTAATAGACGGGGATGAAGAAGTAACCGATGACAAACCGGGCCAGGATCGTGCCCAGGGCCAGTTGGATATAGGTCATGTCGCCGCCCTGGGAGAAGACCAGGGCCGGCGCGATCAGGAAGGTGGCGGCCGACACCTCCGTGGCGATAATCGACCCGCAGACGGCCAGCCAGGGCAGCTTCCGCCCGCCCAGGAAGAAATCCTTCATGCTGGCCTGTTTGCCGGCCAGCACCCCGCCCAGAATCGTCGTGAAGATAAGGTATACGACGATGACCACCCAGTCCGTGGCGGTGAAGTTCGACGACACCTTATCGAGGGCGACATCGACCCGCTGCGATTCGATCTCCTTGTTCAGTTCGGTGACCGTGGCCTCGGATTCGCGAACCTGTGCTTCGCATTGCCGGACTGCCCGCAGGGCCTTCAGATAGACGGCCCCGAGTGGCGGGGTCTCGTCGAGATGTCGGGCAAAGGCCGTCCATCGCGCCAACTCGCGACGAGCCCGTTCGGTTTCGTGCCGCGCGTCCTGCAATCGGCCACGCAAGTCCTTCAAGGTCGCGAGAAATGATGCGTTATCCTCCATGCCGACCGCGGCGGCCAGGGCCTCGTCGGAGACCTCCTGCTCCGCGGTCGGGATCGGCGCAGCAAGGTCCGGCAACTCTTGTGCAGCCTGCTGCCAGATGGCGCGGGCCTGCGTCTGCACCTCCGGAGCGAAGGGGGCGATGAAGGTGTCGAACGTGAGGGTCTCCTGTCCGGTTGCGGGGCAGGCGATCCACAGCACGCAAAGAATGCACAGCATGGCCGGTCGTCGCATCATCAAGACCGCCTCCTGTCGAAAGGGTGTCGGCGGGGCAAGGAACGGGCCCTCATGGGTCTGTCCCGATCGCCGCTCGCAGCGAGTGGTTGTTCTGCTCCAGGATGCGCTGGGCGTGGGCGAGGTCAACCTTGCGAAAATGCATGACCAGAGCGGGCTTGACCTTTCCCGCGGCGCGATCCAGCAGCGCCTGGGCCTGGTCCCGCGCCAGGCCGGTCACCTCCATGACGATCCGCACGGAGCGATCACGCAGCTTGGCGTTCGTCGCCTGAAGATCGACCATGAGATTGCCGTACACCTTCCCCAGCTTGATCATCGCGGCCGTCGTGAGGGTGTTGAGCACCAGCTTTGTCGCCGTGCCGGCCTTCATCCGGGTCGAACCCGTGATGACCTCCGGCCCCACGACGGGGTTGATGACGATGTCCGCGGGGACGGTGGCCGCGACCTCCGGGGCGCAGGTGATGAACGCGGTGCCCGCGCCGATCCGGCGGGCCCGTTCGAGCGCGCCGCGGACGTATGGTGTCAGGCCGCACGCCGCCAGGCCCACCACGGCGTCGTCGGCCGTCACGCCATGCTCGTCGATGGCCTTGGCCCCGTCCTCCGGGTGGTCCTCCGCGCCCTCCATGGATCGGACGAGGGCGCCGTAACCGCCCGCGATGATCCCCTGCACCATCGTCGGCTCAACACCGAACGTCGGAGGGCATTCGGAGGCATCCAGCACGCCCAGTCGGCCGCTCGTGCCGGCGCCGACGTAGAACAGCCGCCCGCCCCGTCGGAACCTCCCCACGATCATATCCACGGCCGCGGCGACCTGGCCGCATTGCTCGCCGACCGCCGGGGCGACCTGCCTATCCTCGGCATTGATCAATTCCACGATCTGCCGCGTTGAGAGCGCATCGATGTTCTCGCTGCGCGGGTTGCGTTTCTCGGTCGTCGGCAGGGGGTGTTGGGTGGTCATCGGGCCGGCACGATCTTTCCAAGAATGACGGGCTTCTCGGCGCCCGTGGCGCCGGGCACGTTATTGGGCCGGCCCCGCACGGCGGCCAGGGCCAGCAGCGCAAAGGACACCGCCTCCTTCGCATCGACACTGATGGCGAACTCGTCCATCGAGCGGATTGTAACCTCGGCGAGCTGCTCACGCAACATCCGCACCAGTGTGGCGTTATGGGCCCCGCCGCCGCAGAGGATGACCTCATCGGGCCGATGCGACAGGAACCGGCGATAGGCCTGCGCGATCGTGATGGCGGTGAACGCCGTGGCGGTGGCCACCAGGTCATCGGGGCTTGTGCCCTGCTGCCGGGCCCGTTGGACAAGCCACTCGCAGTACTCCTGCCCGAACTGCTCGCGACCGGTGGACTTGGGCGGGCGGCGTCGCAGGAAGGGGTGGCCCAGCATCTCCTTGAGAAGCCGCGGGTCGGGTGTGCCCCTGGCGGCCATTGCGCCGCCGGCGTCGTACTGTCGCCCGCCCTGCGTGACAACGCGCACCACGCCGTCGATCACCATGTTGCCCGGCCCGGTGTCGAAGGCCATCACGTCATCGGCTCCGCAGCGGGCCGGCAGGAACGTGAGGTTGGCGATGCCGCCGATGTTCTGCACGACGCGGCTGAGGCGGTTGTGACGAAACAGCAGGTCGTCGGCGTAGGGCACCAACGGCGCTCCCTGCCCGCCGGCGGCCATATCCCGCGGGCGAAAGTCCGCCACCGTGGTGATCCCCGTGCGATGCGCGATCACCGCGGGCTCGCCGATCTGCAGCGTGGACCGGATCGTCCGCCGGCCATAGCGACGGCCCTGGGGTAGGTGGCAGATCGTCTGGCCATGCGAACCGATCAGATCGATCGAATGCAAGGAGATACCCGCGTCCCGACACAACGAGATGACCGCCTCGGCGAAGAGTTCGCCCAGCACGTGGTTGTAGTGGCAGATGTCCTCCAGACGGGCCGATTCGGGCCGGCACAGGTCCAGCACCGCCTTTCGCACGGCGGGCGGGTAGGGGTACACGCGGAACCCCACGAGATCGACCGCACGGCCGCGGACGTCCACCACCGCCACGTCCACACCGTCGGCCGAGGTGCCCGACATCAGACCGGCCACACGAACGCGGTGTTTGGCGGCAAGCTGGACCAGCGGATGACTCACCGGGTTCCTTCTCGATTCGCTCTCTTGCTGGATGGCTCGACGGGCGGATTATATGTTCGTTGCCGGCGGCTGGCAACATCACGCGATTGACCTTTACACATCGTACCGGAGATGGTACCAATGGAGGCCGTGCGAAACGCGAACCAGCCAGAGATAGCCAGGTTCCGGAAGGATCAACCCGGATGCTGAGCCGCCGAGAAAAAGCAACCATGGGCAAGCCGCCCGCTCAGGCGTGGGGAGTGGGTTTTGTTCCCGTTCTGTGGCTGACGTGCTCGATCATGTCCGGCTGCGGCGTCGCGGCGGCGTGGGGACCCTTTGCCCGCGTCGAGCCCGGCATCGAATACATCCATCGCCGCATCGGGGATGGGCCGCTGTCCTTCCACGTCGTCAAGCTCGACCGTTCGCGGAAGGACTACCGGTTCACATCCGCCCTGGCCGGTGGCACGGTCTATGGGCTGGCGGGCGTCAGCGAACAGGTAGCGGCGCTGCCGGCCGACCTCGGACGGCCCCTGGCGGCGGTCAACGGGGACTTCTTCGTGATCCGGCCCGGCCCCTACCAGGGCGATCCCCAAGGCCTCCATATTGTGCAAGGGGAGCTGGTCAGCGCCGCCATCGGCGACAGTTTCTGGATCGATGCCGAGGGCCGGCCACACATGGGCCCGGTCCGGTCCCGGTTCCAGGCGACCTTCCCAAATGGGCATCGCCTGGCGTTCGGCCTGAACCAACAGCGTGCCGATACCGCCGCCGTGTTGTATACACCTACGATCGGGACCGGCACGCGCACCTCGACGAGCCTGGAGCTGGTGCTGGAACCCTGCGAGGGCAGTCCGTGGCTGCCGCTGCGGGCGGGACAGACGTGCCAGGCACGAATCCGCACCATCGACACCCAAGGCAATGCATCGCTGCGCCCGGACATCATGGTCCTGTCTATCGGGCCTGGTCTGATCGCGCGGGTTGGGTCGCTCGAGGCGGGAATGGAGATCGAGTTGTCACTGGAGACCACGCCCGACCTGACAGGCGTACAGACGGCCCTCGGTGGCGGGCCCATTCTGCTGCGCGACGGCAAGCAGCCGACCTGGAAGCCCAACCAGGTCAGACACCCACGAACGGTTGTGGGCTGGAGCGATACGCACTTCGTCATGGTGGTCGTGGATGGCCGACAGCAAGGCCTGTCGATCGGTATGACGTATCCGGAACTGGCGGCGTTGATGACCGACCTGGGATGCACGCACGCCATGAACCTGGATGGGGGCGGTTCCTCGACGCTGTGGCTGGGCGGCCAGGTGATGAACCGCCCTTCGGATGGATGGGAACGCAAGGTGGCCAACAGCCTCATCCTCGTAGCGAGGCAACCCTAGAGCGCGGAACGGCGAGTGGAGCACGGTGTATGATATGGAGAACGGCCTGTGTCTGATGCACGCGAGCGAGCCAAGGAGTTCCTGACCCGGCAGAAGGCGTTTCGGCTGGGGACGTTACTGACCGAATCCTCACACCCCAAGACGCGAACGCTCTCGCAGACGATCCAGGCCGACACGCGGGCGGGCATCGAGCAACTGCTGTGGGTCGACGCCGACATCCCTCCGGCCCTGGCAAGGGTTTTCGGTCAGAATGGATTCGGCCGGTTGGTGGAGGCATTCGCCGAGACGTTCCGTGTGGGCGGGCGGGTGTTTTTCACCGGCTGCGGCGCAACGGGACGGCTGAGCATCCTGCTCGAGGCGGCCTGGCAGCGGTTCTGGCGGGAGGCGAGCGGGCGCGAGGAGGGGCTGTCGCGCCTGGCCGAGGGCATGATGGGCCGCTGCCACAGCATCATGGCCGGCGGGGACTTCGCCCTGATCAAGGCGGTGGAGGGCTTCGAGGATTTCCCGGATTTCGGCCGGCACCAGTTGCTGCGGGCCGGCGTGCAACGGGATGACATGGTCGTCGCGATCACCGAGGGCGGCGAGACCCCCTTTGTCATCGGCACGGCCTGGCAGGGTCTGGACAGCGGGGCCAGGGTCTTCTTCGTTTACAATAACCCCACCCAAAGCCTCCGCGAGCACGTGCAGCGCTCCCGCGAGGTGATCGAGGAGCCGCGGATCACCAAACTCGACTTGACGACAGGGCCGATGGCGGTCATGGGTTCGACGCGGATGCAGGCCGTCACGGTCGAGTTGCTGGTCGTCGGCGCCGCGATGGAGATGGCGATGGCCCGCGTGATCGAATCACATCTGTCCACGGCGGTGTTGCGACAACTTGGACTGGCAAACCCATCCTGCGGCGATTACACGGAGCGCTTCACGGAATTGCTGGCACAACTGTCGGCCCCCGATGCGGTCGCGGCCATCGCGCGGGCGACGGCGTTCGAGGAGGGGCTGTACACGGATCACGGCCTGGTGACGTATGCCGCCGAGCTGAGCTTGCTGGACGTGCTCACGGACACGACCGAGCGATCACCGACGTTCATGGTGCCGGCGTTTCGCAAGCAGGGGGACACGGTGGCGCCCGTTTCATGGGCGTTCGTCAAAACGCCGTTCTATCCGACGCGGCAGGCCTGGTACGAGATGCTGCAGCGCGAGCCCCGCAGCCTGGACTGGGGGCCGGAGGACTACGAAGCGCTCAACGCCCCACCCGCACTGCGGGCCCGGCCGCCCAAGCTCGACAACCGCGAGATCCATCGCTTCCAGATCGGCCACGAGCCGGACCCCTCGCGGACGGATGCGCCCGACTCGGCGCTCGCCACGGTCGCCGTGACGCAGGAGGCCGAGGGCCTCCATCAGGCGGCGATGGAGCGCTTCAAGGGATTTCGGCGGACCGGCGCGATTACCGCGGGCCCGACCAAGCCCCGCCTCAACACGGATGAGCACTTTCACGTCCACTGCGACCTGCCCGCCTCACCGCTACGGCTCTGGGAGCACCTGGCCATCAAGCTCGTGCTGAACACGATGTCCACGGCCACCATGACGCGGATGGGTCGGGTGATCGGCAACGCCATGGTCTGGCTGTCGCCGAGCAACAAGAAACTGATCGACCGGGGCTGCCGCCTCCTGGTACAGGTGACCGGCTGCCCTTACGAAACGGCCTGCGAGGTCTTGTACGAGGCCATCGACGAGGTCACCGCCCGATCCGACGCGGGCGAGGAAGTGCCCTCGCCGGTGGCCCTGGCGATAAAGCGGCTGTCGGGCGGGAAACACGCCTGAAAACGGGTTATTCCAGCGGGCCGTTTTTCAGGATGGACGACGACACGAAACGATGCGAGACGAAGGGAACAACCGTGACCCGGCCGGTGGAATCTGACAATCGAGGGAGACGCATGAAACCGATCCGCACGCTGACGTATCTGGCCTTGGTGTCCTGTCTGGCCGGCGGCTGCCGCATGGACGGGCGGTACCGCCGCGACGAGCGGTTCGCCCCTCTCGACGACGTGGCGGTCGAGGAGATCGACGCCGGCCACGTCCCCGGCGCGGTGATCCTGGTCGGCCAGGGCGACCGCCTCCTTTACTGGGAGGCGTTCGGGGACGCCGTAAGCGAACCCTATCTCGTGCCGATGACCAAAGAGACGGTGTTCGACCTGGCTTCGCTCACCAAGCCGATTGCGACCGCCACGTCGATTCTTATCCTGGCCGACCGCGGCCAATTGGACCTGGACGACGCCGTGGGTAAGTACCTGCCCGCGTTCGCCTGCAACGGGAAGGAAGAGGCCCGTATTCGGCACCTCCTGACCCACACCTCCGGCCTGCCCGCTTACACGAGCGCGGCGGCACTGGAGCGCGAACATGGCCGGCCCTGCCCCGACAAGGTGATCGCAAAGATTTGCGGCCTGGCGGCGATGAGCCCGCCGGGGGAGAAGTTCCGGTATAGTTGCCTGGGCTACATCACTTTGGCCCAGATCGTGCAAATCGTCACCGGGCAGAACATCGACGCCTTCAGCCGCGAGAACATCTATGAGCCCCTGGGCATGATGCGCACCTCGTTCAACCCGCCGGCATCTTGGCAGGCGGACATCGCGGGGACAACCATCGTGGATGGCCAGCCGCTGCGGGGCACGGTCCATGACCCGCTGGCTCAGCTTATGGATGGCCTGGGCGGCAACGCCGGCCTGTTCAGTTCGGCGGCCGATCTGGCCCTGTACTGCCGGATGCTGTTGAACGGTGGAACCCTCAACAGCCGCCGCATCCTCAGCCCCGAGGCCGTGGAACTGCTGACAAGCCCCCAATCGCACGGCCGGGCGTTCGGGTTCGACGTCAGCTCCGGTTACGCCTGGGTGAAAGGGCCCCACGCCTCCCAGCGGGCCTTTTGTCACACCGGCTACACGGGTACGTCCATCGTCTGCGACCCGGCCAGCGACGCGTACCTGATCCTGCTGACCAACCGGGTGCACCCGGACGACAAGGGCCGCTCGAAACCCATCCGCGAAAAGACCGCCGAGATCGTCTTCGGCATACTCGCTCCCTGAGCTCGCGCAGGCGCCCCGCGGTCTGACCCTACTCGACCGCCGACAGGTGATACGCGGCCCACGTGTGGGCGCCGTTGAAGTTCAGGGCCTGCTCGAACTGATTTTTCGCTTCGTCGCGGCGACCCTGGAGCAACAGCCCCAGTCCCAACAGATAGTGAGCCTCGGCCCGCTGGGTCTGCCGCGTGGCCTGCTCGCCGAACTTGGCGAAGAAGTCGACCTTCCCGTCCGCCGAGAGCCTGTCCGTCGCCGCCTGCACCAGGTCCTGCGTCCATGCCTCGGCCCGATCCCGGCGTCCCAGCTCGCGCAGGGCCAGAACCTGATAGTAACGTTCCGCCGAAGCCGCCGCCGTCCGTCGCTCCGCGGCCCGTTCAAAGGCCCGCCTCGCCTCATCGGTTCGATCCAGCGCCGCAAGGGCCCGCCCGACCTGGTAGTCCACCTGTGCCATCCGCCGTTCGTTTCGCGGGCTCTCCTGCGAGAGGTTCTCCGGATAACGGCCGGCCGCCTCGAAATCGGCCAGGGCCTCCTTGGCACGTCCGTCGCGCAGTCGCTCGATCCCGCGCAGCAGGTGCGCATCGACGTAGGCGTCGCCCAGTTCGCGGCCGCCGCCCTCAGCAATGAAGAACCGGTTATCCGCGAGCAGGCCGACGGCCTCATCGGTCCGGCCCATCCGCACCAGCAGGGTGATCCGCCGGATCAGCAGGTCCTTGCGCCGCATGATCGTATCCACGTGGGCCTCAAGGACCTCCAGCCGCTTCGCCGGGGGCGTGTTGGCCCGCTCGTAGAGGTCATCCAATTCGATGTAATACCGGGGGTCACCGGGGTTGTGGGTGATCGCCTGTTCGTAGCTCTGGATGGCCTTGGCCACATCCTGTCCGTGGCGGAAGTACCCCCAGCCGAGGTTTCGATGCACGACGCCGAGCGTCGGGTCCAGTGTCCGCGACCGCTCCCAATGCGCGATCGCCTCCTCGGGTTGGAGCTCGTAGAGCAGGTTGCCCAGGTAGTAGTGCGCCCGCGCATCGGCCGGATCGTCCGCCATCGCCGCCTGCAACACATCCACGGTCTCCAGCCGGAACGGAAAACAATAATCCACCGGCAGGCGCCCGGCGGTCTCGAACGCCTTTTTCGCCTCGGGGGTCATGCCCTTGCGCTGATAGAGGTAGCCGAGGTAGTAATGCAGCAGGGGATAACCGGCGGCGGAACTCTTGTGCTCCAAAGGCCGACGCAGCACGTCGATCGCCTCGTCCCACAGACCGCCGTCCATATAGTCCGTGGCCAGCTCGAGATACGCCTGCAGATCGTCCCGCATCCGCTCGGCCTGACGCCGCCGCATGCCGGCGGCGTGGCTTGTGTTACCCGCGGCCGAATGGGCCAGGTGCAGCTCGTTCATGGCCAGGAAATCAAGCGGATCGTCGGCCAGCACCCGGAGAGGCAGTCTGTAAGCCTGCTCGTATCGACCCAGATGACGCAGGATCATGGCGCGTGCGTTGAGGGCCCGGGTGTCGCGCGTGTTGGTCGAGAGGCTTTCGTCGATCTGCTCCAGCGCCGTGGCGAATTGTCCCCGCCGACAGGACAGCATGGCGAGCTGATAGTACGCCGCGGAGTGAAACGCGTAGTCCCACGTGGCGCGGTAGAAGGCGTCCTCCGCCGCGTCGAAACGCCCCTGGGCCTTGAGCGTCAGCCCCAGGTGGTAGTAGGCCTCGGTGTTCCCCGGGCGGGTGTACTCGGCACTGATCCGCCGGATCGCGCGGCGCAGGTGCTCCTCGGCCAGGGCGTATTGCCCGCGCTTGTTGTGGTTGATCCCGACGATGGTGTTGGTCCGCGAATCGTCGGGGTCGCGACGCAGGGCCTCCTGGTAGTAATCGAACGGATCGAGGCTGGGGTTGTGGATCTGTTCGATACGCAGACCCGTCAGGTACAACTCCTCGACGGTTTCAATGTCCTTCGGCGCCGGCGGCTGCTCGACGACCGGGGGCAGCGCATCCACGGGCGCCCCCTCAACGGGTTGGTACTCGATCAATGTCCGCCCGTCGGTGTCGAGAAGCATGGCCTTGAGATCGGTGGCCGGCGTGTCTTCCGTGAGCGTGAGCGTGCGGATGCAGGGGCGGTCGGGGGCCATGTCCAGCGTCTCATCGAGCAGGACCTTCTCCCCGGCCTTGAGGACGGCGCGGGCGCCTTTGAGTGGTCGCGTGGCGTGGAATCCGAGCTTGGCCTGCCTGCCCGCGCATTCCAGATTGACCGCGGCATCCAGATTCGCCCGCTTGAAGCCGCCGATGCCGCGCACGGGGTACCAATACTGCGTGAACGTCTTGACCTCGTGGGGCTTGATCCAACTGTAGTCCGGCTGATTGTCCGAGAAGGCCCCGACCATCAGCTCGGCATACGGACCATCGTTATCCGTCAGCACCTTCGTGTCCCAGATACTGCCCGGCGCCCACTCCCACAGCTTGGCCCCGCAGACGATATGATGATCGCCGATGTGCACCACCCCGGCGTCGGCCCGGTGGTCGTAACCGCCCATGAAGTCCTCTTGCAGGTCCCACGCGAAGCACGACACCGGCTTGGGGTGGTTCTTCCACCAGCTCAGGTCCACGCCGGTATAGTCCGATCCGCGATACCACCCGTGGCCGATGGGCCAGTGGACGAAATCGTTCTTGGAGTGGTACGTCGCCACCTGCACGCTCGGCGGGAAGATGATCTGGTATTCATCGTTCACGTGGACGGCCACGTTCGCCCAATACAGAATGGAATGCGGCTGTGGGGTCCGGTTGAGCATCCGCACGCGGGTTTCGACATAGGATCGGCCGGGGTGCAGCGTCAGGCCGATCACCCATCGCATCCGATGCCGCCGCTCGGTCTCGGCCAGCCAGATCGTCTTGCTGCCGTCCCGGTTCTCGCTGAGGGTGTAGTCCACCGGCATGTGCGTCGTGTTTCGATGGTGGTGAAAGACGCACCATTCCACGCCGCCGCTGATCCACGCCCCCAGCATGCCGATGAGGGCGGGCTTGATCACGGTCTGGCGATAGAAGAACTCATAGCCGTTGGTCTTATCCGTCGCCGAAAACAGCCGCCCGCCGATCTCGGGCAAAACGCACAGCCGCACGTACTCGTTTTCCAGGTACAGGGCGGTGAAGGTCTGCTCCTCGCGCCGGCCGGTAATCCCATCCAGCAGCGGATACGGATACACCCGCTTCTGGGCGCCCTGGTACGATTCGCCCTTGTAGAACATCGGGTTCGGGTCCGGCGCCTCGAGGCGATAGGATGGCAACGTGAGCGGCTCCTGCCAGACCTTGACCGACGATTCGCCGGCCATGGTCGATGCGGCCAGGGACGGCGTACCGACAAGCCCGATGCAGAGTCCCATCAGAACGTGCTTCAACATGCGATGGACCTTTCATTGAGGACGGACCCTCCTGCCGGAGAGAGCCGGTCGATCGACAGCGTGGGGCCCCTCACGACATCATCCTTGCGGCGACGGCCGCTCCTGAGTCACATAATCGTCAGGCCCAGTCTTCTCGTTGTACCACCCTTTTCCTGCGTTGCATTCCGGCAATAATGCTAGGCCGGCAGCGGCTGAACGTCAAGCTTCTTCGACAACGGTGGATTCGGTCGTGGCGATCCGTTACAATCGTGCAGCGGGTCGGGGCGGGACGCGGACGAGCGCCCCATGCTGAACAATATCCACAATCAACGGATCAATCGGGTTGGCCGGTATGAAACGATGGATTGCGATCTGGGCACCGGCGTCTTTGCTCATCGTCGTCGGTTCGGCGCTGCTGTATCTCTGGCTGGTGGCGGACGCCGCATGGGACATTGGTCCGCGATTGCCCGGCGCCGATGATCGCGTCGCCGAGGCGCCGACGACCGGCGCGCCGACCGAAATCACCGGTACGCTGCAAACGTTCAACGGCCGGCCCTCGGATCTGCCGGGCCAGTGGCCGCGATTCCGCGGCCCGGAGTACGACAATATCTGCCGTCAGGAGGTGCCGCTAGCCCAGTCCTGGCCCGAAGGCGGGCCGCCCGTGCTCTGGAGTGTGGCGCTGGGCGAGGGCTACGCGGGTCCGGCCATCAAGAATGGCCGGGTCTACGTGATCGACTATGATCGCCCCAACGGGGCCGACGCCATCCGCTGCTTCTCCCTGGACGATGGGGCGGAAATCTGGCGGTATTCCTATCCCGTCGTCATCAAGCGCTTCCACGGCATGAGCCGCGCGATCCCCACGGTGACCGATGAGGTCGTCGTGGCCATCGGGCCCAAGTGCCACGTCACCTGTCTGGATGCCTCCAGCGGCGAGTTCCGCTGGATGATCGACATGGTCGGTGAGTACGGCGCCACCGTGCCCTTGTGGTACGGCGCCCAATGTCCGGTCGTCGAGGACGGCCGGGCGATCCTCGCGCCGGGCGGCAAGGAGGTGCTCATGATGGCCGTGGACGTACAGACCGGCGAGGTCGTCTGGACCTGCCCCAACCCGGATGGCTGGGTCATGACCCACTCGTCGATCCTGCCCATGACCTTCGCGGGGCGGCGATTCTACGTCTACTGCGCCGGCGACGACCGACGCGGCGGCGTGATCGCCGTCGATGCCCAAGACGGCTCGGTCGTCTGGAAGATCACCGACTGGAAGGTCCGCACCAACGTCCCCATGCCCGTGCGGGTGAGCGAGGACCGTCTGTTCTTCTGCGCCGGCTACGGCCAGTACGACTCCGGTTGCATGATGCTGCGGCTCACCGAAGAAGGCGGAGCCATCCGGCCCGAGGTGCTTTACATCCGCGATATCGAGGCGTTCGGCTCGATGCAGCAGACGCCGATCTGGTACGACGGACATCTGTACGGCGTGCGGATCACGGACAAGCAACTGCTCTGCATGGACGATCAGGCCGAGGTCGTCTGGGGCAGCTCCACCGCCGTCACGTTCGGCCACGGACCTTATGTCATCGCCGACGGCCTGATCTTCGCGATGGACGATGAGGGCCTGTTGCGTCTGGCCCGGGCGACGGCCACGGGCTACGTGCAACTGGCCGAGGCCCGCGTGCTGAACGGCCACGAATCCTGGGCGCCGCTGGCCTTCGCCTCCGGGCGACTGCTGGTGCGCGACACGGAGCACATGGTTTGCCTGGACGTCGCGGCGCGCTGAGCGGCAAAGCAGGACGCCTTGCTACCCGCAGGAGGAGGGACCATGTCTTTGAACGGCAAGGACGACCGGGGATGAATGCCAAGCGTGTGGGGGTGCTGGCGGTGTTGGGCGCTGCGGTGATGTGGGCGCTGGAGCCGAACTTCGCCAAGCTGGCCTACGCCAGTGCGGGCGTGTTGGAGACCTCGGCCGTACGCACCGTCACCGTGGTCCCGATCGCCCTGGCGTGGCTGGTGATGACTCGATCCAGCCTCCGGCTGGGGCCGCGCTGGCCGGCCATGGTGTACGTGGGGCTTGTGGCCGCCGCCGGCGCGGACGTGATCTACCTGTGGGCCCTTTCGCTGGCCGATTACCCGGTGGTGAACGCCGTCCTGATCGGTCACTTGCAGCCGGTCTTCGTCGTCCTTATGGGGCGGATACTCCTCAAGGCGGAACGCCTGACCCGCCTGGATTACCTGGGCATCGGGATCATGGTTGTCTCCAGCCTGCTGGTGGCGACGCGAACATGGGAACACCTGCGACGCCTGCAGTTCGGCACGGCGGGCGATGGGCTGGTCCTGGCGGCCACGCTCCTGTGGGCCTCGACGACACTGGTGGCCCGCCGGTATCTGCGGGGGCTCTCGGCGGGCACGGTGACGTTCTGGCGGTTCGCGATCGGGGCGGCGGTTCTGTGGGCGGTGCTGGCTATCCGCTCGCAGCCGGTGGTCCTGAACGGCTATCAGTTCATGGTCGGGCTGGTGGTGGCCGTCGGGACGCTGCTGTACTACGTGGGCCTGAACCGCATCAAGGCGGCGCAGGTCTCGGCGATTGAACTGAGCTCGCCGTTTTTCGCGGCGGTGCTGGCGTTTCTGGTCCACGGGGAGGGCCTGACGGGCATGCAGTCCGCCGGCATGGTCCTTCTGGCCGGGGGGATCGCGTGCCTGGCCCGGCGGGAAACCGCGCTGGATTAGCGTCGACCCCACAACGATCCGGGCTGGCGCCCCCAAAGGCCGCCGGGCCGTTCGCCCACTCCAACCCACAAGATCAAATACCTGAAAAAGTAATTGTGCGCCGGATTCCTGTTGAGTAGAATCCGGTCTCTTTGTGCGTGTACCGGAGATGATGGTGTGATGGAACAGGTGAAAGGGAGGAACGATGAAAACCGTTTCACGAGCGACTCTGGGGCTGGTGCTGGTGGTGACCCTCTGCGGCGCGGCGTCGGCGGCGCATTGGCGGGTGGTGCAGTTGACCGACAACACCGTCGACGATCACGGACCGCGGATCAGCGGCGGCCAGGTCGTCTGGGCGTCCAAGGTGGGCGCGGATTACGAGATCATGTACTACGACGGTCACACGACGCAACAACTGACCGCCAACGACGTGGACGATCTATCGCCCTGCATCTCGGTGGTCGATCCCAACGTGACCGTCTGCTGGCACGCCGTGGTCGGACCGGGGCGGACACGAGAGGTCTTTTACTTCGATGGAGCACAGATCACCCGCCTCACGGACAATTCGTGGGATGATCGCGAGGCCGTCTGCTGGGACCGGCACATCGTCTGGCGGCAACGCACGGACCGCACGGATTGGGAGCTGTTCGATTACCATCCGCGCCATGGGGTGCGGCGTCTGACGGACGATGAATTCGATCACGGCGATTATGCCGTCTGGGGCCCATTCGTCGCCTGGGCCCGAAACACCATGTTTGAGCGGGAGATCTGGTTTTACGATGGGAGCACGGCTCAGAAAATCACATCCGGCGACGCGGCCGTCAACCTGCCCGTGTCGCTGTCGGGTGGGCACGCGGCGTGGCTGCAATGGGCCGACGGCAACTGGGAGGTGTTCGACTATCACGTCGGCGGCCATTACCGGCGGCTGACGTTCGGCGACCACGATCACCACGGCCCCGTGGTCTTCGACGAGACCATCGCCTGGTCCCGCGGCCAGGATGACCAGGAGGAGATTCTGTACCACGATGGACAGCAGGTGCGTCAGTTGACGTATAACGGGGAACGCGACAGGGACGTGCGCCTCGCAGAGCGGTGGGTGGTCTATCTCCGATCCGACCCGGAGACGGACCGGTCGGACGTGGTGGTATACGACCTCCAGCGGGGATATGAGACGGTGTTGGCCGGTCCGTATGAACAGAGCCGGGACCCCCATATAGACGGCGATGCCATCGTCTGGATGGGCTGGGACGGCGAGGATTACGAGATCATGCTGGCCGTCGCCTGCGAGGAGATGCCCGGCGACACGAACGGCGATTGCGTCGTGAACCTGCTCGACCTGGCCGACGTGGCCGGCGACTGGACCCGCTGCACCGCCCCCGAGCCCTATTGCCCGTGACCGATTCGCATAAGGGGCTGGCAGGGAACCGCGTGCTACGCTAGAATGACGCCCTGTCAGGGACTTGACGGAAGGGCATGGGGCCATGGGAGCAATTGCGACGGCGGGATCTCTGAGTCGTCCGGTGGCGGCGAGGGAGAGACTGTACACCCGGTTTGAAGGCTGTTTGGAGGTAAACCCCGATCTCGACCGCAAACTAGTGAGCTTCCAGGCCAATCGCGGCCTGCCCTTTTACCGCTGGCTCAAGTACAAGGAGGGCTTTTCGGTCCGCTTGGTGGAGTATCTGATCGAGAGGCTCGGACCGCCGAAAGGCCTGCTGCTGGACCCGTTCGCGGGGACGGGGACGGCTTTGTTCCAGGCGCAGGCCATGGGGTGGAACGCCGTCGGGATCGAACTGTTGCCGCTGGGTCATTTTGCCATCGAGGCGAGGCTGGCGGCTCAATCCGTCAAGCCGGCCACGTTTCGAGCCGCCTTGGAGCATGTTGATGGGATCCGTTGGGAGGACCATTTCGATGAGGGGTGTCGTTTCCCCCACGTCCCGATAACCCAAGGGGCGTTTCCACCCGCCACGGAGCGCGCCATTGTCGGATACCGGGCGTATTGTTCGCGGCTGACCGGTGCGGACGTCCGCAAGTTGTTCGAGCTCGCAGCGCTGGCCGTCCTTGAAGAAGTCAGCTACACGCGAAAGGATGGACAGTACCTGCGGTGGGATCACCGTGCGAACAGGCGGGGCGTCAAATCGAGCTTCCACAAAGGGCGCATCGGTTCGTTTGACAGGGTCGTGCATCAGAAGCTCCAGGAGATTCTGGCGGATTTAGAAGGACGCCATGGGGAGCGGAGCCTGTTTGAATCGACGGTGCGGGAGGCTCCGCCGGGCACGCTGGATGCGCGGAAGGGTTCCTGCCTTGAAATCCTCTCGCAACTGCCCGCCCATCACGTCGACATGATCATCACCTCGCCGCCCTACTGCAACCGCTACGATTACACACGGACGTATGCGCTCGAGCTGGCGTATTTGGGGATTGACGAGGCAGGGATCAAGGATCTTCGGCAGGCCATGCTGTCCTGCACCGTCGAAAACAAGGCCAAACGCGCCGAGCTGCGTGAGGCGTATACGCGCCGTGGCCAAGAGAAGGCGGCCGCCGGGGTCGACGATGTGTTCGCCGCACAGGACGCCCTTCACGAGGTGATCGGAATCCTGCGGCGCCTGGCGCGAGAGGGACTCTTGAACAACGCCAACATTCCCTCCATGGTCCAGAATTACTTCTACGAAATGTGTTTCGTCCTGTATGAGATGGCGCGAGTCGTTCGGCCCGGCGGGAAGATCGTGATGGTGAACGACAACGTGCGGTACGCGGGCGAGGAGGTTCCCGTCGACATGATCCTCAGCGACATGGCGGGCCGGTTCGGCATGTCGACCGATTGTATCTGGGTCCTGGCCCGGGGGAAAGGCAACAGTAGCCAGCAGATGGGCAACCACGGGCGGCATGAGTTGCGAAAATGCGTGTACGTGTGGACCAAACAATGACGCACAGCGGCGAACGAGGCGGCCATGGCGCAGCGCACCCTGGATAGGCACCTTCTCGACGCACTCTCCAGGGCCTATATGGCCCGGGCGAGGCTTTTCCACAACGGCCTGAGAGCCTCGCGGATCGACCTGCTGTTCGCGGAGATCGACGCGATCGACGGCGGTCCTTTGGACTGGACTGACGCGGCGCTCGGTGTATCGCCCAGCGCCCTGCAACGTGTTCGACAGACGGGGGCAGCACCCCATCAGGTCTTCGCGCACCCGGATGTGATCGCCCAGCGCCCCCATCTGATCGCGTACTACCGCAACGTGGTTGCGATCTCCAAGAAGGGGATTGCCCAGATGCTCTGGTCCACCAATGGTTACGAGGCCAAGAAGCGGACCACGATGGACAGGGACCTCGCCGTGACGCTGTGCCGCACGCTCAATCAGATCTTGAGCGGCGTCATCGATGAGACGCCGGGCTACGACGTGACATTGAGTCGTCAAGCCGTTCTCGCCGAGATCGGCACGGAGCTCCAGGGGGCGTGGGCCAACGCCGTCGGACAGGGGGCGGCTCGTGAAGTGGAGCGCATGTTCGCGGGTTATCTCGATGAGCATGAATGGGGTCGAGACGACGGCGCCCACACGTACACACTGCGCAACGGATGGCGAATCGTCTTCGGCAACGAACCCGATGTCGCCTTCTTCGACGCCGCCGGCGTCAAACAGATCGCTATCGAGATCAAAGGCAGCCTGGATACGGCCGGGGCGCAGACCCGCTATGGCGAGGCCAAGAAGTCCTTCGCGAAACAACTGCAGGAGAACCCGCGCTGTCACACCGTGTACCTGGCGAGTTGTTTCACGGACGCGGTGATCCGGCAAATCCGAAGCGACGGGCAGGTACGGGAGTGGTTTAATCTGACGTCGATCCTCTACGACGAGGAGGAACGCCGCCGTTTCCTGCAACGTATCTTCCACATTGTAAGCACACCGGCATGAGGTGCACAGTCATGGAACGCAACGTGGTTGCGAGTCTGGCGACGCATCCGGATGATGCGGAGTTCTGCGCGGGCACGCTTGCACTGTTGGCCGAGCCGGCCGGTCGGTGCGCACCGCCAAGGTGACGCCGGCGACTGGACCCGCTGCACCGCCCCCGAGCCCTATTGCCCCTGACCACTCGGATGTGACTGGCCCCAGCCGCAGGGTTGCGGACCCGCCTGCATGCGCGATATACTCCAGGTCTGGCCGTCATCAGAAAACGTGTGTTTAGACCTGTGGGGCAGGATATGAGCAGGATGTGGAAGGTTTTGGCCATTGCGCTCGTGGTGTGTCCAGCGGCCCTGAGCATGGCCGCCCGATGGAATCCGCAAACGGTTGACTGGAAGGAAAACCCCGACCCCAGAGTAGGGGACTGGGGATTTGACCGGCCGGGGTACCCCGAGGGCCTTTACATCCACGGTATCACCGTCAAGGCCGGGCAACCGGTGACGAACCCCCTCATCTACGATAACGACGTGTACGATGATGTCTTCGACGATGAGCTCTGCTTCGTCATGGCCGGCCTGGGCCGGATGAACCTGGTCGGCCTGATCGTCACGCCCGTACTGACGGATTTCTGGGGGTTCAGCAAGCCGCACTGGACGAAGACCGCCTACGAGTCTCGCGACCGGGCCAGGGCCTCCGGCATTCGCATGGACAGAATCCCGCCGATCACGGTCGGCACCGAGGCCGAAAGCGAGAAGGCCGGCGAACGGAAGGATTCAGCAGGCGCCCGACTGTACGTCAAGCTCATCAACGAGCATTTCCGCAAAGACCCGGAGCACCCGGTGATCGTCAGCATCGGCGGCCAGGGCGCGACCTTGGCCTCGGCCTTTTGCATCGATCCGTCGATTGCGGACAAATGCATTGTGTACTATACGGATATCCGCGTCTACAACGGCCATTACCAGTGGGCCTCCCGCCTGATCGCCAAGAACTTCCGCGTAGTCAGTTGGGGGGATGACCACTGGTGGATTCCCAAGAAGGCGCAGAACGAATGGCGCGTCCTGCCCCGGCCGGAGCACGCCGAGGCCAAGGATAACGGCCCCAACAGCGGTGAGTGGCGAAAACTCAGTGAGATGCGGGTGCCACTGCTGGATCACATGGTGTATCAGTTCCAACATCGTGGGGAGTATATCAAGCCCGATCGCAAGGCGGACTGTTACGGCGATGGGACGTTTCTGCACGCCTGGCTGCCGGGGATGTTCGAGGACGCCGCGCTCATGGAGGTGCGGGGTGGGCAAGTGTTGCATATCACCCGATTCACCGAGAAGGGCGAACGGACGGTCAAGGCGTTCACCTTGTCGATGTTCTTGAATCCCAAGGCCTACGCCACCCGCTGATGAGGAGGCTGTTGTGCCGTCGGGCTGGACGAACGGAGCCTGAGAGTCTGGGAGAGGCCTATGAGCGAACGCCACGTGGTCTTGAGTCTGGCGGCGCATCCGGATGATGCGGAGTTCTTCTGCGCGGGGACGCTGACGTTGCTGGCCGAGCGGGGCTGGTCGGTGCACATCGCCACGATGACCGCCGGCGATTGCGGCACGGTGCAGTACAGCCGTGAGGAGATCGCCCGGATCCGACGCAACGAGGCGGCGGCCGCCGCGGCGCTGATCGGCGCGACGTACCACTGCCTCGAATGCGACGACGCCTTCGTGATGTATGACCGCCCGACGCTGCTGAAGGTCATCGCCCTGATTCGACGGGTGCAGCCGGCGATCGTGCTGGCCCCGTGCCGCGAGGACTACATGACCGATCACGTGCACACGAGTCGCCTGGCGATGACGGGCTGTTTCTGTGCGGGCGTGGTCAATATCGATACCGGCGACGCCCGGCCCTTTGAACCGACGCCGCACCTATACTATACCGACCCGCTGGAAGGCAAGGACATCTATGGCCGTGATGTGCCGCCCAGTTTGGTGGTCGACGTGGCCGACGTGTTCGAGACCAAGCGGCGGATGCTGGCCTGCCACGCCAGCCAGCGGGACTGGCTGCTGACCCACCATGGGGTCGATGAGTACATCCAGATGATGGAGCGGCTCAGCCAGGCCTGCGGCCAGCGGGCGGGTGTGGCGTATGGCGAGGGCTTCCGCCAGCACTTGGGCAGTGCGTTTCCGCAGGATGATCGACTCAGTGCGGCGCTGGGCCCGGCCGCATACCGCTTATAGGAGGCAACGCATGGCGCGACGACGCAGTCTTCTGGCGCCCCAATGGTGGGACTATACGACGCTGGATGAGGCCATTTTGAAAGAGGCCGCCGCCCTGAGCCCGGAGGATATGCTCGCTCTGAGCCGCGAGGGGTTCACGGTCAAGTTCTACGATACGCTGGAGGGCTTCTACCTGGCCGAGGCGCTGGAGTACGTCACCGCCTGGCGGCAGGCGACGGCGGACAATCCGGTGGGCGTCTGCGGGCCCATCGGGCCGACCGAGCAGTTGCCGCTGGTGGCGCGACTGGTGAACGAGCTGGACCTGAATCTGCGGCACGCGCACTTCTGGGGGATGGATGAGTGGTGCCTCGACGGCCGCGCGGTGGACACGAGCCATCCCTTGTCGTTCGAGCGGGCGGATCGGGAGCTGTGCTTCAACCGGATCGAGCCGCGGCGGCGGATGCCGGAGGAGAATCTGCACTTCCCCAAGGCCGACGCCCGCGCGTACGTGGAAAGCTGGCGACACGTCCGCTGCGCCGTCATGCAGGGCGGCCAGGGCGACATCAAACACTGGGCCTTCAACGACCCGGTCCGGCGGGAGGGCCCCTACCGGGATGAGCCGCCGTCGCCGGAGGAGTATCGCGGACTCTCGACACGGGTGGTCGATCTGCACCCCGTGACCATCATGCAGAACGCGCGGACCAGCGGCGGTGGCGTGGTGACCGGCGTGCCCACCCAGGCGATCACGGTGGGCCCCGTCCAAACCTGGCAGGCCGAGAAGGTCTCTATCTGGCAGGCCGGCACGCACGACAACCCCTTCGGAATGCGGCTGACGACGCTGATGATCGGCAAGCGAATCGCCGACAGCGCCGTGCCCATGTCGTTGCTGTCCGATCACCCGAACGTGCAGTTCAACTTCTACCGCCCGGGCCTGGGCGCCTGCCGGGTCGAGATGCATTGACCGCCCGGCTCAAGGTCTCGGCCCCACGGCGGATGTGTCGGGGCCGTCGGCCATGATGTCGTAGAGCCGCCGCAACGCCTCACGGATATTGCCGTTGTGCCGTCGGTACAAGCCCTCCAGAACGGCGCGGTCGGGACACGCAGGGGCACGGGGGCCATCGGCGATCAGGAGCCATTCGACCAGGCGGCACAGCAGCGCCGCATCGGTCCGGCAGGTCGCCCACGTCGGCAGTCGTCCCGGACGATGCGCCGTAATCACCAGGCCCCGATCCCGGCGCAGGACTGCGTTCTTGATCCGTCGCCACGCCAGCAGACCCAGGTGATCGGCGCCGTCGAGCAGCAGCACATCGAAGGGCTGCTCCAGCACCGTGGTCACCTCCGGCCGTGGTGGCCGCACATCGACACTGAAAAACAACCGGGCCACCCGCAATCCCCGTTGGGTCAAGTGTCCGGCCAAGGTGTCAAGCAGCGTGGTCTTGCCCGACCCGCACGGTCCGACCACGGCGCCGCAGAAATGCATGGCTTCGAGGTGATCGAGCAGTTCCGCCCACGTGGCCTCGATCGGCTGGTAACCCAGCGCCGTGATGCGGTCGACGCGGAACGGATTCTCGCGGGCCGGTCGCATGGTGATGGTCCTTACCTGGAGACGCCGCCCAGGACGATCTCACGGCCGGTCGGCGAGAGGGTGATTTCGACGCGGGCGACGTGGTCACCGGGCTCGGCGACGGCCTCGACGGCCCAGATCAGGGAGATCAGCTTGCCGGAGAAGTTGTACGGCCCGTTGGGCAAGGTGAAGCGAAAGGTCCGCGCCTCGGACGGGGCCGGCGATTCGAACGCCATGCTGTCCGCCAGGCCGGTGTCCTCATCCCCCTTGCCGCGGGTGTACCAGAACAGCCGCAGTTCGACCTTGACCGGGCGGTCATCGAACAGCCATCGCACCGTGCCCGTCAATGCCCCGCCCGGCCGATACTCGGTTCGGCCGCCATCCAATTCGATATCCAGTGTTCCGGTCATGATCGGGGTCCTGATGACCGGCCGCCTTCCAACCGATGCGGCGCGATGGTGATTTCGTATTCGTCTTTCACATCCGGCCAGCGGGCGATGTCGCCACGGACCACCAGCGACCAGATGATCTTGTTATGGTCCGCACGAAACGAGTGCATGGTATCGGCGGGGATGCGCAGCGTCGTCTGGCCATAGGCCATCTGCGAGCTATCGTCCGTCGAGACCAGGACCTCTTCATAGAACGTGTTCTTGTCTGTGTAGGTCTTTGTGCCGCGGCGGTAGCGGGCCTCCTCCCGGCCCTTGAGCGTGATCGTCAGGGTGCCGATCCGCTCCACCCGGCCGAAGATCTCCCAGCTCAGCGACACCGAACCACCCAAGGGAATCGTCGCCGTCGCCACCGTCAGCTTTGCACGGGGGTTGAACAGGGCCAGAAACTGATAGACCACCGCCACCAAGGTCCCGAGCCCGACCAGAACGAACGGAATCAGAAACAGCGTCAGGCACCATTCGGGGTGCCCCCGCTGAAAACCCCGTACGGCAATCACGAGGAAGACCGAGACGATGCCGTTCCAGATCGCCGCGAAGATGATCACGCCGATCAGCTTGCCCCATCGGCCATAAGGGGCCTTGAGGACGACCGGCCCGGCCGGGCCCGCAACCGCCAAGCGGTATTCGTTATCCAGTTCGCAAGCCCGTTGGGTCGCCGTCTCCGGCAGCCAGTCGGCCTGGGTGAGCCGCCGGGCCTTACGCCGTGCGGCGCGGGTCACGCCGATCATTCCGCCCACGCCGACCAGCACAAACACCAACGGGATCAGGCCGAACAGCATCGTCAGCGAGGGCCCCCGGTTCAGCACGGCCTGGCTGGGGTCCTCGGGATTAACGTAGCAAACCGGATTCTCGGCACGCAGGTAGATATCGACGATGTCCTGTTTGCCGCGGCGGCCGCTGCTGGAGCCGGTCATGAAGTTGTAGCGGTCGGACTTGTACGTGCGGCCGTCCATCTCGTACTCGTAAAGGATGTCGATGCTGTAGGTGGTGCCGTCACTATCGGAATGTGAGCGGACCTTTCCGTGAAGTATCGTGCAGGGCACGGCGGGCCAATCTTGCGCCCCGATGATCCGTATCACCGGCAGAATGAAAAAGGGTATGAGAAAGCCGAACCCCGCCAGGGCGAAGAGGGCGAAAAACCCCACGCCCAAGGCGGCGCTTTTGTCCTTCTTGACGGCGGCGTTGGATGCCGATGGGGCCATCCGCCGGCCCCCCGGTCGCCACAGGGCATACAGCCCCCCCACGCCGATCAGCACGAACAGCAGGGGAAACATCGCCACCAGACCGAACCAGGGGCTCTGCCGTTTGAGCACGGCGTAGACGGGTTGTTCAGGATCGACGTAGCATCGTTGTTCGCTGCCTGGGGAAAAGCGGGCGATGATCGCCGCCACCTCGCTGTATTGGTCGTAGCGGCGGGGTGTGAGCGTGTGCCGCGTGCCCGTGTAGGTCCGCTGGCCCACCTGGTAGGTGTATTCAACCACCGGAAAGTACCGGTCCGACCCTTCCTCCTGGCCGACCTCCGAGCGGACGATTTGACAGGGCACGGCGTTCCAGGCGTAAAGCCGGAGCCGATCGAGAGCCTCGCGGACGATCATGACTGTAATAAAGCCCCCGATGCCGGCGAACATCAGAAACACGATGCTTCCGACCAGCCGCCCTCCAAGGGTCTCGGTCGATGACGATCCTGAGGCGCTGTGCCGCCGCATCCTGGTGTTCCCTCCGGCCACGTGTGCGTCCTTCCCGTCGTCTCCATCAGGCGTTGTACCCTCCCGATCCTAACGGAATCCGGCCTTCCTGTCATGTTTCTGTTGACCATATTTGCCGCGCGATACGGCGTCCGGCGGTCGTAAGAGCCTGCTTGCGTCCCGACGGCTTTTTTTCACGAACCTTTGGCTTCGATGCCAGTATGCGATACAGCATCGGGGTAAAGGCGATGTGTAGAGCCCTTGAGCCGGATGCTGGGTTCTCTTTGTCAGTGTCGGCGTCCAACGCCGGACGCTATCCCACGGGTGTGAGCCCTTGCGCGGATACACCGACGGGCCGTCGCAGCGCCAACGCGGTATGCAGCAGGTCCCGGAGCCTCGCAGGGGATCGCCAGGGGCCGTGACGTGCGCGTACCTCACGGCCCCCTTTTTTCACTTCGACGGGCCGGTCTGTACAGTCTTTACCCCCTTTGGACCCGCGGTTATGATGACGGCAACCTGACACGGGGATCATCATGACCAAGCGGGGCATCCAGGACGTGGATGAGGAGATCCAGCAGGCCGCCGAGCGACAACGCCATCAGTGGATGCGTCGGCGGCTGGATGCGTATTGCCTGTTCATGATCGGCGTCGCGCTGCTGGAGATGGTGGTGCACCTCATCATGGCCGTCGGTGGGGCGGCGATGGGCTCTTACTGTATGCGGGCGATCCTTCGCGGCGGTCTGCACATGGCGGTGTTCTGGGTCGGCCTGCTATGGGCTCGGCGGCGCACCTTGGCCGAGGAGGACGTCGTCCGGTACGGGTTTCGACTGGTCGTCTCGGCGGGCATCCTGGCGATGATCGTCGCGCCGATCGTGCTGGGCCAGCCGGTGGGATCGGTGATCGCCTTCCATCGGCCGGCGAACCTGGATGCGCCCACCCTGTCGGGCCGGATTCTGCTGGTGCATCTGGTGGCATCCCTGTTCCTGCCCTGGTCGGTGCGGGAGGCGGCCCGGGCCCTGGCGGCCTTGTGGGTCACCGCGGCGGTCGCGATGGTGCTGTTTCGCGCCAGTCCCTGGGACATGCTCGTCTGGCCCTTCGCGGGGCTGCCGGGGCTGCTGGTCTGTGCGGTTCGCACCAAACGCTTCCGCTATCGATTCGCCCTGGACCATCTCAGTGGTCGCTACCGCCAGATGAAGCAGGAACTCGCCCACGCGCGACACATTCATGAACTGCTGTTCCCGGCCGAAATCGCCGCCGGCCCCGTTCACCTGCGGTACTGCTACGAGCCGACCGAGCACATCGGCGGCGATTATCTGTACGTTCGGCAGGATCACGCCGACCGACTCAACGTCGTTGTGCTCGACGTAACGGGGCACGGCATTACGGCCGCGTTGACGGTCAACCGCATCTACGGCGAACTGGATCGGCTGTTCGGTGAGCGGCAGGACCGCGCGCCGGGCGAGCTGATCGTCGCGTTGAACCGGTATTTCTCGGTGAGCATCGCGCGGCATGGCATCTTCGCCACGGGCCTGGCCCTGCGCGTCGATGCCTCGCAGGGGTCGCTGGAATGGGCCAACGCGGGGCATCCCCCGGCCTTTCTGGTTTCAGAGGATGGGGCGGTAAAGCCGCTGGGGTCCAATGCCGTCATGCTCGGCGTGGTGGACGATCCGGAGTACTCCTGCCCGACCGAACAGGCGGTCTTTGCCCCGGGGGATCGCGTGGTTCTGTACACGGATGGGGTTATCGAGGCGCTGGATAAGCGGGAGCGGGCGCTGGGCGTGGAAGGCGTGCGGGACACCCTGCGGCGGGCCCAGGTGGATCGGCATGAGGACTTCCTGCAAGTGGTCTGGCAACGGGTCCAGGACCATCGCCAGGGCCCGGCGACGGATGACACGCTGGTGGTCGAGATCGCGCGGCGCTGACGCACGGGACAACCCGGACGGCCATGGCGCCGGTCCGTGGGACCCTCAGAACAGCCCGGTGACCTTGCCGCTCTCCACGTCCACGTCGATCCGGCGAAAGGCCGGGTTCGAGGCCGTGCCGGGCATAAGCTTGATATCCCCGGCGATGGGCACGACAAAGCCGGCGCCTTCGTACACCATCACGTCGCGGATCGGCAGAACCCAACCGGTGGGCCGCCCCTTTAGGTTGGGATCGTGTGACAGGCTCAGTTGCGTCTTGACCATGCAGATGCCCATGCCGTTGATCCGGGCATTGGCCTCCAGGGCGTCGAACTTCTCCTTGGCCAGCGGGGTGTACTCGACCCCGTCGGCCCCGTAGATGCGGCGGGCGATGCGGTCGATCTTCTGGCGCAGGGGCATTTCGGGCTCGTAGAGGAAGGTAAAGTCGCGGATCTCCTCACAGGCGTTGGCGACCTTCTCGGCCAGCTCCAGGGCCCCCTCGCCGCCATAGCGCCAGTGCTCGCTGACGGCGACCGAGGCGCCGGCGGCCTCGACGATCCTGCGGACCAGGTCCGTTTCTTCCTTCGTGTCGGTGTGGAAATGGTTGATGCACACCACCGGGCGGATGCCGGACTGCTTGACAATCTCGATATGGGCCAGCAGGTTCTCGCAGCCTTTTTCGACGAGCCGCAGGTTCTTCTGGCGGTAGATGTCGGGCAGGGGTGCGCCCGGCTTGACCGCCGGCCCACCGCCGTGCATCTTCAGGGCGCGGATCGTGGCGACGATGACCACGGCATTGGGCGTCAGACCGCTCATGCGGCACTTGAGGTTCCAGAACTTCTCGAAGCCGATATCCGCCCCGAACCCGCTCTCCGTGACGAGATAATCGCACAACTTGGTGCCCACCAGGTCGGCGATGATGGAGCTCTGGCCGATGGCGATGTTGGCGAAGGGCCCGGCGTGGACCAGCATGGGCTGGCCCTCGATGGTCTGCATGAGATTCGGATTGAGGGCCTCGACCATCCACGCGGTCATGGCCCCGTCCACCTCCAGGTCCGCCGTGGTGACCTCGCGGCCCTTCTTATCATAGGCCACGACGATCTTGCCCATGCGCCGGCGGAAGTCCTTGAGGCTCTTGGCGACCGCCAGGATGGCCATCACCTCGCTGGAGACCGACATCTGGAAGCCGCTCTCCATCTCGAGGCCGTCCATCGGCCCGCCGCGTCCGATGATGATATTGCGCAGGGCCTGGGCGCAGAAATCCATCGCCCAGCGGATCTGCACGCGCTGGGGGTCGATGTCAAGTCGCCGCAGGCCGCTCTTGGCCAGCCGCGCATCATCGTAGTTGCGCTCGTGCTGCATGCGGGCCGTCAGGGCGACCATCGCCAGGTTGTGCGCGTTGGTGATGCTCTCGATGTCGCCGGTGAGCCGGATGGAAAAGGGCGTCAGTGGGATGCACTGGCTCAGGCCCCCGCCGGCGGCCGAGCCCTTGATGTTGAAGGTCGGCCCGCTGCTGGCCTGGCGGATGGTGCCGCAGACCTTCTTGCCCAGCCGCCCCAACCCCTGCACCAAACCGATTGTGGTCGTGGTCTTGCCTTCGCCCAGGGGCGTGGGCGTGATCGCGGCAACGTCGATGTACTTGCCGCGACGAACGTGCTTGAGCCGGTCAACGATCTTGGCGTAGTCGATCTTGGCCAGCTTGTTGCCCAGGGGGATCAACTCGCCGTAGGCCAGGCCCAGCTCGCTGGCGATCTGCTCCAGCGGCTTGATATGCTCCTCGGCCGCGGCGGCGATCTGCCAATCTTGCAGCGTCGTCGGGTCCAGACGGTCCAATGCACGTTGTCTCGGGTTCATCCAGCGTCCTTCCCGGTTGTTTCAAATTACTGCATTATCGACTGTTAGAGCCGGCGCTTCCACCAAAAATCACCAGGGTCGAGCCGCAACGCCCCCAGGGCCGGGCAACGTCGTGAGCGATCCGGCCTGCAAAGACGGCGTTCTACGCAAGGCCGGAGACCGGCGGTGATCAGATGGCCTCGATGGCCAGGCGCCCCAGGGCGGCCAGGGCAATGCGAACGTTGCCGAACGGCGCGCTGATGGCGAAGCCGGCCACGCGGTCGGCGATCTGCTCGATCATCTCACGGGCGATGGTCACCCCCAGGGCGCGACCCTGCTCGCGAGTCTTGGCGGCGCTCATGCGGCCCAGCAAGACCGGTGGAACGACCACGCCCGGCACCTCGTTGGCCATGAACTCGGCGTTCTTGTAGCTGGTGAACGGCCAGATGCCCGCAATCACGGGGATGGGGTGATCGGCCACGGCATCCAGGAAATCGAACAACATCCGCACGTCGAACACCGGCTGGGTGATGGCGTATTCGGCGCCCGCCTCGACCTTACGGCGAAAGCGGTCAATCTCGCGCGGCCGGTCCGAGGCGACGGGATTGGCCCCGACGCCGATGGTCAACGCCAGGGGCTCATCCAGCGCATTGCCCGCGACGTCCAGGCCGCGGTTGAGCCGGTTCACCACCCCGGTCAGGGCGATCGCATCAAGATCGAACACGGCCGTCGCATCGGGATACTCGCCGAGCTTGGGCGGATCGCCCGTGATGAGCAGCACGTTACGCAGACCCATCGCGTGAACACCGAGCATGTCGGACTGAAGCCCGATCAGATTCTTGTCGCGGCAGCACACGTGCAGGATCGCCTCGATATCGGCGGCCTGCTGCACCTGCACGGCGGTCACCATCGGCGACAGGCGGCTGGTGGCCCGCGGCCCATCGGGGATGTTCACCGCGTCGATACCGTGAGCGGCGCAGAGGCGGACCTTCTCCAGAATCGCGTCCAGCCGCACGCCCCGCGGCGGCACCAGCTCGATGCTGCAAACGGGTTGGCCGGTGGCGAGTTTGGCTCCCACGCGCGACTTTTGCGGCAGCGGGATGGGCTCGACGCCCTGAGCCTCGGCGGACGGCTGGACGATGGTCGCTTCGGCTGCGGGCCGCCCCATGGCCTTGTCCATCGCCGACACGGCTTTGACAATCTGGCGGATATGTTCGGGCGTCGTGCCGCAGCAGCCGCCGATCAGCCGCACCCCGTGCTCGAAAAACCGCTTGGCGTATTCGGCCATGTACTCCGGCGTGGACATGTACATGCGGCGACCTTCGACCTCGCGCGGCAGGCCCGCGTTGGGCTGGGCGCTGAGGGGCTTGTCGGTCACCGGCCGGATGCGTTGCAGGCTTTCGAGCATGGGCGAGGGCCCCACCGAACAATTCAGGCCCACCACGGCCACCTGTGGTTCGGCCGCGATACGGGCGATCGCCTCTTCGATGGGCATACCCAAGAGGGTCTGGTGATCCTCGTTGACGGCCATCTGGGCGATCAGGGGTAGCGAGGTGACGGTCCGAGCCGCCTCGATGGCCAGTTGCAGCTCGGCGGGATTGCCGAAAGTCTCGAAAAGAACCACGTCCACGCCGGCCTCGGTCAGGGCGCGGATTTGGGCGGCGAACGCCTGCCGCGCCGCCTCGTCCGCGTCCGTTCCCAGGCCGATATGCCCCGGCCCCAGCGGGCCGACGGCCCCGGCGATCCAGGCATCATCACCGGCGCAATCCCGCGCCAGGCGGGCGCCCGCCGCGTTGATGGCCTCGACCTTGTCGGCCAGACCATAACGGGCGAGCTTGAACGCGTTGGCGCCGAAGGTATTGGTCTCCAGCAGCTCGCTGCCGACCCGGAGATAGCCCTCATGCACGCGGGCCACGAGCTTGGGATTCGTCAGGTTCAGCTCATCGAAGCAGGTATTCAGAAACACCCCATGCTGAAACAGCATGGTTCCCATCGCGCCGTCGGCAAAAACGACGCGCCGACAAAGGCCTTCTATAAAATCTGGCCGACCCATCGGTATCCTTCCCGATCACACCCGACCATCTCGCCGGTGCGCTGACCCTTCTGATTTATCGGATAGAGTAGCCCGCCGCCTTGCACGGCACAAGGGCCTTGCGCGCAGGGCGTGTCGCCCGATGCAATGACCCCGTGTCGCACGGGGGTGGGAAACCCCGGGGCCGGAGCCGGACCGATCCGACCCCGGGCGATTGTCAGCGGCTCTGCAGGGCAATGCGGGCCCAGCGACCGGCCTCCCAGGACCAGCCGGTGGGCTGGTTGATCAGTTGCAGCTCCACCTCGCGGCCGGCGTAAGGCGTCAGGTCCACGTTCACATCGACCCAGCCATCGCGACAGGTCTCCGGCCCGATCGTCTTGGTCAGCAGCACATCGGAACCGGCCTTGACGATCAACTGCCAGTCGCCCCGTGGGTCGTGGCCGACGGTCAGGCTCAATCGGTGTTCGCGACCCGCGGCCAGCTTCGCCGTGCGCGAGATCGCGCAACCCATCTCGCGGCTCAACGGATGGGTCAGCAGCACGTTCTCACGACCGCCCATCTCCCTGTAAAACCCCGGCTCCATATCCGGACCGCAGCGGGCGATCCTCCAGCCGGGCGCGAATTTGTTCATAGCCTCGGACAGGTCGATCCCGGCGACGGCGGTGATCTGCTTCATCTCGTCCTCGGTGAACCGGCTGTGGGCGATGGGCCCCGGCTCCCAGCACTGCTCAAAACCGCTGGGCCGCGGCTCTTCAACCGGGATCAGAAACACCTCGCGGCCCTGCGCATCGGTCTCGATCCTGCCGCCGCGACGCACCACCGCCTGGCGGGCCAGCGTCTCACAGACCTCGACGAGTATCGGGAAGTTGTACGGCGTGTGGCTGAACTTGCCTTCCGGATTCAGCGCCGACTTGAACTTGTCCGGCAGCTTCTCAAAACCGATAACGGTGCCGAGAACCCCGGCGGCGTTGGACGGGTTACAGTCGGAATCCTGACCGCAACGGGTGGAGATGATGATCGTCCTATCCATATCGCCGCCGCCGTAGAGCAGGCCCATGACGATGTAGGCGCCGTTGATCTTGGCGTCGATGTTGAAGTCCGCCTGCGGTCCGGTGCAGGAGAAGCGGCGATAGGCCGGGTTGTCCTGGTACTTGGCCTCGACCTTCTGCCAGGTGGCCTGCCAGTCGTTCGGGTTCTCGCGGTACCACTGCATCACGTCGCGGATGCACTCGGCGTATTGGCTCTGCGGGGGGATGCAGGCCAGGCCCGCCTTGATGATCCGCACCGGGTCCGATTCAAAGAAGGCTTCGGCGTACATGCCGCCGACGAACTGGCCGCCGTACAGCCCATCGCCGTAGTTCATCAATCGGCCGAAGATCTCGCCCAGCTCGATCGCCGTGTTGGGCAGACCCGGCGCAATCAGGCCGGAGTAGTCGGCCTCGATCTGATAGTCGATGTCGTCGGCGTGGCTGTTGAATTGCGGATGGCCGCTGTCCGGCGGGGCGATCCCGGCGCGCAGATTGGTCCGCCCGGCGTAGTTGGCGTGCCAGAGCGGATAACCGCTGTTGGCGAAGTCGATCCCCGCCTGCCGGATGGAGACACCCAGCCCGTGCAGCTCCAGCGTCCGCAGGAAGGTCATCTCGACGTAGATGTCATCCTGTCCGAACTGGTTGATCATCTCGGGCTTCCACGTGGGCATCGCGTCTTCCGGGATGATCTGCCCTTTCCAACGGAACTCCGTGGGGCCGCCCCAGCCGACACCGGCCATCTGACCGATCCAACCGCCCTTCATCCGGTCGACGTACTCGGCGACGGGCAGCCGGCGAAAACCACGGGCCTGCCGCGGAGGCGCCGTCGGGCCGGTCAAGCGCCCGACGAGCCAGTCCTCGAACGCGCCCATGTCCTTCCACGCCGTGGCGACCTTCATCCTTTTGCCGGCGGGGTCGATCCGCGTGTACCCCTGGTCGTCCACCCGGACCCTGAGCTGTTCCATGCGGCAGAAATCGTCGGCCAGACCCAGATAGACGGCCACGGTATCAAACAGCGTGCTGCTGCGCTGCTCGGCCGTCTGCTTGTTTTCCGCCCAGATGCGGTAATTCTCGATGACGGCCCGCGCAACCGGATCGCTGGAATCCCGGACCTTCTCGTACTTCTCGCCGGTCAGGTGGACCAGGCCGCAGGTATCCAGGGGCGTGATGGTGATGTCCCACGCCGCCGAGAGCGCCGCCTGGCAGGCCTTGGCGTCGGCGCGGACGTTGTACTCCGCGTCGATCTGGTCGCGGCCGCCATAGCCCTTGCGGATGCTGCCGTGCATGCCGACGAAACGGGCGCGTTCGGCGATGCGAGGCTCGCGGCGCAGGGCCTCGGCGATATTCGGCACCGGGCCGACACAGATCAGCGTGACCGGTTCCGGGCTCTTCATAATGGTGTCGATGATCGCCTGAACCCCATCCCGGTGAATCGTGCCGGGGTAATCGGCGAGATCATAGTCCTTGACCCAGTCGGACTGCCGCCCGCCGCCGTGGGCGTTCACCTCCAGCGCCATGCCAATAGGAATGTCCGTGCGCCCGGCCGTGGTCAGCAGCTTGGCCATGAGCTTGGCGCGGTATTCGCTCTTGCCGTGGTCGCCCACCACGAGCTTGACGTCGTACTCGGGACATTTGAGCAGCAGCCCCAGCGCCCAGGTGTCGTCGATGTCGTCGCCGATGTCGCTGTCATAGATGACCGGGATGGCGGCGACGGCGCCCGCGCCCAACAGCAGAGTCGCCAAGGCAACGGTCAGCTTGTGGGTTGTCTGGATACTCATGCATTCACCCTTTCCCTATTCAATGTTCGGACGGATTGGCGTTCGATGAATCGCGTGGGCAACAGAATGCGGTGATCGCCCAAGGGCCGCCCCGCCAGGCGGTCCAGGAGCAATTCCACGGCGATCTGCCCCATGCGCACGTTCTGCTGATCGACGGTGGTAATCGGCGGGTCCATGTGGGCCAGCCATGGCTGGTCGTCGAAACAGACCAGGGAGACATCCTGGGGAATGCGGCGGCCGCGCTCGGCCAGGGCGCGGATCGCGCCCAGGGCGATCAGGTTGCTCAAGGCGAACAGAGCCGTCACGTCCGGGGTACGATCGAGCAGGATCAGCGTCTGCTCATAACCGCTCTGCGTGTCATACCGATCGCCGCGGACCAGTCGTGGATCGGCCGTGACGCCGCGATCCGACATCGCCTGGCGCCAGCCGCGGACGCGTTGCTCATTCGGCCGCGTCCCCGGCAGACCCTGCAGACAGGCGATGCCCCGGTGCCCCCGGTCGAGCAGATAACCGACGGCCTCATACGCACCACCGAAGTTATCGCTGGTGACGCAGGGTAGGACCAGATCGGGCAGATCGCGGTCGACGATAACCGCCGCCAGGTCCTCATCCGCCAGGGCCCGCAGGTGATCGCCGGATTGGCCAACAGGCAGGATGATCAGGCCGTCGACCTGCCGGTCGGACAGCAAACGCACCGCGGCGATTTCGGCCTCGGTGGACTCGCGGGTATCGGCCAGGATCATCGAGTAGCCGCGCTGGCGGGCGGCCGTCTCCACGCTGCGAGCGATCTGCGCGAAGAAGGGGTTGGAGATATCGGGGATCAGCAGGCCGAGCGTTTGCGTTTTACGCAACCGCAGCGAACGGGCCAGATGACTCGGGCGAAAGTTCAACCGTTCGGCGGCCTCCAGAACGGCGCGAGTCGTCTGGGGGCTGATGCGACACTGGCGGCTCTTGCCGTTGAGCACGCGCGACACAGTCGAGGTGCTCACGCCGATTTTTTCGGCGATTGTCCGCAGTGTTGTCAGCGACTTGCCCGCCATGAGCCGGTCCACTCGGATCCCACGGATTCCCATTGCACAAACGTTTGTGCAATGCTAACCCTGGTCTGGTCGCAGGTCAATCCTCTTTTTTCGATGTACGAAGCACGGACCGGCACACCACGCGTTCGCGAAAATCTTTGAGAATATCCTTGCACTTTCGCAAGTGGCGGGGGGTATAATACGCGTACATTCCTATGAAAAAGGGGATTCGCCAGTAGTGACCCGGGCGGACGAGGGTCTGTGAACATTTAAAGTGTGGGGAGATTAGAATCATGAGGACATGTTTTAACATCTTGGTTGTTTTGTTGGCATTTGTGCTGTCAGGCTGTTTTAGCTGCCAGTCCTGGAACGAGGCGTGGGGCAAGGGGCCGCGGGAGGACTACCCGGCGGGCATCGCCTTCTGGGACAAGGATTGCAGGCCGATCGCCAAAGCGCCCCCGCTGAAGCCGGCTCCGGCGCCAGCCCCGGCTCCCAGGCCGGCGCCAGCCCCGGTAGCCAAAAGTGAGTGCGGCTCGCCCTCGGCCACGGGACACTATCCCTGTGAAGGCTGCACGGTGGCCAAGCTTGAGAAGAACATGCCCCTGGAAGTGGCGGTGAACAGCAAGTTCGACTACACGATCAAGGCCACCAATCCATCAAACCAGATGTTGAGCGACGTGGTCGTGACGGAGATGCTGCCCGGCAACTTCAAGGTGGCGGATACGAATCCGAAGGCTCAGGCCGACGGTGGCAAGCTCATGTTCGCCCTGGGAATGCTGGATCCGGGGCAAACGAAATCCATCACGATTTCCGGTATGGCGACCAGCACGGAGTGTGTGAAGAGCTGCGCGACGGTGACGTATGTGATCCCGACGTGCGCGGCGGTCCGCGTCGTTGAACCTGCCCTGAAGCTGACCAAGAAGGCCCCGGCGAGCGTCCTGCTGTGCGATCCGATTCCGGTCCAGTTCGTGGTGACAAACACCGGCACCGGTTCGGCGGGTGAGGTCAAGATCGAAGATACCCTGCCGGCCGGCCTGAAGACCGTGGACGGCAAGAGCAGTCTGGTGTTCAACGCGGGCACGCTGGCGGCGGGCCAGTCCAAAACGTTCTCCACCACGCTCAAGGCCGACAAGACGGGCAAGTATGAGAACAAGGCCGTGGCCACCTCCTCGACGGGCCTCAAGGCCGAGGCCACGACGGTCACCGAGGTTCGTCAGCCGGTGTTGGCCATTACCAAGACCGGGCCCGACAAGCTGTACCTCGGCCGTTCCGTCGAGTACGTGGTTACCATCTCCAATAAGGGGGATGCCCCGGCGGCCGACCTGGTCATCGAAGACCAGCTCCCGGCGGGCGTCAAGTTCGTCTCCGCGACTGATGGCGGCATTGCCCAGGCCGGAAGGGTCCGATGGAATCTGGGCACGCTGGCCGCGGGGGCGTCGCGCAAGATCAGTGTGACGGTCATGCCCGATCAGCCGGCCACGCTCACGAACACCGTGACGGCGACCGCGACCTGCGCCGAGGGCGTCAAGGCCTCGGTCAAGACCGCGGTGGCGGGCATCCCGGCCGTACTGCTGGAGGTCATCGACGTGGATGATCCCATCCGCGTGGGAGACAACGAGACGTACATCATTACCGTGACGAACCAGGGTTCGGTGGCGGATACCAATATCCGCATCGTCTGCGCCATGGAGGAAAACCAGCAGTATGTGTCCAGCAGCGGTGCCACCAACGGCCGTCTGTCGGGTAACCAGGTGGTGTTCGAGCCTCTGGCGACTCTGGCCCCCAAGGCCAAGGCCACGTGGCGCGTCGTTGTCAAGGCCGTCAAGGCCGGCGACGTCCGGTTCAAGGTGACTATGAACACCAACCAGCTCGGACGCCCGGTTGAGGAAACCGAAGCGACCTATCATTACGAGTAAGCGACCACACTCAGACGCCACGGTGGACCTCCACCGTGGCGTCTTTCATTTAACCGCGGCAATTCTCATCGGGCAGGTCCCTGTCACGGAGTGTCGACGGGCGATTTCCGACCGGACTGGCGGGCATGCGTCTCGCGTGGCCGGCGGGCTCATCGCGTCTCCGTGCCGACGCAAAGCCGTCTTCCTTTCACTTCGGACGTTGACCGAATCCCTTCTTGCCAACGGGCGGATATCTGCGAAAATGCCCAGCCTGTGGCGTGGCTCGCAACGCCGGGCGGGCCCGCCGGAGAGCGGAGTATCTGCCAGTGGGTTCAGCAGGGAGGCCCGATGAAGGTGACGGTCGATGAATTGCAGGAACACGTCGGCACCGAGGTGACGCTGTCGGGCTGGGTGGTGCACAATCGACCCAGCGGCAAGGTGGGCTTCGTCATCGTGCGGGACGGCACGGGGTTGTGTCAGTGCGTCGTGGAAAAGACCCGCGTCAGTGACGACCTGTTCGAGGCCCTCAAACATCTGGGGACCGAGTCCTCCCTGTCGATTACGGGCACCGTGCGGGCCGAGCCGCGCTCACCCGGTGGGCATGAATTGGTCGTGACCGACGCGACGATCCTGTGCCCGGCGGTCGATTACCCGATCACACCCAAAGAGCATGGGGTGGACTTCCTGCTGCGGCACCGGCACCTGCATCTGCGCTCCCAGCGGGCCTGGTGCATCGGGCGGGTCCGCCATACCGTGGTCGACGCGATCCGGCGGTTTTTCAACGACGAGGAATTCATCCTGGTCGATACGCCGATCTTCACCACCCTGGCCGGCGAGGGCGAGCAAACATTGTTCGCGGTGGACTACTTCGGCCAGCCGGTGCACCTGGCCCAGACGGGACAGCTCTATCTCGAGGCGGCGGCGATGAGCCATCGCAAGGTCTACTGCTTCGGGCCCACCTTCCGCGCCGAGAAGAGCAAAACCCGCCGTCATTTGGCCGAGTTTTGGATGGTGGAGCCGGAGGTGGCCTTCATCGACCTGGACGGCCTGCTGGGCCTGGCCGAACGGTTCGTCACGGCGATCATCCAGGCGGTGCTCGAACGCAACCGATCCGAGTTGCAGACGCTCGAGACCGATGTGCCGGCCCTGGAGAGGATCACTCCGCCTTTCCCGCGGCTGACCTACAGCCAGGCGGTGGACATCCTGCGGGGCGAGCGGACCGCGCGGTTCCTGGCCGATGAGCTGGCCGACCTGCAGCGGCGGCTGGCCAAGGTGGAAACGCGAATCGCCCAGATCGAGGCCGAGGACGCCCGCAGCGGCCTGAAGAAGTGGAAGCAGGAGAAAAACGCCCAGGAGCTGATCGCCCTGCGGCGCGAGCGGATCGACCTGGCCGCGGCGATCGAGAATAATCCGAAGCATGCCGCGCTGGCGGCCGAATTCACCTGGGGCAAGGACCTGGGCGGCTCGGACGAGACCATTCTCTCGCGGATGCACGACAAGCCCCTGTTCGTGACGCACTATCCCAAGGCCGCCAAGGCCTTCTACATGAAGGTCGATCGGGCGGAGGAGCGAGTGGTGGAGAACTTCGACCTGCTGGCCCCGGCGGGATTCGGCGAGATCATCGGCGGCTCGATGCGGGAGGATGACTATCCGCGGCTGGCCGGTCGGATCGACGAGCTGGGTTACAACCCGGAGCATTACCAGTGGTACCTGGACCTGCGCCGCTACGGCTCGGTGCCCCACGGCGGGTTCGGCCTGGGCGTCGAGCGGACGGTCGCCTGGATTACGGGCGAGCGGCACATCCGGCACTGTATCGCGTTCCCAAGGATGATGGACCGGCTGTACCTGTAGTCGCCACCGGTCGTGGGGAATGGGACGCTGGGGCGTGATTTTTTGTGAGTTTTTGGTTGCAATACTATATGCAGCGTGTATGTTCTGCATGAACGCTATATATAGCACGCCCGGTTGAGTAGCGACCAGCAGCCGGGCGAGGGGGAACGGCGGTGAGATGTCCGTTTTGTAAGGAAGACCAGGACAAAGTCATCGACTCGCGGTCGAGCGAGGGTGGCCGGGTGATCCGGCGGCGTCGGCAGTGTCTGGCGTGCGGCCGACGCTTCACCACCTACGAGAAGATCGGCGAGAGCATCAAGCTGACGGTCATCAAGAAGGATGGCTCGCGCGTGCCGTATGACCGTGAGCGGGTGCTGGTCGGCTTGCAGAAGGCCTGCTACAAGCGACCCGTGTCGGCCCAGCAGATTCAGGACATCGCCGACCGCGTGGAGGAGGATGTGTTTCGACAGTGCGACCGGGAAGTCTCCTCCCAGTTCATCGGCGAGCACGTGATGCGGCACCTGCGCCGGGTGGATCACGTGGCCTACATCCGCTTTGCCAGCGTGTACCGCCAGTTCGCCGACGCCGGCGAGCTGATCGAGGAGGTGACTCAGGCGATTCGTGAACCGGCAGAAGAAGAAACCGAACAGCCCAGGCTCTTTGAGTTGCGCTGATAACTAACATCCGGGCCGGTATGGCATGGGGAGAGAAGCCATGCAGTTAAAGGTCATTAAAGCCGACGGCACGCTGGAGGAATACCTCCACACGAAGGTGATCGGCACGATCAACAGCGCGCTGGCGAGCGTGGGTGAGTCAAACGTGTTCGCGGCCGAGCAGTTCGCCGAGGCGATCACATTCTACCTGTACCGGCATCACGAAGAGCCGCGGATCGCCAGCGAGCGGATCCATCTGATGATCCAGGCGATTCTCTCGGCGACGGGGTATGACCACGCGGCGCGGGCGTTGACCGAGCACCGTCTGAACCGGCAATTGGCCCGTCGACGGACGATGGTCGTTCGACCGGCATCGAGCGACGGCGACACGGACGAGGAACCGTGGACCAAGTCCGTCGTCGTGCGCGACCTGATCGCCCGGCAGGGGCTGGATTATCACGTGGCGCGGGCGATCGCCTCGGCGGTGGAGGAGAAGGTGCTGGCGCTGGGGCTCTCGCAGGTGCGCAAGACACTGGTGCGAGAGCTCGTGGCCGGCGAAGCCGACGCCCTGCTCCGCGCGGGCCGCCAACTGCAGGCCGTCACGCCCTAGTCACACACCCGGCGGACACCCTACATGTTTTGCACGTCCGAGTGTTTCTCGAACGGCTGGAGGTCGAACCACTCCTTGCCGACCTTGATCTTGATGCGGGCGACGTCGTCGTGAATGAGCATCCGAACGCGGCCGGGGCCGAGGTTGATCTGGTCAAACGCCACCCCCTCCGGGTCGGCCAGGTTCGCCGCCAGGCCGGGGGATCGATCCAGCGTCTGAAGGATGCCGTTGCCCGTCTGCCGCACCAGCATAACCAGACTCAGCAGATCTGTGTTCTCGCCGCCAAGGGTGTCCATGTCCTCGCGAAAGCTTTCCATCGCCCAAGCCAGGATCGCCCGGTTGCGGTCGCTCGTGTTGGCGTAAGGCTCATCCAGCAGTTGTCGGGGCGCCACAAGCTCGGCGTCGAAGCGGAGCTTGCGCCGGGCGGTGATGAAGTACGACCGGTCGAACTGCTCATAGCCGGCGGCGTACTTGCGGACGGCGGTCAGCGATTCTTCGTCGAAGGCCACCGCGTTGCACCACAGGCGGTTCTGCTCATCCCGCTGCCCCCACGAGGCGACGACCGTGGGACTCTGGACGAGCATCTCGTCGTCCTCCTTGATCGCGTTGAGCACGTCGGCGCTTCGCGAGACCTTGAGGGTAGCCAGCTCGAAGCGATCGAAGACCTCCGCGTCCATCTGAAAACGCTGGCACCCGGCAACCGCCAGGCCGCCCAACACCGCTGCGGCAAATAGGGTTCTTTTCACGGTACGGGTCCTTCCCAAGCACGTTGTCCAACCCCGCGACGCACCCCGCGTCGACGGGTGATCCAAGGCCGCCCGGCCGGGCCCCGCGACGATGCGACACCGACGGCGCTAGACCTCCTTGGCGTCGATCCACTTCATCATCTTGCGCAGCCGCCGTCCGACCTGTTCGAGCTGACCGTCGTGGTCGGCGTTGTACAGCGCGTTGAACTTCTTGAGCCCGGACCGGTATTCGGCGACCCACTCCTTGGCGAACGCGCCGCTGGTGATCTCCCCGAGAATCTTCTTCATCTCCGCCCGCGTCTGCTCGGTGATGATCCGCGATCCCCGCGTCAGGTCGCCGTACTCGGCGGTGTTGCTGATGCTGTAGCGCATGTAGCTCAGGCCGCCCTGGTACATCAGGTCGACGATGAGCTTGACCTCGTGCATGCACTCAAAGTACGCGATCTCCGGCTGGTAGCCGGCCTTGACGAGCGTCTCGAAGCCCGCCTTGATGAGGGCCGACAGGCCGCCGCACAGCACCACCTGCTCGCCGAACAGATCGGTCTCGGTCTCTTCCTTGTAGGTCGTCTCGATGACGCCGGCACGGGCCCCGCCGATGCCGTTGGCCCACGCCAAAGCAACGGCCTTGGCGTCACCGGTGGCGTCCTGCTCCACGGCCACCAGGCACGGCACGCCGCCGCCCTTGACGTACTCGCTGCGGACCAGGTGCCCCGGCCCCTTGGGCGCGATCATCACGACGTTCACGTCCTTCGGCGGCACGATGTACTTGAAGTGGATGTTGAACCCGTGACAGAAGCCCAGCGTCTGGCCGCCCCGGAGATTCGGCGCGATCTGGCCCTCGTAGACCGTGGCCTGAATCTCATCCGGCAGCGTCACGATGATCAGCCTCGCGCCGTCCATCGCCGCGGCGATGTCGGTCGGCTCGAAGCCGTGTTCGACGGCCAGCTTATAGTTGGCGGTGTCCGGCAGCTCGGCGACCGCGACGGTCACGCCGCTGTCGCGCAGATTCTGGCTGTGCGCGTGGCCCTGACTGCCGTAGCCGATAACCGCCACCTTCTGGCCCGCCAGCGGAGCCAGCGGGGCGTCCTCTTCATAGTACATTGTGGCCATGGAAGGCGACCTCTCCTTTGCTCGGTTCTACTCGTTCGTCTCCTTCGTCGCCCGGCCGCGGACGTAGCGAGCCATCGCGACCGTGCCCGTACGGACCATGCTCTTGATGCCGTACGGCCGGCACGAGTCGATGAACGCCTCGATCTTCGACTCCGGTCCGGCGACCTCCACCATAACGGTTTTCGGCCCGATGTCCACAACTTTCGCCATAAACATCTCGATCAGGGCCTGGATTTCGGGCCGTTTCTCCGCCGGGCAACTGACCGTGATGAGCATCAGGTCCCGGGCCACCACGTCCTGCCCGGCGAAGTCCTGGACCTTGACGATGGTCACGATCTTGGCCAATTGCTTGCGGACCTGCTCGACCACGCGGTCGTCGCCGATCACGACGATGGTCATGCGGCTGAGGTTGGGGTCGTCGGTGCGGCCGACGGCCAACGAGTCAATATTGAACGCGCGGGCGGCGAACATACCGGCCACGTGGGCCAGGACACCCGGCTTGTTGAGCACCAATGCGCTGATGATATGTTTCATGATCGATCCCCTTGACGGGCGTGTCGGTTGCGATCAGGCCATCTCGAAAATGTCCAGGCCGTCCATCTCGTGCAGGCTCCGGCCCGCCGGCACCATCGGCCAGACGTTCTCCTCGCGGTCCACGTGGAAGTCGAACACGCAGGGCCGCGTCTCGGCGAGCATCCGCGTGACGGCGTCGGGGACGTCGGCCTTGTCCGTTACGGTCACGCCGACCGCGCCGTACGCCTCGGCGACCTTCGCAAAGTCGGGGTTCTTCAGCGAGCTGCACGAGTACCGCCGGCCGTAGAACAACTCCTGCCACTGGCGGACCATGCCCATGTACCCGTTGTTGATCAGGCAGACCTTGACGGGCAACTCGTACTGGACGGCCGTGCACAATTCATTCATCGTCATGTTGAAGCTGCTGTCGCCGTCGATATCGACGACCACCTCGCCGGGCCGGGCGACCTGCGCGCCGATGGCCGCGGGCAGCCCGTAGCCCATGGTGCCCAATCCCCCCGATGTGATGAACTGCCGCGGACGACGGAAACGATAGAACTGCGCCGTCCACATCTGATGCTGGCCGACGCCGGTCACAATCGTCGCCTGGCCGTCGGTCTGACGCCACAGCTCTTCAATGACGTACTGCGGCTTGATGCCCGATCCCTGCCGATCGTACTGCAGGGGATGCCGCTGCTTCCAAGCGGCGATCCGCGCAAACCACTCGGTCCGTTCGCGCGGCTCCACCGCCTCGGTCAGCTCGGCCAGGATGTCCTTGGCGCTGCCGACGACGGGGATCTCTACGCGGACGTTCTTGCTGATGCTGGCCGGGTCGATGTCGATATGGATGATCCGCGCCTGGGGCGCGAACGTCTTGAGCTGACCCGTCACGCGGTCGTCGAACCGCGCCCCGACGGCGATCAGCAGATCGCATTCCTGCACCGCGAAGTTCGCGTAAGCCGTGCCGTGCATGCCGAGCATGTCCAGCGACGCCGGATCGGTCTGATCGAAGGCCCCCAGGCCCATGAGCGTCATCGTGACGGGCAGGTTGGCCTTCTTCGCCAGGGCGCGAAGCTCCGCGGCGGCCCCGGCCGTGATCACCCCGCCACCCACGTACAGCACCGGGCGCTGGGCCTCGTTGATCGCTCGCGCCGCGGCGCTGATCTGGCGGGCGTGTCCGTGCGTCCGGATACGATAACCCGGCAGGCTGACCTTGCCCGGCGGCGTCACCGGCACCTCGGCGATCTGCATGTCCACCGGGATGTCAATGAGTACCGGACCCGGCCGACCCGTGGAGGCGATGTAAAACGCCTCGCGGATCGTCGGCGCCAGCTCCTGGGGGTCCTTGACGATCACGTTGTGCTTGGTGATCGGGCGGGTGATGCCCGTGGTGTCGGCCTCCTGGAACGCATCGTTGCCGATCAGCTCGGTCCGCACCTGGCCCGTCAGCGCCACCAGCGGCACCGAGTCCATCATCGCCGTCGCCAAGCCGGTCGTCAGGTTGGTCGCCCCGGGCCCACTGGTGGCCACGACCACGCCGACCCGCCCCGTGGCCCGCGCATAAGCGTCCGCCATGTGGCAACCGCCCTGCTCATGCCGCGGGATGATGAAGCGGATGGGCGAATCGTAAAGCTTGTCGAACAACGGCAGCACCACGCCGCCCAGATAGCCGAACATCACCTCGACGCCCTGCTCAACGAGGGTATCGACGATAACTTGGCTGCCGGGTTTGCGCGCGGGCGCAGACGGTGGGGAGGGTTCCTTTGACATGTCTGTCTCTCCTGATAAACGATCCATTTCGTTATCCCGGGAGTCACGGTGTTGGGGAAAATCGGTCCGCCGTCCCACCGGTGCGACCCCGTCGCAACCGGCCGAATCGGCCGACCCCACAACCCCGGCCGTGGTCCCGTAACCACAGTCTCACTGTGTCTCAGGCGTGCACCAGCACACCCACAGTGCCTTGCACAAAGAGCTAAACCCTGATGTTATCCCATCGGCCTTTACCCGTCAACCCCTTGAATCACTTTTTTCCCGCAGTGGCCTGCCGGACGGGAGCCTGGATGGTCTGCGCCCGCCAAAACCGACGAGATCCAAGGAGAAACGCCCATCGGCCACGCTGAAAGCCCCTGCCTCAAGGCCGCTCAAGGCACCGCTGTGGCGGCTGAAGGCGGCATTCCAGCCAATGCGCCGCGAACTCGGCCAAGTCCTGCAAGTCCACCCAGCAGTCGCCGTTGAAGTCCATCGGAACCGGCCCGTCACAACCGGACAGGTCGAAGGCCGTCAGACAGTATTCCACGTGGTTGCTGGGCGTTTCTGCGTCTCCATTACTGACCGTCCAGTACGTGCGCACGGGAATGTACATCTTGCCGTCGGGCGTGATGACCACCGAAGCCATCGCCCGCCTGCCCTGGTCGAAGAGGTTGGGTTCCACGTCCAACGTATCCAGCAGCGTGGCGTGGTCCCCATCGTCCCGAAGCGCAAGATACTGCCCGGAGTGATTGTTGCCCACCACCACTATCCCGTTTGGGGTGACGATCGGACAGGAGGCGCTGATCTCCCCCATCGCCAGACTCCGCGTCGGATAGGACCATTTGAGTGACCCGTCGGACGTCCGGACGGCGTAGAGTTTCCCGTTGGCCGCCTGGCCGACCGTCTGGAAGTAGTAGGTGCCGCCATCATGACTGAGACAACCGGTCGACTGAGCCCGCTCCATCGCGTTGGGATCGCCGTCATCTTCGTGGACCTGGAGTTTGACCTCGCTCCAGAGCGGCTCGCCATGGATGTCCAGCCCGATCGCGTAGATGTCCCCCGCGAATCCCGCATTGCAGTATACGTTTCCGTTGTCCGGGTCAAGGGTGGGTGAACCATCCGAGGCCTGATAGGTCCAGACGTCCCACAGCGCAGCGCCCGTGTCGCCGTCAAAAGCCGCCACGCGACCGGATCGGCCGCACGCAACCACCATCAGAGAACCCTGATCGTCGTACAGGGCCGGATCGCCGTAACAGATCTGAATGCCTTCTATCGACGCCCCCCACACCTCGGCGATGGCCGTGCCGTTATCGACCCCGGCGTAGCAGGTGTTGCTCCATTGGTGCAGGAAGATCCGGCCGTCCGGAGCGATGGTGGGGGAGAAAAGCGACAGATGAGCCGGAATCGTGTCGTCCCGATTGTCCCAAAACCCCCCGGCAGGACCGCTGTGCGTCGACCAGGCGATGCAGTGACCGGGCATCGCATCCGTCGTAATGTAGACCGTGGCGCCGTCGTTTGAAAACGCGGGCACCATTCTCCCTATGTTGTCTCCCCCGCCGGGCGTGGCCTGCCAGAACAGCCTTCCCGTGTGGCGATCCACACCGGTGGCCGCATTCGGCCACGTGTTCGTGCAGACGGCGATGTCGGCGCCGTCCGGACCGGCGCCGTCGTAGACGATAAAGCCGCTCCCGCGAAAGTCGCCCGTGGTCGTCTGCTGCCACAGCACACGGTCGAAGAACGAATCGTTCTGCCGGTCGGCCGGGACGGTATAGTCGGCTCGTCCGGTGTTGTACATGTCCTTCTGCTTCATCTGCCAGACGGCCCCATGGCACGCCGACCATGAAAACAGAGCGATCAAAACACCAAGCACGTGCAGAGTCTTCATCCCTTCCTCCTTCCTAAGACGTCGCGGTTTCTTATCAGGGGACTCCCTGCGGCTTCATGGAGATTCCATCCATAAAGCCATATCATTCTATCTGAAGGGGGCATACCATGGCAACGCCTTTTCCTCCACGGCACGTCCGGCGAGCGGTCGGACGGATGTCAGAATTCGGGGTAGTATAGTCCGGAAATCTCGGCTCGACGAATGAGGGCGTAACACCCCGCAACCTCCGCCCAGCCCACAGACATGAAGGCGATCCCCCTGGAAGGAGGGGAATCACCCCGTCCGGATGCCGCCCCGGTATCGCGCCGGGCACAACCGGCTCGTCGATAAGATCGGCGGTGAGAATCGGCCAAGAGCCGGCTCAGGACCCTGCCAGAAGGACACCCCCCTTTCGGCCGGCGCTTGCCCTCGACCCGCCTCCGGGTGGTCACCTTCTCGACGGGGTCTCGGGCGCCTCGGACACGTCCCCGCCGCCGCCCAAAACGGCATACGTGTTCACCTCGTTGACCAAGGCGGCCAGTTGCAGCGAAATGAGCGCCTGTTGCGCGCCGTAGAACGAGCGCTGCGCGTCCAGGACGTTCAGGTAACTGTCGATGCCGTGCCTGTAGCGATCGAGAGAGAGATCATACACCGTTTGCGCAGATTTCACGACAGACGCCTGCGCGGCCACCTGGTCGTCCACGGTGCCCCGCACGGCCAGAACGTCAGCCACCTCGCGAAACGCCGTCTGAATAGTCTTCTCATACCGCGTCAGCGCCATGTCCCGCAGGGTCTCACTGACCCGGTGCGCCGCCCATACGCGGCTGTCAAAGATCGGCATGGCAATCTGCGGTGTGAAGTTCCAGGTGCCCGTACCCGACTCGAACAGACCGGACAGTTCATCGCTGGCCGTTCCGATCGCGCTTGTCAACCCGATGCGGGGAAAAAACGCCGCCCGCGCCGCTCCGATAAAGGCATAGGCCCCTTTGAGATCGTGTTCGGCCGCCATGATATCCGGCCGCCAGAGCAGCACCTCGGACGACAAACCCGGAGAAACAGCCCCGGGCGGGCTGACGCTCGCCAGGTCCGAGGGCAGCAGATCCTCCGGAACCGTTACCCCGGCCAGAAAGTTCAACGCGTTGTGGTCCTGTGCGACCCACTGCGTATACCTCGCCACGTCGCCTCGAGCGGCGTCCACTTGGGTCTGGGCGCGGCGGAGATCGATTTCGCTGGCCAGTTCAACCTCGTACTGCCGCCGGATCAGATCGTAGACCCCCTGTTGCGCCTCCAGGGTCGACCGGGCCAGGTTGAGGTTCGCTCGATCCGCGGCCAGGGCCAGATAGGCCCGAGCCACCTCCGAGACCAAGGCGATCTGGGCGCCGCGGCGGGCCTGTTCCGTCGCCAGATACTCCTGCAACGCCTGTTCTTCCAGACTGCGGATGCGTCCGAAGAAATCGACTTCCCACGAGGCGATTCCCAGATCCACGCTGTACACCTCGGACGTTCGGGGCTGGCCGGGGAACGTCAGATCGGCGGAGCTGCGCTGCCGGCTCCCCGTCCCCGTCGCATAAATGGCCGGGAACAGCTCGGCCCGTTGAACGCCATACAGATGCCTGGCCCTTTCGACGTTCAGTGCCGCAAGCCGCAGGTCCCGGTTGTTCTCGAGGGCCATCGCGATGACCTGACACAGGTTCGGATCGCTGAAGAACTGGCGCCATGTCAACTCCGCGGCGATCGTCGCCCCTTCCAGGGACTGCTTCTCGGGGTAAGCCGGCCCCTGAGGCCAGTCCGCCGAAACCGGCGCCTCCGGCCGGGTGTACTCCGGCGCCATCATGCACCCACCCAGGAAGAGGACGGTGGCCACCCCTCCCCAAAACCAGTATCTATTCATCTGTTAATCCCTCGGAGGATTCGCGCCCGACACATCATTGCACTTTCCTGCGTTTCCCAAAGGTCTTTTCGATCAGCACGTAGAACAGCGGCACAAAAAGGACCACCAGGACAGTACCCGTAATCATGCCGCCCAGAACCACCGTGCCGATGGCGTTCATGGCCCCGCCGCCGGCGCCCGTACTGAAGGCCAGCGGCAGCACGGACAAACCGGTCGTCATGGACGTCATCAGGATCGGCCGAAGTCGCAGCTTCACCGCCTGCAACGCGGCCTCGATCAGGCCCGCGCCCCCGGCGACCCCCCCTATGGCGAACTGCACGATCAGGATCGCGTTCTTGGTGGCCAGGCCGAGCGTGTTCAACATCCCGATCTGAAAGTAGACGTCGCTGGGCAATCCCCGGAGCGTCGTCGCGGCGATGCCGCCCACCACGCCCAGAGGCAGGATCAACAGAACCGCGATGGGAATATCCCATTTCCCGTACAACGCCGCCAGAAAGAGAAAAACGACCAGAATGGAAAAGGTATAAAGCAGTCCGGTCTGGGCGGAGGCCTGCCGCTCCTGGTAGGAAAGACCCGTCCAGTCGTAGCCGACCCCCTGGGGCAATCTGGAGGTCAGTTCCTCCATGGCGCGCATGGCCTCGCCGGAACTCCGGCCCGGCGTTGCCTCGCCCCAGATATTCATGGATGGAAAGCCGTTGAACCGCTCCAGCCGCGGCGAACCGCTTGTCCACCGACCGCTTGCGAACGAGGGAAAGGGCACCATCTTCCCGGCGGTATTCCGCACGTAAAGCCTGTCCAGGTCTTCCGGCAACATGCGATACGGGGCGTCCGCCTGGACGTAAACTCGTTTTACCCGTCCGCCTTGGATGAAATCGTTGACATAGGCGCCGCCGAAGGCCGCCGCGATGGTGTTGTGCACCGCGTTGATGGGCAGTCCCTGGGCCCCGGCCTGCTCCCAGTCCACGTCAATGCGGTATTCGGGCACGTCCTCCATGCCATTGGGACGCACGTTCATCAGCCGGGGGTCCTGCGCCGCCATGCCGAGAAGCTGATTTCGAGCCTGCATCAGGGTGTCGTGCCCCAGGCCGCCGCGATCCACCAACTGGAAGTCAAATCCCTGGGCCGTGCCCAGTTCGGAGATGGCCGGTGGCGGGAACGCGAACACCATGGCGTTTCGGATCATCGAGAACCGCGCCGTGGCCCGACCCGCGACGGCCTTAACGCGGAGATCCGACCGCTTGCGGAAGCTCCAGTCCTTCAATTTGGCGAAGACCATGCCGTTATTCTGCGCCCGGCCGGAGAAACCTACGCCGACGATCGTCAGGCAGGACTCCACGGCCTCCTTCTCCTGCTCCAGGAAGTACTGCCGCACCTCATCGGCGACGGCCTGGGTCTGCTCCAGAGTGGCCCCCGTAGGCATGATGATCTGACACAACAGGACGCCCTGGTCTTCGTCCGGAAGATAACTGGTGGGCATGCGCATGAAGAGATAGCCCATGCCGCCCACGATCAGGAGGTAGACGGCGACGAACCGTACTGTGCGGGCCAGCCCGTACCCGACCAGCTTCACGAAGCCGTCGCGGAACCGGGAGAAGGCGCGGTCAAACCACAGAAAGAACGGACGCAGAAACCAGACGGCGCCCTCCGCCGCCTCGTGCCCCTTGACGATGGGCTTCAGAATGGAGGCACACAGCACCGGTGTCAGGATCAGGGCCACCGTCACCGACAGGAACATGGCCGTGACGATGGTCACGGTGAACTGGCGATAGATGATGCCGGTCGAGCCGCTGAAGAACGCCATGGGGCTGAACAGGGCCGCGAGCACCAGGAAAAAACCGATCAAGGCCGTGGTCACCTGCCCCATGGACTTGGCCGTGGCCTCCTTGGGCGAAAGCCCTTCCTCGCTCATGAGCCGCTCGACGTTTTCCACCACGACGATGGTGTCGTCCACCAACAGGCCGATGGCAATCACCATCGCAAACATGGTCAGCATGTTGATCGAGTACCCGAACGCTCCCAGCGCAGCGCACGTGCCCAACAGGACCACCGGCACCGCAATCGTGGGAATCAACGTGGCCCGCATGTTCCCCATGAACAGCCACATGACCAGGAAGACCAACACGATCGCCTGAAGCAGGGCCTTGACGGCCTCGGCGATGGCCGCCTTGATGAACGGCGTGGTGTCGAAGGGATACACGACCCTCACACCCGACGGGAAGTACTGGCTCATCTCCGCCATTCTGGCCTTGACGGCGTTGGCCGTCTTGAGCGCGTTGGCCCCGGGGGCCTGTCGAATGGCCAGCGCCGAGGCCGGTTTGCCATTATAGCGACCCTCGATGTCATAGAACTCCGTGCCCAATTCGGTCCGCCCGACGTCCCGGACCCGAACGACGGAACCGTCTGGATTGGTGCGCAGGGGAATGGCCGCGAACTCGTCCGGCGTCTGGAGCAGGTTCTGCACGACGATGGAGGCGTTCAGACGCTGGCCCTCCACCGCCGGAATCCCCCCGAACTGACCGGCCGACACCTCCACGTTGTAGGCCCGCAGCCCGGCAATCACATCTTCCACGGTCAGGTGATAATTCGTCAGCTTATCCGGGTTCAGCCAGACGCGCATGGAATACTGAGACCCGAAGACCTCGACCTCGCCCACGCCCGGCACACGGGCCAGGACCTTCTCGAGCGTGGACTGGGCATAGTCGCTCAGGTCGTAGTTGCTCAAACGGCCGTCCTCGGAAACGATCCCGACAATCAGCAGAAAATTGCGGGTGGACTTGCTGACCGTCAGGCCCGATCGCTGGACCACTTCCGGCAGGCTGGCCATCGCGAGTTGGAGCTTGTTCTGCACCTTGGCCCACGCCAGGTCGGGATCGGTTCCCGGTTTGAAGGTCAATTCGATGCGCGACGCCCCGGCCGAATCACTCGTGCCCGACAGATAGAGCATCTCCTCAAAGCCCGTCATCTTCTGCTCGATGATCTGGGTCACGCTGTTTTCCACGGTCTGCGCCGAGGCCCCGGGATAGAACGCGCTGATGGCGATGCTCGGTGGCGCAATGGGCGGATACTGGGCGATGGGCAGGTTGTAGATGGCCAGCCCCCCCAGCAGCATGATGAAGATCGCAATGACCCAGGCGAAAACCGGACGGTCAAGAAAGAATCTCGATAGCATGGACGTATCCGTCTAATTCGTAGGGGTTGATGATGGACCACTCGGCTCGAGGGACGCCGCAGTATCCTGATCCGTGTCGACCGAGACCACTGTGACCGAAACGCCAGGCCGGACCTTCTGGAGGCCCTCCACGACCACCCGATCACCGGGCTCAAGTCCCGACGAGACGAGCCATTGGTTGCCCACGGCCCGGTCGATTGTCAGCATCCGTTGCTGCACCGTGTCGTTGGCATCCACGATCAGCGCGACCGGATCCCCTTTCACCGTGCGAGACACGGCCTGCTGCGGCACGAGAAGCGCCTGCTCGTTGACGCCTTCGGTCACGATGGCTCGCACGAACATGCCCGGCAGAAGCACGCCGTCCGCGTTGGGAAAGATGATGCGAAGGACCACCGATCCGGTCGTCGGATCCACGGTCACATCCTGGAACTGCAGCGTGCCTTCCGACGCATAAGGCGTGCCGTCTTCCAGGATGAGCCGCACCTTGTTGCCCTCGGCCTCATCGCGACTGAGACGCCCCTCTTCCAACCGACGCCGCAGACGCAGCAGGTCGGAGGTGGACTGCGTCACGTCTACGTAGATGGGGTCCAGTTGTTGGAGGGTCGCCAGCGGCAACGGCTGATGGGCCGTCACCAGGGCGCCCTCCGTGACATGGGACCGTCCGATCCGTCCCGCAATAGGCGCCGTGACGCGGGTGTAGCCCAGATTGATGCGGGCCGTTTCCAGCGCGGCCTTCATCTGGTCGATGCCCGCTTCGGCCACGGCGATGGCCTTGCGGTCGCTCTCGACTTGAGCTTCGACGGCTCGCAGCATGGCCTCGGCCACCGCGGCTTCGGTCACTGCGCGATCCCGCTCGCTGCGCGAGACCGCGCTGGTCTTTTCCGCCTCAAGGAATCGTTCCCGATTGATCCGGGCCAATTCGAGGGTGGCCTTCTGCCGGGCGACGTTGGCGATGCTCGCGTCCAGCGCCGCCCGCGCCCGATGGGCGGATTCCTGCGCGACGACGAGGTTGGCCGCCGCGCTATCCACCGCCGCCTGAAACGGGGCCGGATCGATTTGATAGAGCACCTGGCCCGCCTCGACGTGGGTCCCCTCTTCAAACAGGCGCTTCTGGACGAGGCCGCCGACCTGGGGCCGGATCTCGGCGACCCGCAGCGCCGCGGTGCGGCCCGGTAATTCGGTCGTCATGACCACCCGCTGTGGCCGTACTGAGACGACGCCCACCTCGGGAGCGGCCTGTGGCGGCGGTCCTCCTTGTCGCTTGCAGCCGGCGACCGCCGACAGCAACACGCAGACCATCAGCGGCACCCTCATGCGACCCACGCCGCGTGCGCCAACCGCCGTCGGTGTGTGTGTCCTGAATATCATCCCAGGGCCCGCCCATCGAGCCCGTTGACCGTCTACTCTGCGTTGCATTGTTTTCTCCAAGCCAGATCAGGATAACGTGCGTGCGGCCGTGTGCCCGCATCGGTGAAACCCGTGCACGCTGAATACACAAACAGGACCCTACCCGCCGGCGGCAACCCGGCCATGGGTCGGTGTGTCATTGGGGCGGCGCCTCCGACCTCAGGAGACCATCAAGGAAAAAATGCTCCACGCTTTCAAAAACACTGGCGGCCTTGCCCCGATCGAAGTCACCGGCCATCTCAAACGCCAAGGCCTCGACGGTCGACGTGATCGCGACTACGGCCACGTCCACATCCACCGCTCGGAACAGTCCCTTGCGAATGCCGGCTTCCAGGAGGCTGCGAATCTTCGAGGACAGAAGCGCTTTGACCTTCGGCTGGTCGTGCTCCTTGGCCAGCTTGCCGCCCCGCATGCCCATCTCCGAGATGTAAAGCCTGATGAACGGCGAGTGCTGTTCCAGTTGTCCCGCCAGTGAACGAAAGTAGTTCCTCAGACGCCCGGCTTCCGTCCCCGGCTGATCCAGGACGGCCGTCATGTCGACCGCGATCCTCTGCCCCGAGGCCTTGACCAGCTCATCAAACAACGCCTCCTTGCTGGGAAAGAACTTGTAGAGGGTGCCGATGGCGAACTCGGCCCCAGAGGCGATCTCCTGCATGGAGACGTTGTGGAAACCCTTAGTTGAAAACAACCGCAGGGCCGCGTTGAGGATCTCCTGCTTGTGTCGCAGTCTCTCGCGCTGTCGCCGTGAAAGTACTTTGGTATCGCCAGACATTGCCACAGCCCTGCGAATAAATATTCATACAGTGAAACCCATATTCATGATATGAACACACATTCACGGCGTCAACGAAAAACTCCTGGTTTATCCCCCTGCCGTCATCGCGGATTTCAGCCCTGCCATACCCGCTCCTAAGGACCCTTTGCGACCATGATCCACCGCCGACTCGAACCTGTCCCGGCGATCCTGCACACCGGATCGAAACCCCGCGTCCCTCTGGTCCCGAACCTCGGTCGCGCCGAGGGCTTTCCGGTTTGCGATTGTCTTGCTTGGCGGGACGGCTATAATGTCCGCGAACACGAGAAAAGAAAGGAGTCCTCTCGGTGAACATGATACTCCTGGAGACCCGCGGGCTGGTCAAACGCTACTCCGGCCGGACGGTCGTCAACAGCGTCAACCTGACCGTCGAGCAGCGCAGTATCGTGGGGCTGCTTGGCCGCAACGGGGCGGGCAAGACCACGACCTTCCGTATGGTCATCGGCATGGTCGTCCCCGACGACGGGTCGGTCATCTTCGAGGGCAACGACATCACCCATCTGCCGATGTACAAGCGGGCCCGGCTGGGCATGGGCTATTTGTCGCAGGAGCCCAGCGTCTTTCAGCGCCTCACCGTGCGGGACAACCTGCGGGCGATCCTGGAGACGATGAGCCTGACCGCCCGCGAGCGCAACCGCCGGGCGGATGAGCTGATCGAACGGTTCGGTCTGCAAGAGGTCCACAAGAGCCAAGCTCGATTCCTGTCGGGCGGCGAACGACGCAAGCTCGAGATCGCGCGCGCTATGGTCACGAACCCGTCGCTGATCCTGCTGGATGAGCCCTTCAGCGGCGTCGATCCGATCACCGTCGAGGAACTGCAGATGGAGATCCGCCGGCTCGTGGCCTCCGGCGTAAGCATCCTCATCACCGACCACAACGTGGAGCGGACGCTGGAGGTCTCCGACCGGGCCTATATCATCGACCACGGCAAGGTCATCGCCTCCGGTACGCCGCGAGACGTGATCCAGGACGACCTGGTCCGTCGCAGCTACCTGGGCAGCACCTTCCGCGGCGATGAGTTCGACGAGTGATTGAGGCAAGGTCATGGATGAGCTCGACATTGAAGAGTGCAAACTGACGCGGTATCCGGCTTCGGTGCTCGGCAAGCCGGCACAGCCGATTGAGACCATCGACGACAATATCCGCCGCCTGGCCGAGCGGATGATCGAGATCATGGTCGCCAGCGGGGGCGTGGGCCTGGCCGGACCGCAGGCGGGCGTGGACCTGCAAATCTTCGTGGTCTCGCCGGACGGCACCCGCGAGAGCGCCAAGGTTTACATCAACCCCGAAATCGAGGTCTCCGGCGGGCTCGACGCCCACGATGAGGGGTGCCTGTCGCTGCCCGGCCTGTTCGCCCGCATTCGACGGCACCGCCGCTGCACCGTCACCGCGACCGACCTGGAGGGCCGCCGCTTCAGCGAGACCGGCGAGGGGCTGCTGGCCCGCGCGTTTCAGCACGAACACGACCACCTGCAGGGCCGCATGATCAAGGACCGAATGACCCGCGTTCAGCAAATCGCCGCCCGGCGTCGGCTCAAGGAACTCGAGGAACGGTACAAGGCCGACCGTTGAGCGGCGGCCCGTAGCCGAACAACCATGCGCATCGTCTATTTCGGCTCCAGCGAATTCGGCCTGCCCTCGCTCCAGGCCCTGGTCGACAGCGGCAAGGACCTGGTGCATATCCTGACCCAGGCGGCCCACGCCGCCGGACGTGGCCGCAAGCCGCGGCCTACCCCCGTCGCCCGGTGGGCCCAAGAGCACGCCATCCCATGCACCGAGACCGACGACGTCAACGACCCGCACATCGTGGACCTCCTGAGCGCCTGCCGGGCCGATCTGCTCGTGGTGATCGCCTTCGGCCAGAAGATCGCCCGGCCGATGCTGGAGCTGTTCCCCAAAGGCGCGATCAACGTGCATGGCTCACTGCTGCCCGAATACCGCGGCGCCGCGCCCATCCATCGGGCCATCCTCGATGGGCGGACCGAGACGGGCATCAGCATCATCACCGTGGCCGACAAGATGGACGCCGGCGACGTCCTCGCCCAGGCCCGATGCCCGATCGCGCCCGACGACACGGCCGACAGCCTCCACGACAAGCTGGCCGCCCTGGCTCCCCTGCCGCTGCTGGAATGCGTGGACCGGATCGCCGCGGGCACCGCCATCTACACGCCGCAGGACCCGGCCCGTGTGACGTATGCCCCCAAGCTGCGAAAGAACGACGGCATCATCGACTTCGGCGAACCGGCCCAGGTCCTGGCCCGCAGGGTCCGCGGCCTGTGGTCCTGGCCCGGCGCCCAGGCGCAATTCGTGTCGGCGCGCACCGACCGCCGCGAGCGGGTCATCCTCGCCCGGGCCGAGCCGATCGATGCGCCCGACGCAACCGGGGCGTGCGGCACCCTGGATGAACGGCTGGACGTGATCTGCGGCCAGGGCCGCCTGCGTGTGCATGCCCTCAAGCCCGCGGGCAAAACAGTGATGAGCTTCGAGGCCTTCGTACGAGGGCGGGATGTGCGGCCCGGCGACCGTTTCGAGCGGGTAAACGACGTGTCCTGATGCCCATAACACCGTCGGCCCCGGATCGCGCCACACTCGCGCAACCCGGGGCCGGGTGATGTGACGTAACATGCCCTCTGTTGTCGGCCGCTCAGTCGGCCTTCGGCGGCTCGGTTGGCGCGGCCTTCGGCGCCGCGGGCTGAGCCGCCGGCGGCTGCATCGCTTCCTTGATCTCGTCGGCGTACTCGATCTGGGCCTTGGCCTTGAGCTGCTGGCGATACTGGTTCCAGAACTCGACCTGCTGCCGCTGCGTCAGATTCTCGATGATGTTTTCCTTCTGGCTTTCGAAGGTCACCGTCTCGGGGTCCTTGTGGTCGGTGACCTTGATGATGTGGTAACCGAACTTCGTCTCCACGATGTCGCTGATCTCGCCGACCTTCAGCTTGAAGGCGGCCTCGGCAAACTCCGGCACCATGCGGGTGCGGTCGAAGAAGTCCAGGTCGCCGCCCTGACTGCTGGACGGACAACCGGAATAGGTCTTGGCCAATTCGGCGAAATCCTCGCCCGCCTTGACCTTGGCCAGGATGTCCTGGATGCGGGTGCGGGCCTCCTGCTTGCCGGCCTCGTCGAGCCCTTCGGTCTTGATCAGGATGTGGCTGGCCCGGACCTGCTCCGGAACGGTGAATTGACCGGGATTCTCATCGTAGAACTTCTTGGCCGCGGCCTCGTCGATCGGCTCGACCTTGCCCTTCATCTCGCCCTCAACGAGGCGTTCGACGCCAAGGTTCGTCCGCATCTGCTTGCGGAACTCCTCCAGTGTCTGGCCGTTGCGCTCGAGGTCCTTTTTGACGTCTTCAAGCGTGACCTCGTTATCCGCCAACAGCTTGCCGATATGGGCGTCCAACTGTTCGTCGGTAACCTCGATGTTCTTGGCCTTGATCTGTTCGCTCACCAGTTCCTGCTCGACGAACATCTCGACGACGCGGGGTCGGGCCCGCTCCTTGAGCTTAATCAGCGCATCCGGCGGCAGGGCCGAGCCGATGGGTCCCAGACTGGCCAGTTGCCGCTGCACGAATTGTTCGAGCACGGGCTCCACCTGTCCGGCGGTGATCTTCACCCCATTGACGGTCGCAAAAACCTTACCGGGATCAACCGGGGCAGGCGCCGCCTGAGGCTGGGCCGCCGGCTGGGCCGGTTGGGCCACAGGCTGCGTCGAGGCCGGCTGCGCAGGCCGTGCGGCGGGTGTCTTACGCTCAACCCGCTGCGCCGGGGCCACCGGCGGGCGAGCCTGCGAGGTCGAGGACTGGGGCTGCGCCTGTTTGGGTGCGGGTTTGGCCGGTTCGGCCACCTTCTCCTTGCTGCCTTGGCTGCGGCCCAGGCCCATCGCCACGCCGCACAGCATCATGCTCATCAGCCCCACGCTGAGAATACGCGCCTTCATGATCTCCCTTTCCACTTAAACGGAGCACTCGAGTTCAAACCAGAAACACAAAAGATCAAGTAGCGCAAATCCCATCATCAAAGTCAAGGAATACGCACCCATATTATGACCGCGGCACGATGTCCGAGGCCCCGCGGACGTGCATCCCCTTGTCGATGCAGGGGTTACACGCGAATCAGGCAGGGCCGGTTTTCCACGACAACGTCCGGTCAGCATCAGAAACGGGTTTCCGCCCATGCCGATCGGGGGTATACTCTCACACGGTGCGACAAAGCAATCCTGTGATGAAACGGAGACCTGATTATGAGAACCCGCCTCTCGCTGTTGTTGATGCTCATTGTGTGTACCGGTTCATTTGCCGTCGCCGAGGTCCGTCTGCCGGCGGTGATCGGCAGCCACATGGTCCTCCAGCGGGACACGCACGCCCCCCTGTGGGGCTGGGCCGATCCAGGGCAAAAGGTCACCGTGCGGGGCCAGTGGCAGTGGTTTGACGCCGTCGCCTGGGCCGACAAGCATGGCCGCTGGTCCGTGCAACTGCCCACGCCACGGGCAGGCGGACCCTACACGATCACTATCGAAGGACCCAATCGCATCGTGCTGGAGAACGTGCTCATCGGCGAGGTCTGGGTCTGTTCGGGCCAGTCGAACATGCAATGGCCGACCTCCGCCGCCCTCAACGGCGCCGAAGAGGTCGCCGCCGCGAACTATCCGAACATCCGCCTGTTCAACGTCACGCGCAAGGTGGCCGAGACGCCGATGGACGACTGCCAGGGGACGTGGACGCCATGCAGCCCGCAGACGGTCGGCGAGTTTTCGGCGGTGGGGTATTTCTTCGGCCGTGAGCTGCACCAGGAATTGAACATCCCCATCGGGCTGATCGGCTCCGCGTGGGGCGGCACCCCGGCCGAGGCCTGGACCCGCCGCGAGGTCCTCGAATCCGATGAGCAGTTCAGGCCCATCGTCGATCGCTACAACCAGGCTTGTGTGCGGTTCGACGAGGCGATGGCCGAATACAAGCAGCGCGTCGAGCAATGGAAGAAGGCCGCCGAACAGGCCGACGCCGAGGGCAAGCCCCGCCCGGGCTATCCCGGCGCCCCTTACGGCCCCGGCCATCCGCACGCCCCGGCCGGTCTATACAACGCGATGATCGCCCCGCTGATCCCCTTCGCCATCCAGGGTGCGATCTGGTACCAGGGCGAATCCAATGCCGGCCGCTCTTACCAGTACCGCCGGCTGTTCCCCGCCATGATCGAAAACTGGCGGCAGGACTGGGGCCGCGGCGACTTTGCCTTCCTCTTCGTACAGATCGCCCCGTACCAGGGCCAGACGCCCGAGATCCGCGAGGCCCAACTGATCGCCTATCGCACCACGCCCAACACGGGCATCGTCGTGACGATGGACATCGGCAACCCGACGGACATCCACCCCCGGAACAAGCAGGACGTCGGCAAGCGCCTGGCGTTGTGGGCCTTGGCCAAGACCTATGGCCGCGAGGGACTGGTCTATTCGGGCCCGCTGTACAAATACTACCAGGTCGAAGGCGACAAGGTCCGCATCTTCTTCGACTTCGTCGGATCGGGGCTGGTGGCGCGGGGCGGCGACCTGACGCACTTCCAGATCGCCCCGAAGGATGGGGACTTCGTGCCCGCCCGGGCCCAGATCGAGGGCGATACGGTCATCGTGTGGAGCGACCAGGTCAAGGAGCCTGCGGCCGTCCGCTATGGCTGGGAAAACGCCGCCGAGCCGAACCTGTTCAACAAGGAGGGCCTGCCCGCCTCGCCCTTCCGAACCGATGATCGACCCGGTGAAACCTTCGGCCGGTATTGAAGGTCAAGGGGCGGGCATCGGGCTGTAAGCGTTTAGGCATTCCACTTCGTGTGGAAAAGCCTGCTGCACGCCGTTTCAGGGGCTTCGATCAGACCCTTGACGGCGACGGTGAGGTGTATTACTCTATGCTCAACAGGATGTAGAGGAATGGATTAAGAACGGACTCGGAGGGTTTGCCGTGCGCAAGGATTATCCCATCGAAGACCGATTCAGGCGTCGTGCCCAGAAGGTTCAATCGCCCGGAGCGCAATTATCCGGCTTGGCTTTTTCTTGAGAATTGAGAATGGCCAATCCAGTCAAGAGACGTTTCCTAGACGACCTTGCCAGCCGGTTCGGCACTCTTAAGAAACTCAGCGACAGCCAGTCCCTGTTTGATCTATCTGATTGTGGCCTCCGGGTTTACATCCGGTATTCAAAGAAACACAGAAAGGCTACTACTTTCTATGGGCTTCGGCAGTGTGATCTTCGAGCCTTGGAGGGGCACCCCGCAGCAATCGCATTCCTCTGGGATGAGCAAGATGAACCACTGTTCCTGCCATATGCTGAGTTTGAAGATGTGTTCGGCGTGCTCCGTCCCGCTTCTGATGGACAGTTCAAAGTGCAGGTCCAACTTCGAGAGGATGGGGCTGAATTCTATATTCCAACAGCCGGGAAGTTCAACGTGGAAAGCTATGTCGGGTGGCAGTCTCTAAGCGTCCTCGTAAAGGACGACTACGAGCGGACTCCGCAACTCACACACCCACAAGTCCAAACGCTACTGGGCACGATCGGTTCAGTCAAAGGGTACGGCGTATGGATTCCGATCAATGATCGTTCAGCCTTGGATTGGAGCATTGCCCCAGAGTTTCTATGCCCGAGTTGTTTTCCACTTCAGTTCGGATCGCTATCACTTGTCGCCGGTGAAATTGATGTAATCTGGTTTGAGAGAGGTTCCGGTTTGGCACGAGCGTTCTTCGAAATCGAGCACTCTACCCCGATCTATTCAGGTCTCCTTCGGCTTAACGACGTCCACATCTCTATTCCCGACTTACAAGCAACGTTTGGAATTGTATCAAATGAGGCCAGACGCGAGTTGTTTGTCCGGCAAGTCAATCGGCCGACGTTCCGTAGTAGCGGTTTGGCTGAGACGTGTGCGTTTCTGGAGTACAAGAACGTATATGACTGGTTCAGGAAACTTGTGAGGAAGGATTAGCGTTATGGGACAGACTGAGTCCAATGTCTGGGTTGCGTGCCGAGTGTGGAGGGGCTTCGCTTCGGAAGCCAAGGCCTTCCGGTCTCAACGCCAGGCCCTTGACCAAGTCGCAGAATGGACAGACGTGGCCAATCCGGATTACGACCACGCCAAGGTCTTCAAGGTGCGCATCGAGGATTGAGAGACGTCTGGCGGCCTGTTTGAGAGGATACAGTTGGCAATACACCCGCTTCTTGTCATTCCCGCGAAAGGCGACGACGCGCCTTGGCGGGCGGCAATCCATGTTTTGTACGCAGAGAACACCGCACACTGGCACCGGACCCCGCAGCCCCTGAGTCGCGGCCCGCGAGGACTCGGCGCAGGCGAGTTCGGGGTGATAAGAGAGTACTTTTTCAAAACCCTCCCAGAAAACTGCGATTTCTTGCAGTGGGAGAAAGCATGGCGCCCCAACTGGACATCTATTTCGGCGATAACCTGGGCATTATGCGGGGCCTACCGGAGGCGTCGTTTGACCTGATCTACATCGATCCGCCGTTCAATACGGGCAAGACGCAGGCCCGGTCGCGGATTCAGACGATCCGCGATCCGGAGGGCGACCGCAACGGCTTTGGTGGGCAGCGCTATCGCACGGTGAAGATCGGCACGCAGGCCTTCGCCGACAACTTCGACGACTTCCTGGCCTTTCTGGAGCCCCGGCTCGAAGAGGCCGTGCGCCTGCTGCGGCCCGAGGGCAGCTTCTTCCTGCACCTGGACTACCGCGAGGTCCACTACGCCAAGGTCCTGCTGGATGGCCTGTTCGGCCGCGACAGCTTTATGAACGAGATCATCTGGGCGTATGACTACGGGGCCCGCAGCAAGAGGAAATGGCCCGCCAAACACGATAACATTCTCTGGTACGCGAAGAACCCTGACCGCTACACCTTCCGCTTCGAGGACATGGACCGGATTCCGTACATGGCCCCCGGCCTGGTCACGCCGGAAAAGGCCGACCGGGGCAAGACGCCGACGGATGTGTGGTGGCATACGATCGTCCCCACCAACGGCAGGGAGCGGACGGGCTACCCCACGCAAAAGCCGCTGGGCATTTTGAACCGCATCATCCGCATCCACTCCAACCCCGGCGACACGGTGCTGGACTTCTTCGCGGGCAGCGGCACCACCGGCGAGGCGGCCATCCGCAATGGCCGAAACGCCGTTCTGATCGACAATAATCCGGAAGCGATGGAGGTCATGGCCCGGCGTCTGGCGTTCGCCGCCCCACGCTTCCACGGCTATGAGCCCTCGCCGGCTCAGATGGACGCGGGGACCGCCACCGATTGTCCCGCCAGGGCGCCGGTGGCGAAGGCGATCTGGAGGTTGTAGCCGCCGCAGGGCCCGTCGGCGTCGATCACCTCGCCGGCGAGGTACAGGCCCGGACAAACCTTCGATTGCATCGTGGTCGGCTCGATCTGCCGGCGGTCCACGCCGCCCCGCGTCGCGGTCGCCTCGCGCAGGGGCCGCGTCCGCACGACGTGCACGGTCACGTCCTTGAGCATCCGCACGAGGGCCTCCCGCAGGGGCCGTGATAGCTGCGACGCCTGCGTGGCCGCGCATCCGGCCAGATCGCATAGTCGCTCGGCCAGGGCCCCCGGCAGCCACTCAGCGAGGATGGTTTCGATCCGCTTGCGCGGCCGGGCCTGACACGATGCGATGAGCTGCTGCTCCAGCGATTGGGCCGTCAGGCCGTCAAACAGGTCGATGTGCAACTCGATGGGCGGGGCCGCGTGGTCGAAAAGACCCGCCAGCCGCCGGCTCAGGTCCAGCACCGCCGGGCCGCCCAGACCGTCCTGCGTGAACATCATCGGCCCTGTGGCCTCGGCGTGCTTGATCCCCCCGAGGCGCGACCGGATCGCCACGTGTTCCACGCCCACGCCCTGCAACGCGCCCGGCCAGGCCTCCTTGGTCACCAGCGGCACGAGGATGGGCCGCGGCTCGATGATGCCGTGGCCCAGGCCCGCGGCCAGGGCGTACCCATCGCCGGTCGATCCCGTCTGCGGCCAGGAGGCCCCGCCGGTGGCGATCACCACCGCGCGGGCGCGGATCGCGAGGTCCTCGCTGTGCAGGGTGAATCCGTCGGGCTCTTTCGTCATCGGGAAGAGGCGTCGGCCATAGATGAACCGCACACCGGCCTGCGCGGCGGCGTCGAGCAGGACGGCCTTGACATCGGTGGCCCGGTCGGTAACGGGAAACACGCAGCCGTCGGGCTCGACCCTCGTCTCCAGGCCGTGCTCATGAAAGAACCGCCGCAGCCGCTCCGGCCCGAACGTGTAGAAGGCGTGCTTGAGAAAGCGCCCATAGGGCTCACAGACGCGGGCCAACTCCTCCGGCGTGCCGACGTGCGTCAGGTTGCATCGGCCGCGGCCGGTCTTGAGCAGCTTGCGTCCGGCGGTGCTGTTGCGCTCGAGCACGAGCGTCCGGATGCCGCGCTGGGCGGCGAAGATCGCCGCGATCAGGCCCGCCGGGCCGGCGCCCACGATGCACAAATCCGTCTTCATCGACCCATCCGTCCGCTGTGGGCACCCGCCAAGGCACACCGACCGCCAGCGTCAGGGCCGGATCACCCGCACGCCCGGCGGCGCCTTGACCGTGGTGCGGATGCGCCCATCGGCGCCGCGTTCATGCCGCACATGGACCACGCCACGAGCGGTCGGCACGGTCCCCTCGGCCCAATCCAGATCCGCAAGATGCGGTTCGATGCGGACGGCCGCACCGCCCGGCTCGACGATCCGCACGCCCAGCACGTGCTCGCTGAGCCAGGCCGTCGGCCCGGACGCCCAGCCATGACAGAGGCTATGGCGGAAGCCCTTGTAGCAGTGGTTGCCGAAGTCGCCGTGGATGTCCTTCTTGCCCGGCGGCACGAGCTCATCGATCCGCCCGGCGTTCTCGGTCCAGGCCAGGTCGAAATCCTCCCAGAACGTCGTCGCCCCCACGTCCAGCATCCCGCCCCAGTACCGACGGATCACGTCCAGCGCCCCCTCGTGATCACCGGCCAGGGCTCGCGCCTGTAGGACGTAATAACCGTAGAAGGTGCTCATGCCCTGCGGTCCGCCGACGGCGAGCACCTCACGGTTGAGCCGGGCCGGGTCGTCCAGCCCCGCCAGAGCGATCAGAGCGGCCGCCTGCTTGCTGCCGACCGGGTCGGGCGTGTGGGTGCGCAGCTTCTCCACGGCCTGTCGGCAGCGCCGGGCCGCGTCGGCCTCCTTCAGTACGTCGCACAGTTCCGCGCCGCCATCGAGCGTCGTCACCAGCAGCGCGTGCAGCCCCGCGTGAATCGCGGGCTTGTTCTCGGCGGTCGGCCAATCCATGAACCGCCAGCCGGTCAGGGCCTCGGCGCCGTCGGGCCCCACGCAGCCGCACAGTTGATCCAGAAGCCCCAGCAGATACGCCCGCTGCTCGGCCAGGTACGTCTTGTCGCCGGTGTACCGATACCACGTGTGCTGCAAGCGCACCCACCACATCGAGTAGGAGCTGATGCCGTTCATCCACTTGGGCAGCGGCGTCTCCTCCCGGATCAGGTCGAGGCTGCGCGGCACGATGTCATGGCCGCCGAACACCGCCAGGATCGTCATCGTCTCCGGGTGCATATCCCCGATCCAGACGAGCCGGTCGCGCTTGATCCCATCCCACAGGTAATCCTGCATGTTGAGAAACACGGTGTACGCGCCGGTCCGCCAGATCTCGTTGAGCCGTTCATCGCTGCAGCGAAACGAGCCGATCCAGTCCAGATCGCGATGCAGAAAGACGGCCCGCACGGCCTTGAGCTGCACGAAGCCCTCGGGCTGGTCAAAATCGATCCGCACGAAGCGAAAACCCGTGTTGCCGATCTCGGCGGTGCCCAGCCAGGGCACGAGCACGCTCTGATCGCGGATGGCGTGGTCATTGGTCGCGTTCTTCTCGCCGCCCACGTCGCTCATGGCCTCGGCGGCGGACTCGCCGAACCGCACCCGCAGGCGCACGGGCTGGTTGTCCTTCGTGTGCCAGACCATGATCTGCACGCCGCCATGCAGCTCGCGGCCGAAGTCCAGCAGGATCGCGCCCGGCTGGGGCTCGGCGTTGAGCATGCACGGGTTCGACGCGTCGAGCGTGACCTGGCCGGAGCGCTCTTCGAGCAGGACCTGCGGATCGGTTACCGCGCCATCGTGCCATAGGATGCGCTTCGGGCGGACAAACGTGCGGACCCGCGGGTCGACCTCGGCCCGCTGCCCTAAGTCCGGTTTTGCCGTGAGCATCGGCGCCGACGGCGACGCGTGCGTCGCACAGCCCCATGACATCAGCACTACGGCCATCGTGAGAATCCCTGCCATCCGGTTCATGCCTTGCCTCTCCTGCCGTCGTGGGAGCATTGTCGTTCGGCCACATTGTAGAGCCGCCGCGCCCATCGGGCAAGCGGACAATGGCCCCAGGGCGGCGCCGACATCGCGATGCTGCCGGGGTTGAAGTGCTGACAGCAGACCGCGTGGGCACGGCCCGCCCTGCGTACCTCAACGCCATGGCGCGACGGTATCAGTGACGGGTCCGGGCCAGCCCTTTGCCTTCGGCA
>NPIE01006628.1_pt1 | contig 74423 bp, 77 predicted proteins | sample 8637661 | NCBI WGS metagenome assembly NPIE01 (sample SAMN07420842, study PRJNA396082) | bioreactor metagenome | isolation source: sample BA12 brine-fed electro-methanogenic bioreactor BA | place: Japan: Kochi | collected 2016-12-09
CCACAAGCCGTACAAATTGCGGGTAATTCCACCGTGAGATTAGACTCCTTAGGAACAATAAAGTCACCAGGACAGGCTTCCACACAAGTGTTACAACCAATACAGGTTTCCTCATCGAGTTCGAATTTCTTCATCTCTTTAGAACGCTTATCAGGTTTCTTACCAGAGATGTAGACCGCATTCCAGGGACAGGTTTGAGAACAAACACCGCACTTGATACATTTATCGGCATCAATTTCAATGGATCCACCGATTTCTTCCAATGTAATAGCATCCACCGGACACTCTGGAACACACATATTGCATCCCACACATCCAGTGATGAATATAGGTCCCTCAATTTGAACATCCAGTTTGGCTGGTTCTTTAACACCATCCACCCCGATAACATCCACCGGACAGATATCCACACACTTCTGACACATTACACAGAAGCCCTGTAGAGGTATCTTTTGAACTTTACCTTCTTCCAGTTTAAGAGTCTGAGGAGGACATACATCCACACAATCCCCACACTCATTACACTTCTCAGGATTAAAAACAATCCTTCCCAGGGTGGTTCCGGATTCATCCATCACCATATCTTCTAATTTTAATGCATCCTGCGGGCAAATATCCACACACTTAGGTGCTCCTCCACAAATATCACAGTAAATCACATTTTCAGGTGTTACTTGGATAGCTGTAGTAGGGCAAGTGCCCTCACAAGCGCCGCAACGGATGCAGTCTTCTTTATTGACTACTATCATTCTACCACCTCAGGCAAAATTAAATCTTATTGACCAGATTTCCATCATTGTCAAATACTTCTAAGTGGCTAATCTCATTTGACTGTCAATGGTGTGAGTAGCACAGAATAAACAGTGATTAGTCCCAAAAGTCATCACCATAGGAGGATATTCTGAATAGTCACCACAATATTGACATTCTTCATAAGATCTGACTCTATTTAGAATATGATTCTTGGAGTTTTCCCATAGATTTAATTTTTTCATGGAAATCAGCCATGGTTTTTTGAAACTTCTCTCCTTCTGAGGCAGATATCCATTCAAATTTGAATCTTTCTTTATCAATTCCAAATTCTGGCAGAATATCCCCTATCATGTCTGCTCTTCTTTTCCATTTGAAATTACCGGAATCATAATGACAGTCCCCCATATGGCATCCTCCCACAAAAACGCCATCGGCTCCATCTCGGAATGCTTTGAAAACCATGGAAGCATTTATTCTCCCGGAACACATCACTCTAATTATTCTAACATCAGGAGGATATTGCATCCTAGCAGTACCTGCAGTGTCAGCCCCGCCATAAGAACACCAGTTACAACAAAATCCCAATATTTTCGTTTTTTCACTCATATAATCAACTCAAATTGGATAATTAAAATCAGATCGATTTTTTTCCTAAATTTTTTATTCCTATCTAATTTAATCTTTTTCTGGACTGTATAATGGAGGTAAATCATCACTAATACCTGCTACATATCCTGTTTTTTTCTGATATTTTTTCTGTACTTTGTTATATATTCGGGATACTGGAATTTCCATGGGACATACATCTTCACATTGGCCGCAATTGACACAACTAAATGCCATGTGGGCTAATCTTATACCCTGGAATGTTAAAGGATTAGGAGGAGCTTCATCTTTATCATCATAGAATTCTTTTTCCAGTTCACATTCCCTGCACCAGCATACGGGACATACATCTCGACAACCATAACATTTGATGCACTGGTTCCAATATTCATTCCATTTATCCTGATCAGGATATTCAGTTTCCAGGAGTTTATCCTGAAATTTTTGGGCCATTTTTATCATTATGTTTTCTACTTTATCCCGGATAGCTATGGACTTATCCGATGGAGATTTAACCTCTAAATATCCCATTTTTTTAGCATTATCTACTAATTCAGTTCCTTTTTTGGTATTAATTTCAATAAATGTCCATCCATCTTCAGAGCCCCAGTTACCACACGCTACATCCGCAATGCGGGGAACCATTATGTCACATCTCTGGCAATTTTTTCGTCGTCCATAGCCTTCTTCTTCCAGATCATCAATTTTTATGGCTTTATGTGTTCCATCATCCAATTCAATAATGAAATTTCCTTTATCAATTTCTTCTTTAACTACCCGGGACGGGTCAGTTTCATAAAAAAGTTCAATCATTTTTTCGGCAGTAAAAGGCATCACTGTGCCCCCACAATTCAGGCCGATTTCATATATGTTTTCTGGTTTTATCTGATTCCTTTTTTTAAGTTCATTTACTGCCATGGAATCACAGGGTTTAGTGGCAACAGCAATTTTATTATCAGGAAGAAAGCGAGCCACTAAATCAGCTACCATAGTTGGAGCGCAGTGTAAAGAGCCGCAGGTTTCTTTAATTTGAGATGGTTCTGTAAGTAGGGTTGGTATCCCATCATATACATCCTCTCCTTTAGCCAAGGTTAAAACCCCATCTACAATTTTTTGATCCAAAAGGTATTCGAATAGGGCACTGACTGCTCCCCCACATGCTCCCTGAGTACGTAATTCTTCGTTTTTTGCACGTGCAAGAATATATTGAGAACTCATTTTTTCACCTGAGAATTATTTAATTGTTCATCGATTTTTTGAATTATCACTGCATCATCCAGAATGCCTTCCGGAGCTAATACAGCTCTAGAAAACATTTGTTGGGTTCCAACGGTGTTAGTAAAACTACCATCTTTTTCAGCCCAACAAGTTCCAGGCAAAACTACATCCGCCAAATCAGTGGTTTTATTACTGGAACTGGCAGTCACTGCAAGAAAATCAAGACCCTTGAATGCTAATGATCTAATGTAAGAGGCGGTATCATCCTGAAAGACTAATAAGACTTTGACGTTATCAATTAAAGTTTCTAGTTCTTGAGAATTTAGTGGTAAAAAATAATTCATAGCACCTTTACTATTGCAGTCTTTAAAAACCGGCATTATTTTAGATTTTTTCTCCTTTGAAAGTTCTAAAATCTTTTCAATATCATTTTTTTCATCTAATTTATTGAATAATATTACTGAAGATTCTGTTAACTTATCTAAAAATTCAGAGCTATTTTTTTCTAAAAATTGGGAAATGGAATCTGTTTTAATATATTGGGTGGAGTTAATCTGGGTTATGCTATTATTCACCGTATCTACCCCTAATATTTCGACCCCATTTTCTTTAGCAATTATTATTCTCCTACCAATTAATGGATTATCTTTTAATACATCACCAATAACAAAAATGAAATCTGCATGGTTGATTTCATCTAAAGAAGCTATGTCTCCAAGATATTTTGGTAGATTTCCCATGAAATAACCGAGGTTTTTTATGCCCTGCTTTTTAGCAAAATTTCTGATTGCTTCTAATTCTTCATTGGTACTATTACCCGAAGCTATTAAGCCAATTTCATTGTTTGAATATTTAGCCATATTTTTTGCAATAAGATGTATAGCATTATCCCAATTGGATTCAACTAAATTGTTATTCTTACGTATTAAGGGATTTTTTATTCTATTCTGGTTATTTATGATCTCAAAACAGTCTCTTCCCTTTATACAATTTTTTCCTTCATTAACAGGATGTTTTTTGAAAGGATAAGTGCCTAAAACCTCTTCATTAATATTAATTAGATTTATTCCACACCCTACACTACAGGAAGGGCATATTGTATGTTTAATAATCATGCTTGCACCTTTTTTAAGTAAATGCTTAAACTAAATCAATTTCTCTGAAGTTTAGTTTTTCAAAATTTTTAGTTTCTTCTAAGTTATTTAAAGATTTATTAGACTTATTGAAGTTTATAGATGTTTCTTTAGTTAAATTAATCTCTTTAGTTAAGTTAATCATCTTCAAAACTATTTCCACCGCCTGATCAAAAATTAGAGGAGTGATCTTTTCACTAAATTCTTCGGATTTATTATATTTTAATAAACCCTCAATTTTAAAATCTAAAGGAAATTTATTCAGATTTTGAACTTTGAAGGTGTACTCTGTAGACTTTGAATCTAAAGTTGTATAGTCAACACTCCAATCCAAATTTAAATCCAAGTTGCATGATCTTGGATTTTTATCAGGACGGAACATACCTATTTTTTGTATATACATTTCCATTTTTTTCACCACTTAGCCATTGTATCGTGATAAATAAGGGCTAAGTAGTATTACAGATATAAATATTGCTAAAATAAAAAAAGATCAAAAGAACTTTTAAGAGAATATAGTAGATTATTTAATCTTTTTTTAAAAATTTAAGAATATATTAATCTATTTTTAGTAAATAGAATAATTTAAACTAGATTTTACAAAATAATAATATTAATTTATTATTTGATCATATTAGAAAATTTATTAATCAAAGATATAACTCAATCCTACCACTTCAAAATATTTTTTAAGTCTTAAGATAGCAGTAATTTAAATAAAAACTATTTAAAAGATATTTTATCTAAAAATTCGACCTATTAAATCTAAAAAAAATTATTAATATTTTAATAATTATTTATATTATATGATTAATATAATACATTAATTAATAAAATTAATAAATTAAAATAAGAAATTTATTAGTTATTTAAGATTAATTTTAAAAAATGAGAGTAATAAAAATCTTATTGATATATATAAAATCGTAATAAAGCTATGAACTAAATCCCCGGTATTTTGAAACTTTAATCTTAATATAAGAATTTTTCGTAAGTTTTTAAACCAAAAGATTTATATGGAAATCCACCTATCTATTAAGTACTACTATTTATTAAAGTAGTATGAATAATTGATTAGAAAAAGGTGTTTTTGTATGAAAGTTGCAATATTAGGAGCAGGTTGTTACCGAACCCATGCTGCCAGTGGAATAACCAATTTCTCACGGGCATGTGAAGTAGCAGAATCTGTAGGAAAACCAGAGATAGCCATGACCCACTCCACCATAACCATGGGTGCTGAGCTAAAAGAATTATGTGGAATAAAAGATATAGTAATATCAGATCCAGTATTCGAAAATGGAATAATGGTTATAGATGATTTTGAATACGAAAATGTAATAGAAGCCCATAAAGAAAATCCTGAGAACGTGATGCCAGATATAAGGGCTAAGGTAAATGAAGTAGCTAAAGACCTACCCAAACCACCTAAAGGCGCTATACATTTTACAGACCCTGAAGATCTTGGTTTAAAAATAACTACTGATGATGTGGAAGCTGTTGCAGATGCAGACTGGATTATGACCTGGCTCCCCAAAGGGGACATGCAAATGGGAATTATTGAAAAATTCGCAGATAATATTAAAGAAGGTGCTATTTTAACCCACGCCTGTACCGTTCCCACCACCATGTTCCAAAAAATATTTGAAGACCTCACCAGCGCAGAAATGAATATTGCACCTAAAGTAAATGTTTCATCATATCACCCTGGTGCTGTGCCAGAAATGAAGGGACAGGTTTACATTGCCGAAGGATATGCCAATGCAGATTCTATAAATAAATTAGTAGAATTAGGTCAGACTGCCAGAGGAAATGCATACACATTGCCAGCAGAGTTATTAGGACCTGTTTGCGATATGTGCTCTGCACTTACAGCCATTACCTATGCCGGAATACTGGGTTACCGGGACTCAGTAATGGATGTTCTGGGAGCTCCCGCAGGATTTGCTCAAATGATGGCTAAAGAATCATTAGAACAGATCACTACCCTTATGGAAAAAGTGGATATAGATAAAATGGAAGATCATTTAGATCCTGCAGCATTACTGGGTACTGCTGATTCTATGAACTTCGGAGCAACTGGAGAAATCTTACCAACCATATTAGAAGCTTTAGAAAAAAGAAGTAAATAATACTTCTTAAATTTCTTTTTTTTAGAAAAAATTTTTTTAATAGATGTTTAATACTTATCATGAAAAATATTATAAAATATAAAAAATGAAGTATTTAGAAGCTCATATAATATCATATTAAGTTTATCCTGCGGTGTTAAATTGATAAATAAAATCTTAAAAAAAGGATTGGATGGGGAATATCTGGAAAATAATGAAATATTGGAGTTATTTCAGGCTAAGAGTAATGATGATTTAAATAACATGTTTGATACAGCAGTTGAAATACGAAATAATAATATAAACACCATTAAGCTTACTTCCACCGTGCATATGACCAACAAATGTCAGGTTATTCCTAAATGTAAATACTGCGGTTTTGCTGCAGGTACATCTCAGGAAGGATATTATAATTCTTTTTTTAAACAGGATGAAGAAATACTTGAAGCTGTTTTGAATATAGAAAAATCAGGCATACCTCGTGTTAGCTGTTCAGGCGCACATGGCTTTGAAGGAACCCACGCACTCCGGGCAGCCCAGATAGTTAAAGAAAACACCTCCCTGGAACTACTTATAAATGTTGGTTCAGATCTAACTGAGGCAGTGGTGGAAAAATTAGCAGAGTATAAAGTAGATACGGTGTGCTGTAATTTAGAAACCATCAATAAAAAATTATTTTTTTATTTAAAACCCGGCGAAACCTTAAAACAAAGAATAGATATATGTGAAATGATTTCTAATGCGGGAATTGAGCTTTCTTCAGGTATTCTCATTGGTCTGGGAGAAACTTATCAGGACCGCATAAATCATCTAAAATTTATTAAAGATTTTGAAACACTGGGTGAAATACCTCTAATGGGTTTTAATCCATATAAAGGGACTCCTATGGAACACCACCCGCCCTGTTCTTTAAAAGAACAGATGAAAACCATTGCCATTACCCGAATATTATTCCCTGAAATAAGAATTACCGTACCCACCCCTACCATTGGCCCAGAAAATGTTAAATATTCATTGATGGCCGGGGCAGATAATCTGGCCACGGTGATACCTGAAAATTACCCTCATCATTTAAAAGGAGTAGGAAATCCAGTTTTTAGTAATTTAAGGGATGTTTTAGCATCCATAAATGAAATGGGACTTAAATCTCAACTTAACGAAAATTTAAATTCTAATTACTGTACGGGAGAGATTCTACAAAGTGAGTAGGCTATATTTATAATAATTGATTTAAGGTGTAGGGATGCAGCTGGAAAATTTAATTAAAAATGCTTATCAGGAATCTGCTGATGGAATTCGAAAAGGAGATCTAATAGAAGAGATAGTGGGAATAAGAGAGTATATCCTCAATTCTAAAAAAATTATTGTGCCTAATTGGAATAAAGCTAAGTTAGATGTAATAAATCTAGTTTTAAAAGAATTTGGGCTCCGAAAAGCCGAACATCTTGAATTTCATACCAGTTCCTGTGATCTTAGCCGAATGCCTGCCATAAGCAAGGCAATTATGGCACTGGATATTGCTTCCTGCGATCTTGTTATTGCTCGTGGTCGCTTAGGAGTTCCTGGATCCGGTTCTATGCTGGTAATAATTGATAAGAAAGGCCGATTACTTTCTGCAGCAATATCTCCCCCGCACATTATTCATGGTAAAACTATTAAAGACGCGGTTTATTATGAAATGACATTGGCCCTGGAAAGGTTAGGCTTTACCCGAAAATAAATATTTTTTTTATGCATTATCTCTAAATAATCAACCTTAGAAGGGAAAAAATGGACTATAACCAAAAATCAGATTTTAAACCCAAATTTGAACAGGGTATCACTCCCACAGTGCAAACTATTTTTTCTCAAATAACGGTGAAAGATATAATTAATTATATAAGTAGCCTGAAAGCACAGGCCATTATTTCCTGGATGGAAAAAACCGATTTAAGTGGAAAAATACTTATTTTTGGGACTTATATAACCGGATTTAAAGTTGCTAATTTACTGGTGAAAAATTACCAGGTTACAGTGGTGGATATACATCCCCACCTTAAGTATTTTCTAGATGAAAAAGTATCTTTTATAAAAGATATAACCGAATTGGATTCTGCAGAAACTTTTGAAGTTATAATAGACACCACCGGGATTGGAGGCATTGATTTAAGTATATTAGATTTTTTTAATGCTCCGAAAGTGCTCTTAGTAGAGAATCCAACTTCTGATGGTAGTGATAACCTTATAAAAAGTTTTGATGAAACCCTGAGTCGTTTGAAGCATTCTTCTGCCTCACGTAAAGGATACCTATTTACACATGGATTGAATTCCAAGACCTCCGGAACCATGACTCTGACCATGGAAGTTCTTAGAAGATCCATGAGGGATGTATTATGCAAAGAAGGTGTACTTTATGCAGTTCCCTCCCTGGATTTTTATGAAAGAATACTTTTCCAGGAAAAGAACCCTGAAAAATATTTAAAATCAATTCAAAGGCCGGCCATGGTAGTTTCATCCCTGGATAGGGTGGATTGTGATCATATAATAAGGGAAAACCTGGAAAAAATTAATTCCGTGCTAGTTGAATCAAAGGATTAATTTATACTGAGTTGAGGTAGAATGAAAGCTTTGGAGTTATTTAAAAAGATTGAAGACGAAATTCCCAAAGACTTAGCTTTAAAAGATGATTTTGTAGGTTATATTGGGAAATCAAGTAATTTAAGCTATGATATAGAACGAGTTCTAATTTTAATGGATTATGTTCCCCATTTAAATGATATTAATTACAGTGATTATGATCTATTAATATTACACCATCCTCCTTTTAACCATCCTAACAATTTCAAAGCCCCGGAATTGGAATTACCCACCTATGTTATTCATTCTAACTGGGATATTATTAAAGGAGGGGCCTGTGATGCTCTGGCAGATTCATTAAATATTGACATAACTGGCATTTTAGATCCACAAACCGGTTTAGGTCGTATAGGGATAATAAAAAATGGTCCAATATCTGTAACTGAATTTGTAAATAATGTATCCGCTGCATTGAAATTAAATCAGCTGAAAACGGTTAATAATGATAATGCTTTAATAGAGAAAATTGCCCTGGTGTCTGGTTTTGGTCTTAGTCCTTCCTATATACAGAAGGCATATGATAAAAACGTGGACTTATACTTATCAGGAGATCTTACTCATGCTGGAGCAATAATGGCTAAAAAAATAGGTATAAGATTATTAGATGTTAGCCATCATGCCAGTGAAGTCCCGGGTCTGTATAGATTAGGGGAATTAATTTCCAGGATGGGTGTGGAGGTAAAGGTAAAAGATAGTGGAATCCCCTGGAAAGCATATTATTTTAAATAGATGTTTACAGGTATCTCTATTAAGATTTTAAAATTGAAATTAATCTGTTTTAGATGTTATTTGAAGAATTAAGTAATTAATACCAAGTAAATGAAAACCATGGATTTAGTAATACTTTTTTATAGAAAAGTATTTATAGGTATTAATTTATACCAATCTTATCTACTGGTGGTCCTTCCAGTAGAATTAGTTACGCAATTAATTTAAGCAGGGCATCTAAACAGTTCATGATATTTTTCGCTCAAATGTTACCCGCTTGTTTTGATGCCCTTAATTGTTTTTTAAAATGAAAGTAAAAGTGTCAATAATCTGATATACATATAATAACAATTGTTATAATAATTAAATTAAGAAGGTTATACATAAATTATCAGGTGAAAGAAATGAGTAATATAATTGAGATGGAAAATAAAAAAGTTGCTCTGGGTGAAGTTTCGCTGGTAGGCTTGGGAAGATTGGGGCTTAGAACCGCCTTAAACTTGATGCAAGTTCATCGCGGTGGTCCACAAACCATTTATGCCCTGGATGGTCAAAAAGTTTCTATTGATGATCTCATATTTAGAATGTATGGGGCCGAAGTAGGAGAATATAAAGTAGAATTCCTAAAAAGATTAGCTGGAAACAGATTTAATAAACAAATAATCCCCCTATCCAAAAACATCACTAGGGATAATCTCGATTTAATAAAAGGAGATGTAGTTTGCGTGGAAATAGCAGGGGGAGATACCCTTAAAACTACCACTAACATAATTAAAAGAGCACATGATATTGGGGCTTTTACTATCAGCACTTGTGGAGTCTTTGGAATAGGCGGAGAGAATATTATATGCCAGGATATTTCAAAAATGGATGAGGATCACCCTATAGTAGGATTTTTGAAAAAAGAGGGTATTATCAAAAATCACGTGCTGGTAGGAACTGGAAAATTAATTCAGGACTGGGAACCAGTTACTCCCTATATGTTAGACCAGATATCCCAGGTGATGACCACTGAAATATTAAAATTACTTAAAAAGAAAAATGACATCAAAAAGGCCGATTAAAATTTCCTGCGCAGAGTGTTTTACCCATGGAAAAATTGCCCGGGAAATACATTCCTTTGCCAGAGGGTATCCCTCCCAATACCACTGGAATATTAAACCATCCCAGATTAAAATATCACTTGTTGGCGGAGTTTTCGCACCCACCATAAATAGTGTGGAATCTTTACTTAAAATAAAACCATTGGATCCAGTTTTAAATCTGGATGGTATAAAGGTCTATAAAGAAAAAGAGGACTTGAAAATGGCCACTATGATGGCTCAAGCCGTCCTGAAGATTTCTAATTCAGATATAGGGATTGGAACAAGTGCCGGTATAGGAAAAGGAGGAATTTCAGTTTGCAATGATAAAATAATCCTATCATGCACTTCTGAAATCCATGCAGATCTTAGGAACTCTCCTGTCAATTTGATTTTAGAAAGACAAAAATCAGGGATTGAAAAAGCACTTTTTTTACTGGAAAACCTTATTAATGGTACTATAGACTCACTGTATTCTGAAAATATAATAATAAGATATAAATGATCATTCATTTTTTTATATTATAGTTACAAAACTTTCAGGAAATAATAATTCTATTTAATTAATTTTATAAGCTTATAAACCATATTATTAACCATACAATTTTAGAAAATAATCAAAATAAGGTGGTGGTTAAGCTGCTTCTTGAAATAAACGATTTAGCAGTTGAAGTAAGTGGAAAACAGGTTCTAGAAGACATTGATTTGCATATAGGTGAAGGAGAAACACATGTTTTACTGGGGCCAAATGGTTCAGGAAAAAGTACCCTTTTTATGAGTATTCTAGGATTTCCCAAGTACAAGGTCACTAATGGGGAAATAATATTCAAAGGCGAAGATATTACCAATCTCAACACAACAGAAAGAGTCAAAAAAGGTATTGGGGTTAGTTTTCAGAATCCTCCTGCCATAAGAGGAGTAAAACTAAGGGACTTGCTGAAAGTGGAAAGTGGGCAGGCCATAGAAGATGACGAGCTCTCACCGGAAATGATGGAACTATCCTATAAAATGAAACTGGATGAACGTTTCCTGGAAAGGGATGTTAATCTGGGATTTTCAGGGGGAGAAGTGAAAAGGTCAGAGATACTGCAACTTCTAGCACAAAAACCTGATTTTATAATGTTTGATGAACCAGACTCCGGAGTGGATATAGAAAATGTGGAGTTACTGGCCGAACAAATCAATATTCTTCTGGATAAGCATAAAAAACCAGGTTTGAGAGAAAAATCAGGTCTTTTGATCACTCACCTGGGATACATACTGAATTTTGTCAACGCCGATACAGCCAATGTGTTGATGGATGGGAGAATAGCCTGTTCAGGAAGCCCTGCAGAGATTATGGAAGATATTAGAAAAGAAGGATTTAAAGGGTGTGTGGAATGTTGCAAAGTGCATTAGAAAAAGCAAAAAAAGCCCGGGAAAAAAAAGCCCTTTATGGAGAAGATATTGATCTGGAAAAATTCATCAAAGAAGAAGCAGACGAACATGAGCGATTAAATAAAGCCAGCGAAATACCTAAAAAAGTTCAGGAATCTCTATTAAAAGTAGGAGTGGACCCGGAAGAAAAGGAAAGGGCCGGTACCTTTATCCAGGTAGATCAAAGTGGAGTATGCAGTACCTGCGAGTCTGAATCAGTAGAAATAATGGGCATGAATGTGGCCACAGAGAAATATGGCTGGTTAAAAGATTATATGTGGAAGGCGGTAGCAGTTGATGCTGATAAATATACTGCACAAACCGCCCTTAGAGAATCTGAAACTGGAGAAACAAGTGGATACTTTATAAGATCTTTACCTGGTTCCAAAGAAGTTTTCCCCCTTCAAGCCTGTATGTTTATTGGTGATGAGAAGGTAATGCAGACCACCCACAATGTAATCATAGCCGAGGAAAATTCTGAACTGCATATCATAACTGGATGTGCCACCGGAGAAGATGTTAGTTCAGCTCTGCATGTAGGTGTTTCTGAGTTTTATTTAAAAAAAGGAGCGAAAATAACCTTTACCATGGTGCATAACTGGGCAGAACAGGTAGATGTGAGACCTCGTACCGGAATTATGGTGGGAGACGATGCTACTTACATGAGTAACTACATCCTTACCAGTCCGGTAAGAAGCATACAAACCTATCCCACCGCCTACTGCCCGGGTAAAAACTCAAGGGTAGTTTTCCAGTCCATACTGGGCGGTCAAAAAGATTCCATTCTGGACACCGGATCCAGAGTATTATTGGAAGGAGAAGGATCCAGTGCCGAAATGATTTCTCGAGCAGTATCAAAGGATCAGTCCCAGTTATATGCCCGGGGACACCTGGCCGGTAGAACTCAAAATGTTAAGGGGCATCTGGAATGTCACGGCCTGGTATTATCTGATGATTCCATGATTTATGCTGTTCCTGAGTTGGAAGGCAGTGCTACCGAACTGGAAATGTCACATGAAGCTGCTGTAGGTAAAATTGCTGAAGAGGAAGTACAATACTTAACCTCCCGTGGGCTCAGCGAAGAAGAAGCCGCATCCATGATTGTGCGAGGGTTCTTAAGCATGGATATTACAGGACTACCTCCTGAACTGGCTTTAGAAACTAAAAAAATGCTAGATATGAGTTTAAAGGGAATGTAAGTCATTCCCCTATTATTTTTTTTTAATTAAAGTATTTTTGTAAATCCTGCCAAAAATTAGTTCTAACATATATAAATGGATTAAGGAATCCTTCAGGCATCTAAGCCTTAAAAAAAATATATGAAAGTAAGTCTTAGAGAAGACCAGGATTAGTCTTAAAATAGAAATTAAGTAAAAAAAATTTGTAACTTATTCGGAGATTATAATAAATTCTCCGACTTTTTCCACTTTACCAAAAGGAACCAGTAAAAACTCGCCTTTTTTCTTAGCTCCCTTTACATTAACATTTCGACCTTTTTCAACCTTAATAACCACATCAGTAATCTTTCCCGTCTTATCATTGATAATTAATTCTTCCAGTTCTCCTAAAATCCTGGCGTTGCTGGTGGCTACCTGATATCCCTTAATTTCACTCCAAAATTTTTCTTCCCCTTTAATGAGTTTCCTCTCTTCTATCATTCTATCACCAATAATCTCTCTAAGACTTTTATGTCATGACAAGTATTAATATTTAAGGCAAGTTCAATTTTAGGAACTAAAATAACTTCCTCATCTTGTATCTTATTTAAACTCCTTAATATATTTACTCCTGAGGGTACTATGCCCTCCCATACAAAAGAGGGTTTCAAATCATATTTATTAAAAATTTCCATAGGAACCGCCACACACATGGCAGGCAGGTGGGATTCATGGTATCTGCTAAGAATTTCATCTATAATTTCACCTTTTACCATGGGAAGATCAGAACTAATAAATAATAAAACTTCTGATGGATCTTTTGCTTCAAAATAAGAAAGAATAATCTTAAGATCTTCTAAATATCCATTTCCAGGAGTTTTGATTATTTCCATGCCTCTATTTTCCAGGTATTTATGGGTTTGGGGAGTATGTTTGCTGGTGGCCACCACCAATTTTTCTATTGATGATTTTTTCAGATTTTGGATGACCCAGTCAATCATGGGCCTATCCTTTAATTTTAGTAAAGGCTTCTCACCAGTTAATTTTAGTCGGGTGCCCTTACCACCAGCCATAATCACTGCAGTTACCATGTAAATCTATTATATTTTTAATGAATTAATTTAAGAGGATTATAAAGTTTTGTCTTAATCAATCCATTTATCCTCTTTTTTCTTTTGTATTTTTCTTCTCGGACCTAAAATGCAGGGTCCTCCCTGCCTTCCACCAATAGGAATATGAGGAGTTCCAATTGAATTCATACACCGGGCCATTATAGCGGCTCCCATGGCCAGAGCATCAGAAACAAAGATACAATCTTTCAATCTACCATTGGTATATTCCATAATTAGTTGTGGCTTTCTGCCAGTGATTCCAGCTCTACCAGTAACCCCCAGTATAGAACCATCCTCAACCACTCCTTCATCAAATGCTTCATCAATTAATCTTTTAACTATTAAGGCACTCACATGATCCAGGGTGGCGAATAATGTATTCATGCCATCTTCTACAAAGATTTCATGTCCTAAACTAGTCAATTCATCCAGTTTATCACCATTTTCTCCTACATCACAACCAATTAATGTTGTTCCTGCTTCATATGCTGCTTCAGGATCAACAGGTACCGTACCAAAACGTGACCTGTTTTCAGGAACTTTTCCAATATCAATTAATTCATGAACTCTCTGTGCATTAAGCTGGGCTTTTTTCCAGTCTGCGTTTTTTAGAATATCTTTACTGTATAAATCCAGTGCTGCTCCGCCTCTTTGATCTACCTTTTCTGTGCCCCTTATTAAGGCATCAGAAACTGCACCTGCCAGGCCACAAAAATTACCTATAGTGCGGGCGTAAGGTTCCTGGTTATTAACTATCCTACCTGCCAGTGTGGTTCCAAAATCAAGTGAGATGCAGGGATTTCTAAAGTCTATATTAGTCCATTTAGCCCCCAGTTTTATTCCAGCAGTTACCAGTTCTCCTTCCATCTCATTTGCCACCACTTCCTTACCAGTAGGAGGAATAACGCTCACAACCGCGCCATCAAAAACCACCTTTTCCAGTAGGCTGAATTCCTGTAATCTTTCCGGTAGGTTGTCTATAGAAAGTGCAGGGGCCATTTTTCGAGGGGGGATGCCTGCTTCTAAGCATCCATTTGCCAATGAAATTATAAGTTGCCCTACTTCTTCAGGGGATGCAAAGCCAGCGGTTACTCCAGTTGATCTTACCACAAAATCCAGGTCCTTATCAATGTCAATTTTGGCTTTTTTTACCGATTCCAGTATAGTATTTTTAACCATTTCTGATACAGATTCCTTAGTAAGTTCCACGCCCCATACTGTACTTCCAAAAACCTTTTCATCCTTTTTTGGTTCCCTGATATCCCTGGTCATTTTAACTGTTTTATCCAGAAGATAACTACGAGAGGTATTCAAATTGGTGGCAGTAAGGATACATTTGGTGGTAGTGTTACCTAATTCCACCGAAGCCACAATATAATAAACATCTGGCCGCATGGAATAACCTGATCCAACGGTTTTTTTAGTAAATGGTGCACTTTTTACATCTTCAATGGTTATATATCTACTTTTAGCTATTACTGGTTTAGGACCAAACAATCTTTTCAAGAACGACAACTAATTACCCCCTGGTCAATAGGAATAGTCTATTAAAGGTAGATATAAATCTTTATAAAAAATCTAAAATTAATTAAAAAAGAAATTTAATAAAAATGCTTATTTGAGGAAAACTGAATTTTATTTAAACCGTGCGGACCAGAAGCACAGTGCAGGGAGCCGAATGTACTACTTTTTCTGAAACACTTCCCAGGAGGTGTTTATCCACAATACCTTTACCGGTACCCATGACAATAACATCAACTTCTTCCTCTTCTGCAATTTTAACAATTTCATCAGCAGGATTACCTTCCACCATTATACCCCTGAAATTAACATTAGAGGCGGTGGATTCTTTAATTCCTTTTTCCATATCAGCGAGGATTTCCTTGCCCCTGGAAGTTAATTCTTCTATCATCATCTCCTTAACTTTCTTGGGGGTTAAAAATGGTACTGATGTTTCTACCACATAAACACATAAAATTTCCGCTTCACGACCTCTAAAAAGGTCTACGGTGTGTTCAATTATTTCGTCCATATATTCTCCCATAGTAGTGACCAATATTTTCTCATACATTTCCATCACGCTAGTAAATATATTCTGGATACAGCATAAACTACATAAGTACTGATTAAAATTATTCCCCCCACCCTATTTAACTTCATGCCCCCTTTTTTAATGAGCAATAATACCAGTACTATCACCAGGATCATTACCGGAGCATCAAAACTTAAAGAAAGGGGTTCAACTGGAATATTCATAAAAAGAGCCGGTACTCCTATCCCAATCAGGATATTGAAGGTGTTACTCCCTAAAACCGTCCCGATAGATAATTCATGCAGGCCTTTCATAGCAGAAGATAAAGTTACTACCAATTCAGGGATGCTGGTACCTATAGCCAGAGTAAATAGCCCCATGATCATTTCAGGTATTCCTGCAATCCGGGCCAGTTCCACCCCGGCAAATACTAATATTCTGCATCCCACAATTAATCCTGCAATTCCCAGAATAGAAAAAGCTATCATTTTTTTAGTTATAGGTTTCTTTTTGAAGCTTTTTTCAGGGGTTTTTGTATCCTGGTATTCTTTTTGTGCCTTAATTAATAGCCATAGATAAAACAAATAAAATAAAATCATTACTATTGATGCAACTCTGGTTATTTCACCCCATAACATGAAAAAGATTAAAATAAGACCCGTACCCAAAGTTACCATACCATCCCGGGTGATTCCCTTAGGATTGGTTCCAATAACCCCGGCTACAGTAGCAGATATTCCCAGTATTCCTGCAATATTCCATATATTAGAACCTATAACCGTTCCCACTCCGATTTCAGTGCTGCCGGATAAAGAGGCAATCATAGCCGAACCAAACTCAGGGAGTGAAGTTCCAATAGCTGATGCAGTTACCCCCAGTATTATCTGAGAAATACCCAGAGTTGCGCCTATTTCTACTATGTTATCCACAAATAGGTCTGATGATTTTATCACAATAATTAAAGATAAAATCAAAGCCATGAGAAGTACTACAATTTCTAACAAAATATCACCACTTGAATATTATTACAATCCCATTAAAAAGTTTTAAACTATCAAACTGGAGTTTTGAAGTAATATTTAAAATTTTTTTTAAATAATAATATTTTTTTATAGAATAATAATTAATGAATTAAGGTATAAATAACATTTCAATAACTAAGCTTGGATTATTTATAGCGAGAATTAATTAATGGTCCTCACCAGCATAATAGTACAGGGTGTAGAGTGAACTACCTTTTCAGAAACGCTCCCCAGGAGGTGTTTATCCACAATACCTTTACCGGTACCCATAACAATGATATCCGCCGCTTCTTCTTCAGCTATTTCCACAATTTTATCTGCAGGGTTTCCCTCTACCATAATCTTTTTAAAGTTCACCATATAGGTTTGAGGTGTGTGAAACTTATGGGATAATTCTTCTAGAATTTCCTCTCCTTTAATAGTAAGTTCATCTTTAATCATTTTTTTAATCTTGGAAGGGGTGAGAAATGGTGCAGAAGTATCCACCACATATAGTCCTATTACTTCTATCTGTTTTCCCTGTACCAGTTCCATAGTATGATCCACTAATTCATCCAGATATTCCCCCATAACAGGGAGTAAAATTTTTTTAAACATTTTAAACCGTCCAAAACATTCTTAAAGTAATATATGCTGCATAAAATACGATTAAAATTAAACCTTCCCTTCTAGTAAGTCTATGGTTCCTGCGCATTAATAATAAAAGAGTAAGGGTCATGAGAATCATAACCGGAGCATCATACAAAATAGCAATGTTCTCCACCGGTATGGTCACCAGTAAAGCCGGTACCCCTAAACCAATCATGATATTGAATATATTGCTCCCCAGCACAGTCCCTATGGCCAGATGGGATAGTCCTCTCCGGGCTGAAGTAAGCACTGTGAAAAATTCAGGGGCTGTAGTTCCAAAAGCAAGTAATATACCAGCAAACATCTCCGGTATGCTGAAAATATCAGAAAGCTCCACCGTACAGTACACCAATATCCTGCACCCAATAGCCAGTCCCAATATACCTGCTAATGCCCACATGGTTTTTTTACGGAGATTCTTAGGATTTTTTTCATTTGATTTGGATTCAATATTTTTCTGATTTTCTTTTTTCTGTCCCTGAATCAAATAATATAGATAACCCAAATAGACCACGATGAGGACAATACCTGCCCAAATATTTACACTTCCAAAATAAAGCAAAAATAGAAAGAGAATAATCGCAGTAACTAAGGACATGGACCCATCACGTTTCAGGTAAGCTTTTTTAGTAGTTATCATCCCGGAAAATACTGCAGATATACCCAGTATTCCCCCCATGTTCCAAATATTAGCCCCCACAACAGTTCCCACACCAATCTCAGGATTTCCACTTAAGATTGCTATAATGGCTGAACCAAATTCCGGAAGCGATGTTCCCATAGCAGCAGCAGTTACACCTAAAATGACCTCTGATATTCCTAAAGAGGATCCTATTTCAACTAAATTTTCAACAAAAATATCTGCAGCCTTAATAACTGCTATAAGGGAGATTATGAGTACAATTATCAGGATTAACCATAGCATTATTTCACCGGAACAATGTTTCCTTTTTCCCACGTATATATTTTGTGTAAAAATCTGTTAAATCTTAAGTAAATTCATAAAATGAGAATATCTTTTAAGGATTAATATAGTTATGGAAAAGTAATTAATAAAAAAATACCTGAAAATGAGTTTCTTAAAAAAATAAAAAAAATAAGGCGATTGACGCCTTTTTAAATCAGTTTGAACATAGGATGTTCTTCTACAGCTTCGGTTCCTATATCCTTAGCAGCTTCAGCTATGAATATATCTGCCATAGCACATGCAGGGAATGCCATTTTGGAATTTTCAATAGGACCAAATAGTACGAAGTCACCACCAGCCATTTGTTGAACCAGATTAGATCCGATATCACAAACAGGCCATGCTTCTGGATGTTCTTTTTTATATCCACGTAGCCAATCCCAGGCAGAAGGTACGTTGTGTATACCACTACCAACCGGGTAACCCCATTTGCTCTTAACTGCAAAGGAAGTCCTACATGCTGGGCCTGCACCCTGACCTAATGGAGTAATTGCTACATCCATGAATGGTTTGGTGATTCCACATTCTTCAGACATTTCCAGTAATCCCTTGTCCAGAACACTTCCACCGTTTTCCCAGATGTTAATTTTACCTTCCACACCAGGTTCCATTGGGTTGAAACCCAATACAATAGAAGCAGAAATATCGGTCTCTTTAACTGCATCAAGTTCATTCTGTTCAGAAGACATGTTAATGGAGTTATAAATAGCTCTTTCAGCTAATCCTGCTTCCTGGGCGTAGTTTGCACCTGCGATTTTTGCTTCTGCTGAAGTAGAGTCAATCATGAATGGTGCTTCAGTAATATCACCCACGAATTCCAGGTATTTTACAATAGCTTCCGGTGTAGCACCAAAAGTCTGTACAATACAGGGGTTCCCAGTAACATCTGACATTTCTTCCATACTTTTTATCAAAGCTTCTGCTTTATCTTTATCAAAAACACCAGCTTTTTCATCACTAATAATGCTATGTCCGCCATAAAATATAGTTCCAGCCAATACAGTTGGATATTCGCCAGGCTGGCCTCCAACCTGAACTCCGGCAACATCTATTACAACTTGTTCTTTATCAAACCTAAACATACGTAAACCTCCAAATCCAATCTATATGCCTAATAAGGACAGAAATGCCCCAATGGCTAAGACTTTGTACGCTATCAACAGGATTATAAGTCCTATTATTAATCCATATAAAATACCTACATCTCTACCTACTTGTTGACCTAGTCTCTGGTAATATTCACCAACAGTGAATTCTACCTTCTCTTCAATTTCATCCAATTTAACATTGGCCTTATTGAATTCATCTGCAGAGACCAATACACGGGGTATAGTAGTTTTTTCATCGGACATTCATATCACCCCATCATCAATTTCCATATGATTGGTAGACCCACCAGAGCTAGAGCCAGTAGAAATCCAATAGCCATTCCACTTATACGGGTGGCTATTAGACCGGCAAATAGTCGGCCGTCACGACCAATCAATTGAGTTCGATATTTTATATCTTCTACTACGTTTTTAACGCCGCGTACGTTTGGTTTATTTGATAGTATAATCATTTAGAAACCTCCCGCCTATAATAAGAGTAGTATACCCAGAGTTAGCATAAATGCTAATCCGATCATAATACCCTGCACTTTACCAGAGTACATACCCGCAAACATACGGTTAGCAGTACCAACCAGTTTGACTTGAGTCTGGATATTACGCATTCTAGCTTCGATAAGAGCGGTTTCAGGAGCGACAGGCCTTACTTCTTCGCCTTCTTCTTCATCTCCTCCTTCTTCCACTTTAATTACCATAGCTTCTTCTTCGAATGCTCCAGGATCCTTTTCAACACACTCTTTTACTTTGGATTGTATAGCGGCAGCGTCTTCCACGTCAATCAAGTTTACAATTTCCAGTTGTTGCTGGAATCGTTCAATACCTTCATCAGGTATGTTTTCGACGTATGGAATGGCACCAGTAGCGCCTACAATACTTCTTTTTTCTGGATCTACACCATTCTGGTGGAGAGCTTCAATACTTTGACCAGTAATATGTCCCTGTACTTCAGATCCGCACAGAATGAGGAATCTGATGTTAGGGTTGGATATAATATTGGCCATCATCTTTTCTATACCGAGGTTTTCGGTTTTGCAAGGTCCGGCAATGGCAGCACCAGCATCTACAGGTACATCTTCTATGTGAGAAGCAAGAGTAGTAGCAGCTACTGGGCTTTCTGGATCCCCGACTATGTAGTCCCCATTGATTACCGGCCATCCTTCTGCAGGTGATTTTTTATCAGACACTTATAACACCTCCTAAAGCAGTATGGCAATCAGCAAAATTAGACCCAGTATGAACCCGTACACCATATTAGTCAATTTACCTGCAGTAAGGTATACTCCTTCCCTTCCAGGGTAGGAACCCTCGCAAGTAGTGGAAGGGTCAAGTGAGTTCATTAAGTCATCTGCTGTAGCCTCTAACGTAGCTATTTCTGTGTTTATATCATCCATTGATAATATTAAGACCTCTCTGCCTAGAGCAGCTCCGATCATACCAGTGGAGGGATCTAAAGTTAAGTTAGATTCAGGAACTATTTTAACTAAAGGTAACATTTCCATTTTGATTCCTCCTATTGCTCTTCCTTAGGCCAGAGTCCAGCCCATTTTACTGATGCTGCTTCTTCCAGGGACGCGGTTATGTAAGATCTGATGGCTATGAACCAAGCTAAAGCACCAATTATGGATATAACCCACCATGCACTGGAAAAGCCTATTGCTAAAAGTCCAATTATGGCCATGGATAAAAATCCAGTGGATGCGGCTAGTTTTAAGGTTCTTACCTGATTTTCATTTGGTCCCAGACAGGCATTGAAAGGGTGCTGGATGGCCATGGTGTTCAATATGAACAAGAGGGCAATGTATCCAGTGGCTATTACTGAGGTTAATATGGCCTGCATGGAATAAGTTCCTGCAATAGCAGCAGAAAATCCGAGAACGGATAGTACTGCAGCACCAGATAGCTCAGCGGTACATTGTTCCAGGATAGGAATTTTCATTTTTACAATTTTCTTACCAATAAGCGCTACAATGGTACCTAAAACCATGGCTATGATTAATGCCAATACCGGGCCAATGGGTAAGTCTGGCAATAAAAATGCACCGGCTAAACCACCAATAGCACCTACAATACCTATGGCCAGTGACATGTACCCAATAGAAGGCACACCAGTACCTAGACCATAGCTAGCTACTCTTCGAATCGCGTCAGCACCCCATACTATAGCACAAACTGCACCCAGTGCAGAGACCAAAGGTCCTAAAACAGGGTTCAAAGGAGCGGCATATATGCCCACAAGTCCTCCCACAATCCCCAGAGCCATTAGTTTACCAGGAGATATGGCGGCACCGGCGGGTCCTCCAGCTGCAACTGACATTAGAAGACACCTCCGTTAGTTAAGAGTAGTGAAATAGCTCCGATTACCACCGAAGCAATTAAACAAGCAATTACTCCCCGTCCAATTCTTTTGAATTTTGGATCGTGGAATCCTTCAATAGTACCTCCTATGTTATAAGAGGCAATTACTGCGTTAATAAAGAATATGCCAACAGCTAATATTGCGGCTAGTTCAATAGCACCAATGAAAAAGGCTGAACCTTTTAATGCCTCATAAAGGCCCCAGTAGATTAATCCTCCACCGATTCCACCTAATGCCGCACCAATTAAACCACTTATATAACAAACCGTAGGAACTCCGTGTCCTTCAGTACCAGGAGTAACGTATTTTTCCTGATTCAATTTGGTTATAGGGTCTACATTTACTTTAGCTGAAGCAGGTACACATCCTACACCATAAACGTATATTAAGTTACCTACCAGCATGGTAATTCCTATCATTAGCATGGCACCAACTGCACCAGCAGCCATAATCATTATTGGTGATTGACCAGTCATAGCAGCAGCAGTGATTAGTCCAGTTAAACCAGCACCAGCAGCTAGCATAGCTGTACCGGTACCTACACCTGTAGCAGTTGCTATAGCTGCAGGAGCTCCACCCACAGGTACGAAGTGTACTCCTCCGCCTATGAGGACTCCGCCCACAGTTATAGCTCCGATTAATGTTAATGGATCCATCTTATATCCTCCTTAATCCTTGTATGGTCCATAATTAGTTCTAGCGAACATTTCTACTCTGTTATTGAGTATTATCAGTATTAGAACTATTATCAAACCTGCTATTATTCCACCAGTTAATCCGAACACTATCGTGATCCAGAAACTGAAGAAAACAACCGCTCCGAAAGCAAAACCAGTTAATGGACCTCCGTACTTAGCACAGAAGTTTACCACATCAATGGAGTTTCTTGCTCCCATTTCGGCTTTAGTTACAATGTCACCGTGAATAGCTACTGGGACTCCTCCACCGAAAGGATATTGTTGGTATTCCCTTTCAGCTCCGTAATGAACGTCTCCAGTAGATGAACCAATAGCTCCAATAGTTATTCCCCATAGCACAGCCAGTAAAGGAAGTGGGAATGGGTGAGCTGGTTGTAAGGCTGAAATCATCAGGTATGATAATCCTACAATACAAAAAGTAGTTATAAATCCATGTCCTGCTATTGGTCCTAAAGATTGAACCAGAACATCCATGAATAAAGGTTGATTGAACTGAGATTGACTAACAATCCGTCCCATGTGAGATGTTGCTGAATATATAGTATGGACTAAAGCGGCTATAAAAGCCCCTACAGCCAAAGCCATAATCACTGGTAGATTTAATGCTCCTATCATTACAAATGTTACAGAACCAGCAATACCACACCAAGCACCATAAGCCACTGGTTCACCAGAAACAGCTTTGTTTATCATCCGGTGCAAGTGTCCCATCTGAGGTGCTAGCTGAACTTGTGAGTTAGGATTACTTTGTGAACCTACATCGGATTCTAAATCCTCTGCAGCCCCAGCGATGGTTGCGGCAGCTCCCATAAGAGCAACAACACCTAATCCTGTTATCATAGGGTCCATGTATTTTCCTCCTTATGTTTTAAATAAAAAAAAATAAATAGGTGGGTTAGACCTATTTAGCGGGAGAAATAAGTGCTCTTTCTCCGGCAGGTTCGAATTCACGTAGTGCTCCTTTAGCGAACTCTCCTCTGACGTTAGTAAAGTCAAAGACTAAGTTGTCGTCAGCAAATGCAATTTTAATCAGAGGATTAAATGCAAATGCGTCTCCACGAGCAGCGTGTGGGGCCTGGGAAATACCTGCGTATTCACCCTGGTGACCTACATTCATTGCGTAGTTAGGATAGTTTGGTCCTCTCATTTCGAGTGGTAATCCTTCATCATTTCGTATGGAGAATACGTTAGATGCACCACACTGATCTTGCAAGTCGTAACCATAGAATCCAAGCCTGGAGTGTTGTTCTTTGTGCAGGTACATAGATAAGTACCATCCACTTAGACCAGTTTGAGCATTAGCTGTAGCAAATGCAGTGGATGCACCAGCAGCTGCAGCTACGATGGAAGCTCTTTGGGATCCACCGAAGATGGTTTCTAATAGTGCTGGGTATTCTTCAAACTGTTCCAGGGCATAGAAGGTAACTTCTGAACCTACATCCAGAACGGTGTCCATGGTGTTTGGTGCTTCACACATACCAAATTTGTCTTCTACGTATTCTTTACCATAGTAGGTAAAGTCATCGAGAATGTTGTCAGTGTAAGCAGCGGTTGCGTATTGGGTAAATCCTACACCACCAGACATGTAAGAACCGAGCCAGATTTGGTCGTAAAGCATTGCTCCTGTAGCTACTACGTCCAGTGTAACTCTTACAGGGTCTTCAGCATTTACTCTGGAGGACTGACATATGTCAGCCAGGTAACCGAATGGTATTCCACCAGGTTCGTTTTCTCCTCTTGCCCTTCTTACTGGTAGAGAGGTACCCATGTGAATAACTTCTGCGTGTTTTGCAGCGTATGCGAAGTCCCCGGTTGCGGCTTCTCCTGCTGCTTGTTTGTATGCAGAAATCATTGACATACCAATCTGCATAGCAGACCATCGGGAAGTGGTACCACCGTCACAGGTTCGGGATACAATGGTTGGTATCCGTACTACTTGCCAGATTCCGTCTCCTACTTCAGCTTTTAAGACTTCAGCCTGGTCGTCAGGGAACATTTTGTTAATGTCAATGACGTAGGCAGGGTCTATTTCTTCGGCAATTTCATCATTACCGGTAAAGACTTTTACGTAACTGTCAGCCACTAATGCAGGGTGGGTTTCCACCATGTGCTCTTGTACAACAGCAGCACCAGGCATAGCGTGGTTTACAGTTTCCAGGAAATGAGTTATAGTTTCGGGGGAAACCTCTTTACCTAATCTTTTCTCGATAACAGTGTGTGCGGTATTTAAACCCACAACTACAGTTCTTCGAATGTCATCCCACATTTGCTGCATGGCAGCGTTGTTAACAAAGTGCAGGTCGTCACCTTCCACAAAGGTATCGGTAGTTGATACCTGGTAAGGCATTAGAGCCCTCTGTCCTAGAGGTGTACCTACATCAGGGTTATATTGTGGAACTCCCCTTTTTGCAGCTACTTCTTTACCTGCATTTACAAACTCAGTTTTCCTTTCAGATTGTTTCCAACCACCATAGTCATAAAAGTGAGTTTTCTTTGCATCGGGGGATTCTTCGAATTTTTTCTTTAATGCGTTTATGAACATTTTGTCAGCCATAATCATTCCTCCCCTTAATTATTCTGGACTGTATCCTCCCTGGGATCTCAAGACGTGTATTCTGTGTAATACTTCTACAGCGTCTGCGTCGTCCTTGTAGGCTTCACCATCTACTCTGTAAATAGTGGTTTTGTCCATTAGAGTCTCTTCGTCCATTGGTTCACCTAGAACCACAGGTTCGTCGAGCTCTTCTCCGATCTGGTTTTTGACTGCTTCAACCATTCCAGTGTCTTTGTTTAAGACCTGTCTTCTGAGCATGTCAAACATCATACCATCTTCATCCAATCTCAGAGAGTGTCCGTGTACAGACTTTCCTCTGAAACCTGACCGGGCAGGGTCAAAGTATTCTGTTTCCAGAAGTTCTTTGGAGATTTTCTCCAGGTCTCTTTCTCTGGCTTCAATAATTTGTCGTCCAGATAGGGTACCTGCGTCAGATCCTCTGTATCGGCATAGGTAAGATCTTGCCCTTACAAATGGTTGAGCTGGAGCAAAGTACATAGAGTCAGCGAACTGGATGTATCGTACCCTGTCACCGGCTTTTGCACCATCTACTGCTTCCACCATTTCTCTTATTGAGTCTTCAGGTTCGTCCATTTCTTCTAGTGGTGGGTGGACGCTTGGATATTCTTCACCAGGAGCTCTGTGACCTAGGATCTTTACAACATCCTCGTCAGAGATCTCCCTCATCTTTTCTAAATCATAATCAGGGTCACAGAAATTTCTTCTATTTTGTGCAACCTTTGTTGTTCCGGGATAATATTGTGCCATATCATGCACCTCCTAATGCTAACTTAACTTTTCTAATAATCTCATCCAGCTTTTCCTGGGGACAAGTTTCTCCTCTTATGACACCACTCACGATGTCAACGATTTTTCCTTTAGTTTTGGGGATTTCAGGCATTACTACTCTTGTTTTAACTCCGATTTTTGCAAAATCTTCAAAGTCAACTGGATATTCGCATATAATAACACACGGACGGTTTACATTTCGCAATATCAATCTGGCCTTGTAGGTTATGTGGTATTTAACTCCACCCAGATGAACTACCAGGACCTGATGTCTTTTCATTTGCTCAATCTCATTTGGAGTGAGTCCAAAAAGACTTCCTGCACCTGCGCTGGGAGTGTCCTGAGGTACACCTGCACCAGCATTTAAAACCAGAGTACTGGTCATTATATTTGCTTCTCGCAGTGCAAAAGTGATTTCACATACCGGTTTGGTAATATGGCGCCTTCCAGGAGACATGGCTACAGCCAGTACTTCACTTCCACATTCTGCGAAAGTGCCCCTTTGGGCAATACCGCCTCCTTCACCCATCCCCATGGTTTCGCGGCAGTCTACAACATGAGTGCATTTGCCAATCATCTTCAGAGTCCTATTGATTTTTTTTAATAATGCTTGCTCTTTCACTGAGTGGGGCATTCTGATCAGTTAATCCCACCATTTCAGCAGGTATATTATCCAGATCATCGCCGTATTTGATTTCGTCAGTTACTGTTTTTTGATATCTGATAAAAGTTCCAATATGAACATTAAATCCGAAAGGTAATACCTCTTCACATACCTTTTTAACGTTCTCTATGGTTTCTTCAGATTCAATTTCCAATAGAATTCGGCCTGTTTTAACTTGCAGATCTATTTCTTCACCTTTGACAACAATAGTTCTTCTATCGGGATGTTTGGCACTTGCGGGAGGAAGTCTCTGTCCATGAATAACCATTCGTTTGATACTATCAATTTCTTCCAGGTTATTCAATAGTTTTTCAGTTGTATCTGCACCTAAAAGTCTATGTGGGAATATTTCTATGTCCATTTGTAGTTTTGCCCCCAAAAAATTGTGAGATTATTTAAATGTCGCCTTTTATGTTGGCAGCTGCCTCCACAACATATTTTAGTGGCTCTCGGAATTCGTCCACTTGGCTGAACACTTCTTTAATTAGACCAGAGGTTGCTTCAGGGGAGAACATCTGGGTACCTGCGTCAAGAGCCATAGCGGCTGATACGCAAGGAATAGCAAATCCTTTACTGTGTCTGGTTACAATGTGGTTTCCGTTAAAGATACCAGGACCTCCACCACCGTAGATGGAGTGACTGAAGAATGAGAATCCTACAGCTACACCTTCGACTCTACCAAAGTCCACACTTGGTAATCCGGTTTCAAATTCAATTAAGTCGTTGTAGTATAATAGGGTGGATGATACACCTTGAGCAGCTCGAGCAGCACCCTGGTTAACCATGGTAGCGGCCATTTGACCAGCTGCAGCGTAAGCATTCCATTTAGCTAAGTCATCAGTTCCGTAGACATTGAATCCGTTTAAGTCTTTTTCTACTCCAATAACACCGTCAGCAGCTGCTCTTTCAACCAGATCAGCTATTACAGATCCGACGGTACCTTCAGCACCATTTGCTTTAACCAGGTCATATACCAGGTTGTCAGCGTTCATACCTTGGTAAGCTAATCCCAGTAAGTGCATTCTTTCAAATGCTCCTACAGCGTCTCCCATTTCAAACATGGCAGCTTGTTCTAATATACTGGATAAAGCAGCAGATTGCATGGTGTTTTTCAAAGTGGCAGCAACCACGTGGTTCACCATAACATTTCTCAGTGAGTAACCTGGTCCTTCCAGTTTCTGTGGAATATCCAGCATGGTAGCAATATTTGCACCCATATATTCTACAGATTGTGGGTATCGTCCTAGAACGGCAGCTTTGATCATGTTTGCGTCATACATGGAGACGTCAAACTCGTTTATTATGGCCTGAACAAATGCAGTGGCAGTAACTAAAGGAGCAGCAGAATATTCTGCGGCAGCTTCGAATCTTTCACTTGGAATTTGCACTAGAGCTCTTTTTCCACCAGCAAGTAACTCCACTTTGGTGTCGTCATCTGCAGTAACCTGGATCATTTCTTTGGCAGCAGCAGCAATAGAATCTGCACTTCCAACCACATCTAGATCCATTTCTCTTCCTAAAATCTTACAGGCAGGGCCACCTACTTTGGCAGCCTTTAAGGCGTTTTCAATACCTTCTAAGTTTACAGCTACTGTCCTTTTAATACCTTGGATAATACTTTTTATAGCTGGGTTTCGTAGTGGACTTAAAGCTTCTAGTGGCACCTGAGATTCAACTAGATTGCCTCTGTCGTCGTATAAGTCAACCTTATCATCAAACTTCGCCATTTTTTCCCTCCTAACAAATTATGTAGTATACCCGCCTCAAGAGCGATAGCATCAATTTAATGCTTATAAAAATAGCTCACTCCCGAGAAAGTTGCATAAGCACCTTTTAGTGGTATACGAGCAGTGTTTTGTTAAAGGTCATATATTTAAACTTTCTTCTTGAACTAAGTAGAAAGATTTATAAAGAATAAAAAGTTTTTTTATAAAGAAGTATAAGAAAAACTAGGTTAATACTTTTTTTACTTAGAATAAGCCTTATTTTTCTCCCTAATCTTTGCATATCTGATTAATATTGTTTAGCCCTTATCCCTTTCCCAGATACAATACAAAATTATTTATTTATATAAAAACCTAAAAAATTATTATGCAAATTATAGCAGATGTGGGTGGTATTCCTGGAAAAGACTGCCGAGGATATTGTAAATATTGTTATTTTCGAAAAATAAAAGAATTTGAGCCTTTAGGATGTAGAAGTTGTTCGCCCGGGAAAATAGGATGTGAAACCTGCACCTTTGGTGTATCCGAAACAAAAAACGAGTTTATCCCTCCCTTTTTTGTGGCCAGTAATGTTCAAAACAGCTTAATGATGGGACAATTTCGTGATAAAAACTTAAAAATTAATATCAGTGGAGGAGGAGATATAAGTTGCTATCCTCATTTATTAGAACTTACTTCAAGCCTTCAACAGATGGGAACACCTATACATCTGGGTTATACCAGTGGTAAGGGAATAGATGATTCTAAAATGGCTTCAGATCTAATTTCTAATGGAGTAGAAGAAGTAACCTTTACTGTTTTTTCCACTGATGCTCTCCTTAGAAAAAAATGGATGGGTGATCCCCATCCAGAAGAGTCATTAAAAGCCCTTAAAATATTTTCCGAAAATATTGAAGTCCATGCTGCATCAGTTATTATTCCCGGAGTAAATGATGGGGAAAAATTATTTGAAACCTGTGCCCAGCTGGAAGAATGGGGTGCCCGGGCATTTATTTTAATGCGTTTTGCCAATTATGAAAACCAGGGCCTCATACTGGGAAATGAGCCGATAATAAAAGGCGTGGAACCACACACCATCTCTGAATTTGAAAATCTGGTAAGAAAAATAAATAAAGAATTTAATTTGCGGGTTAGTGGTACTCCTGTTTGTGACCCTGAAAATGATGCTCCTTTTGCCATTTCTTTAAATAAAAATAAAGTATTCTTGCAGTTTATTCCAGAAATTAAAGCAGAGGCAACCATACTCACCAGCCAGGTAGCAGCTCCCTATATACAAAAGATAGTAGACAACCTTGAAGCCCAGGATATGGTAGATGTATATGCTGTGGATAAGGATATTGGCTGTTTAATTACCAAAAAAGACCTGGAAAAAGTTAATTTAAAGGAAATTAAAGAAACAGTGATCATACCCGGGCGAGCTTTTGTGCATGACAAAGATGCCAATGAAATTTTGAGTCGGGACGGAGTAGATCGTTTAGTAGCCCGGGGCCCAGATAAATTAACAGTAGATGGCGAAATGAGTGGTACTCTAACTGATGAAAATGTAATTGAAAAAGAATTAGAAGCCTTCCGAGAATTAGTAGCAGCCATCAACTTCTTTGGAATAAAAAAAGAGAATTAATGTATTAAAAACCCTGAAAAGTTTAACTTGCATTTAATAAACCCGTGAAGTTAATTTTTTTAGAGGTTTATTCTTAAATTATTTTTTTTTAGGATTATGTACAAAAGATCTATTTACCAGAATAATTCTAAAGACAATTAATCTGGAATTAAATCAATAACAGTAACCTCATTTCTAGATCCCCATCTCAAAGGAGGTCCCCATGTTCCCGTACCTGCAGAAACATAGAGATAGCTTTCACCATTCTTATAGAGTCCTTTAAAGTAAGGGAAAATGAACCTCACCAGTAAATTTATTGGATAGAATTGCCCGTGATGTGTATGGCCGGAAATTTGCAAACTTATACCGTTTTCCCGGGCTGATTCCCATTCAGATGGTAAATGGTGCATTAAAATTGATGGAATATCCCGATCAAATTCCAGCTGGCTTAAAAGTGGACCTAACATCTTCCTCTGCATACAGTAACCTATACCCACAATCTGCAATCCCTTGAAAACCACAAAATCGTGGTTAATCACCTCGATTTCTGCAAAATTTAAGGCTTCTTTGACTTTACTCCATTCCACGTAGGTATCATGATTGCCACTGACAAAATATATGGGCATTTTTAGAGATTTAAATGGCTTAAAAGATTCTTGGTGAATAGGGGAACTCCCATCAGCCAGGTCACCTGTAATTAAAACCAATTCAGGTTTAATCTCCTCAATTTTAGTTATCAGTCTTTTCAAGTAACCCGTATTTCTAACCGAGCCCACATGAATATCTGAAAGCTGTAAAACTCTGACCGGGTTTTTTAAATTTTTTAATGGAATTTTAATGTTTTTTTGGTGAAAATAATAGGCATTTACCCCCGAATAAATAGTTATAATCAGTACCAGAGATGTTAATAACAATACTGATAATTTTAAAGGAATTTGAATCCATAATTGGATTATTCCCAGCAATATGAATCCCCATAAGAAAAATAGGGCTATTCCCAACCAGGTTACTGAAAAAGTGTATAGTGTTCTAATAACTATATGAGCATGCCTTTGACCTATAATCATGGAAAGAGGAAATGAAATAGAAAATATTCCAATTAAAGAATAAAGAATATAATTATTAACCAGGCTAAAAATAGAATTTAAAGTGGATAATATGAAATAATTTAGAGTTAGATAAGCTATAAAGAAAAAAGAAATAAATAAAGAAAGCTGTAAAACTCTGATTTTATCCATAGTACCCCCATGAATATTTTTTTATTGATTAAAAAAAATTAAATGATTTTTTTATTCCAACACTATGAAAAAATTTGATTTAAATTTATTAAATTATGGAGCTTTCCGGTAAGAGTTTCACTAAAGTGTAATCATACATTTTAGATTTTTTTATATCGGCAATGTCCTCCAGAGTATATTTATAAATTTTAACCTTCCCTATTTCCTCATGGAACTCCTCATAGTTCAGTTTTACCCTTACTCCATCCAGCTGACTGGTTACAGGAGTAGGTGAATAAACATCATTCAGGGCAGGTACTTGATTTTCAATTTCGGTTTTAACCAGTATGGAGGGTATTAAAGGAGGATCCTGTGCCATGTCCCTACGTCGCTGGTCTAAAATATCTTCCACCACACTAACCAGTTTTTTTAACGCCCTAATATCTTCTCCTCTTTTTAATCGTCGAGGAATCCTTCCTAATCCTGATACATATGCATCCGCCCCAGGTAAGTCATTTAGATCCATTTCAGGAGCCCCCGTTACCACTACAGGGATATTTATATCCTCGAAAAGATGGATTTTATCCTTAATGCACTGTTCAAAACTACCCAGAGCAAATACTGCCAGATCATGTTCATCTATTAATGTTTTCTCATCTTCACTAATCCTGGAGATGCCCTTTCCTGCTCCTCTGGCCAGACCAATCATGTTATCTTTGGCCCCGAAACGACGTAAATATTCAGAAATATCACAGGCCGAATGAGGTAGATGATGACGAGCCAGAGTGGGAGAAACAATAGCTATTTCCGTTCCAGCCATGGGGGCAATTTTAACCGTTCCCAGTAATTGTTTGGCTTTTTCCTGTATTTTAGGCACATCTTCAATAGGTACCGCCAGAGTAAGAACCAGATCCATTTGCAGCATGTTCTCCTGAAGAACAAATCCTCCCAGGTCCTCAATAAGTTCGGTCATTTCCTCATGCTTGTGAACACCACCAGCATAGGTTAGGGTTTCATACATAATTTTTTCTCCAACAAGTTGTATCTAAAGTGAGCCCTCTTAACAGGATTTAAACTTACATTCCCATGGGAGGGAACCTTTATTAATTTATCGCCAGTCAATTTTTTCTCCAGCGCACTTTCCAAATAATCCGGATATATTATAAAGTCTGGTTTATCATTAACTATACTGTATCCCATGTCTTTTACTATGTCTTTTAAAAAGTTTGAATATACAGTGACTTTTATTTTTCCATTCAATTTTCGGGCCTTAGTTCTATAATCATTATCCAGCCACTTAGAATCCACTTCCATAGGCGAATTTTTTAAATTAAAATTATTTAAATAATTATTTTTAGAATTTTCGCCATTAGAATACCGTTCTAAAAAATTACTTGAATTTTCAATCCCAAAGGCATTCTGAAGCATATGCACACTTTCCTGAATTTGAGAAAATGTATTAAGCTTAATTTTTATGGATTTCATGCGAGTATTTGTTTCAGAGAGTACTATGGCCACATCAGCCTCTTCTTCATCTGGATTTTTATTTACCCGGTATTCATCTATACCCGCCCATTTTAAAATTGGTTCACACATGGGGGTGGTGAGGATTCTCATCAGATCACATTTTGTTACATGTTAAGTATATTAAACTCGTGGATTTTATGAATATAACTAATCTATAGTTTTTAATTATAATTATAGTTATGACGATATAGATGAATTTTTCTTAAATATTTAAATAAAAAGATTATTAATAAGTGACATGGAAAACATACGTAATTCCATACTTAAGGCCGTTAATAATCAAATATACAGTAATAGGTCATATTTTGATAGGGGGACTTTCCATGAAAGTTAGTTTGAGTTTGGAAAAATCTTATTCTGATGATGTATCCATAATGGTAGATGTATTGAGGGCCAGCTCAACCATAACTATTGCACTGGATCATTTCCAGCAGGTGATACCGGTTATAGACCATGAAAATGCCAGAGCACTATCTAAAAAATTAAATGCTGTCCTGGCCGGGGAAAGAAGAGGTGCAACTCTAAATGGATTTAATGCCGGAAACTCCCCCGGGGAAATTCAAAGATTCAATGGAGAAACTCTGGTTTTAACTACCAGTAATGGAACCAGAATCATGGAAGGTATGAATTCCCGGGTTTTAATTGGTTGTTTTAATAATGCTAAAGCCGTGGCCCGTGTTGCGCAAAAAATATCCCTTAATCATATAGAAATGGTGATGGCCGGGGTGGAAGGAAGGTTTGCCATAGAAGATTTCCTGGGAGCAGGTTTCATAATGAAATATCTTCCTGATGATGAAATGGATGAATTTGCCAGATCAGCTGTTTTAGCAGTTGAAAATCCTGAAAAAGTAGATAAATCAATATTAAATTCCCGTTCTGGTCAAAGATTAAAGACTTTAGGCTTTGAAAAAGACATTGAATTCTGTTTAAAAAGAAATATTTCAAAAAATGTTCCGGTATTCCACCAGAATGTGATAACCAGCTACCAGAAATAAATATGATTGTAATAAATATGAATCCATTAATCGTGATTATTGCCAATTACATTTAAAGAAGAATTAATGGGATCATAATTCATTTTTCGTAATTATGTTAAACATAACTCCCATCAATAATTATAATAGTATTATAAATAAAGTTTAATCACTTAAAAAATTTTATGGAATTATAAAATACTTCGCCTTACACTCATAATAAATAAAATAGTGGAATATATGAAAATAGAATCCCTCAAAATTATTGGAACCGCCCATGTTTCCCAAAAAAGCGTTGAAGAAGTAAAAAGTGCTATATTAGAAGAAAAACCTGATGTAGTAGCTGTAGAATTATGTGCAAATAGATATCATCGTTTAATGCAGGAAAAAATGGGGATTGAAGAAAAAAATAATATTTCAATTTCAGATGTAATTAAAGAAAATAAAGTAGGCCTTTTCCTTGTAAGTGGGTTTTTAACCTATATGCAAAAAAAGATAGGTGATGATCTGGGTGTTAAACCCGGAGCTGAAATGTTAGCAGCTATTGATGCCTCAGAAGAAGTAGGTGCCCGGGTAGCTTTAATAGACCGGGATATATCATTAACCTTGAAAAGAGCTTTAAATGCCATGAGCGCCTGGGAAAAAATAAAATTCACCTATGGCATCATTTATTCCTTTTTCAGTGGGGAAGATGAAATCGACGATATAGAAAGTCTTAAAAAAGGGGATGCCCTCCAGGAAGTCATGAATTATTTCCAGGAAATGTCACCACAAGCTTATAAGGTCCTGGTGGATGAAAGAGATGCTTACATGTCCCATAAACTCCTTGAAATTCCGGAAGATAATGTAATTGCTGTTATTGGGGCGGGGCATAAGCAGGGCATAAATAATTATCTGGAACACCCTGAAAACTTACCTCCCTTAAGCAGTCTTTTAATTGAAAAAAAGTCAGGAGTCCCCTGGATTAAAATATTACTATCATTAATTCCTATCTCTTTTATCATAATATTCATTTTAGCATTTATTAGAGGGATTAATATTCAATCTGGTTTAATACAGTTTATATTGTTAACCGGGGGACTTTCATTTCTGGGTTCTATTTTAAGTGGATCAAAAATCCTTTCAGCAGTTACTGCTTTTTTAGTAGCACCTATAACATCACTACATCCATTAATCGCCGCAGGATGGTTTGCAGGTTTAGTTGAAGCGAAATTAAGGCATGTTGGGTCAGGTGATCTGGTTGATTTTGGTAAGTGTGAGGATCTTAAGGATTTGTGGAATAATAACTTATTCCGGGTACTTTTAGTGGTGGCAGGTGCTAATATTGGATCAATTATAGGAAGTTTTATTACTATACCTCAGGTTATATTGCCTCTTTTTGGCAAATTATGGGGAGCATAATTAAAATCAAGATTAATATTCTCAGTAATTCCTATTTTCTAAATAATCTCATATTACGAGTACAATGAAATTATTTATCTCTTCAGATGATTTATAAAAAAATTTACAGAAGAAATCAATAAATAATGTTTTTAGAAATTAGTGCAGGTGGAGTAACTAATGTACCTTATATTTCGTTGTGATTGTGGTCGGGCCATGTATTCCAAGGAAGGGGTAGTAACCCGAAAATGTGTCTGTGGAAAAAGTATCAGGGTTAAGAGTAGAAGAATCTTAAAAAAAGCTGAAGATTTTCAAAGTGCATCCCAGGCAGTACGGGATCTGCAGGAAGAAAGATATGGAGGAACCGGTTTTACCACCGCCAATAAATTATAAATTATTGAAACCTTATGATAAAAGATCTGCGTTCTTTTACCCGGAAGGGCGAAAGGAAGAATATTGAATTTAAAGTGGGTTTATCTCCTGAATTTCATCTCAAGGAAGATCGTAAGCAACGATTATTGTCCCAGATGAAATACCGTATGGAAAAAGGAAATGGAGAAGCTATTTATCTTTTAGGTGTGGAAGATAATGGAGAACTCCTTGGTTTAACTGAAACCCAATTAAAAGAATCAATATTCGTCTTGGAGAGCATATCTTACCTTATTGGGGCTGAGGTTAAAATTTCAGCACTCTATCCCATTAATGGTAAAAAAATAGCCCATTTAAGAATTTTAAAAGTTCAAAGCCCGGAAAAAGAGCACTTGCTGGTAGGGGTTGCCGGGCACGTTGATCATGGTAAAAGTACCCTTCTGGGAACGTTGACCACAGGAAATCTGGATGATGGGAGTGGTAAAAGCAGGATTTTTCTGGATGTGCAAAAGCATGAAATAGAGCGAGGTTTATCTGCAGATCTATCATTTGCCCTATATGGGTTTTGTAACAAAAACGTTTATTATATGAAAAATCCATTGGATAAAAAAGAAAAATCTGCTTTAATGGAGAAATGTGATAGGCTGGTATCCTTTGTAGATACCGTAGGTCATGAGCCATGGCTTAGAACCACTATAAGAGGAATTGTAGGACAAAAATTGAATTACGGGCTTTTAACTATTGCTGCAGATGATGGCCCTACCCATATTACCAGGGAACATTTAGGGATAATTTTAGCCATGGATCTTCCAGTACTGGTAGTTATAACCAAAATTGATCTGGTTACTCCAGAAGAATTAAAGTCAGTATATGGAAAAATAGCAGAACTGCTAAAACTGGTGGGAAGAATCCCATATCAAGTAAAAACCAAAGAAGAAGCGTATTTAGTTGCCAAAAAAATGAATAAACATCTGGTGCCAGTGTTTAATGTTTCATCAGTTACAGGTGACGGTTTAGATCTTTTGAATAATTTATTTTTAAACATTGAAATCCCTATAAATCTAGAAGATCAAAAAAAGCCGTTTTTGATGTACATTGATAAGGTTTATTCCGTTAAGGGGGCAGGTACTGTTGTTAGTGGTACCATACGTCAGGGTCAGGTGCAAAAAGGAGATCGGCTTTTGATTGGTCCCACCACCTATGGTGAATTTAAGGAATTAACTGCCAGATCCATTGAAATGCATCATTATAAAATTGACTATGCCAAAACAGGAGATGTGGTCGGAATATCTATAACTGGGGTTGATATGGATCAAATTTCTAGAGGTGCGATTTTATGCCATCCAGAATATAAACCAGAATCTATTAGAGAATTTGAAGCAGAAATTACAATTTTAGTCCATCCCACCACCATTAAAAGTGGTTATGAAAGTGTTACCCACATAGAAACCATTGCCGAGACCACCCAGCTGGAACCTCTGGATAAGAAATATATGTCCGCTGGAGATAAGGGTAAGGTACACATGCGCTTCAAATACCGACCTTATCATGTGAAAAAGGGACAAAAATTAATTTTAAGGGAAGGGCGCAGTAAGGGAATTGGTATCATAACCCGTACCATATCAGATTAGGTTTTTTTATAGTCAGATATTATTTTTTTCATTTCGCAAGCCTTGCAGATGGTTGAAGAAGAAGGTTCCCCACATAATTTGCAATCCTTTAATTCTATTATCCCTGGCTTTATATTCAGGCTTTTTATAAAGGAATCCATTACGGCTTTTTTAGTTCCTGGTTTTTTGGACTCCGCCCTATTTAAAAAATCTTTTGTTTTAGCCCTTAAGGAAAGCTCCGAATAAGGACACTCATCAAAATGAACTTCAATTTCATTTAGAACAGCCCAAATACCTACTTCCCTTTCAGGAGTGTTCCAGAGTGGTTTAATTCGAGGTATCAGTCGGGGGTGAATAACCTCCAGCCGGGGGCCAAATTTCGAAAATTTCAGCACATCCCCCCGGGCAAAGCTCATCAGGAAGGACTGTATTTCATCATCTAAATTATGGCCCGTGGCAATTTTAGTAGCACCTATTTCAAATGCAGTTTTATTGAGTATGTGTCTCCTGAAAACTCCACAAGGTATGCAAGCACTCTTAAAACAGGAATAAACCTCATCCAGTGAAAATCCCATTTCAGTTTTTAATGACTTTTTGATTAACTCTATCCCTAATGATTTAGCATTGGATTTAGCAGATTCCATACCCTGTTTTCTATATCCTTTAATCCCTTCATCCACCGCAATGGCCACCATATCAAATCGCATTTCTTTTTGGAAATTCTTCAAGATATGTAAGGTTAAAATACTGTCTTTTCCACCAGAAAGAGCGATTGCAATTTTATCCCCCTGTTCAATCAGTTTATAGTCTTTTATTAACTTTTCAGCCCTATTTTTAATCATTAGATTGAATTTTTCCTGGTTCAGGGGTTCCATGAAAAAGATATATAATTTAAAGTACATATATAATTATCATGATAACTGCTGAATTAACCGTAATCCCTGTTGGAACTTCCAGCACAAGTTTGAGTAATTATGTAGCTGCTGCAGTACTGGCTTTAGATAAAACAGGGATAAAGTATAAAATTTCAGGTATGGGAACCCAAATAGAATCAGAAAATATGGAAGATCTCTTTAAAGCCATAGCAAGTGCTCATGAAGCTGTAATAAAAGAAGGTGCAAATCGGGTATCTACCAGTATTAAAATAGATGATAGGAGAGATACCAATCGTGGGCTGTCTGATAAAGTAGCATCAGTTAAAAAAAAGCTTGAATGATTTTATCCGGGATTTCATGGAGAATATAAAGCCTATTTATAATTTTTTTAGATGAGATTATAACTGAAAGATCATTTCTTACATTGGCTAACTTAATGTTATTTTGATTTAAGTCAGGTTAGATATTAATTCTTAAAAAAAAGCCTTTAAAGTTAGTTTAATTGGGCATTTAATCCCATAAATGTATTTATTTTTTTAAAAAAAAAGATAATTGAAGAATTTAATATATTGATGGCCATTTCCTGCTTTAAAATAAAAAAATTATTGGAAGTTGTTGCTGGTGTCTTCCAATGCCTGTACTATTACTTCCAAATCTTCTACCTTTAATTGAGGATGAACCGGGATAGAAATAACTTTTTTAGCAGCTTTTTCAGCTTCCGGGCACTTGTCTTTAAATCCTAATTTTTGATACAATTCCTGGTGGTATATGGCTTTAGGATAGTGAATACCGGTACCTACCCCCTGTTCATTGAGGCATTTTATGCAATCATCTCTTAGGTCGGCATCCACCTGAATGGTATACTGGTGGAATACGTGTTTAACATCGTCCTGAATATAAGGAGCAGCGATTCCATCCAGTTCATTGATATGTTCCGTTAAATAATTTGCATTTTCTATTCTTTTCTGGTTGAAGCCCTCCAGGCGCTTTAACTGAACCAGGCCAATGGCCGCTGCAATATCAGTCATACGGAAATTATAACCCAAAACCACATGATTATATCTCTCTTTTTCTCCATGGGCCCTTAATATACGAGCTTTTTCTGCAAATTCGGAGTTATCAGTGGTTATGATTCCTCCCTCGCTGGTGGTCATATTTTTGGTAGGGTAAAAGCTGAATCCTGCCATGTCACCTAATGATCCCACTTTTTTTCCATGATAAACAGCTCCATGGGCTTGAGCTGCATCTTCAATTACATATAAACCATGATCATCAGCTATTTTCTGGATAGGTTCCATGTCAGCAGGTTGTCCATACAGGTGAACCGGCATGATAGCCCTGGTTTTAGGAGTTATGGCTTCTTCTATTTTTTCCGGGTTTAAATTATAAGTATCAGGATCAATATCCGCGAATACTGGTTTTGCTCCAGTATAGAGAACCACATTACCGGTAGCAGCAAAACTAAAGGGTGTGGTAATAACTTCATCGCCAGTACCAATCCCTGCTGCAAGTAAAGTAAGATGAAGTGCAGTGGTTCCAGAGCTGGTGGCTATGGCATGACTGGTATTTGCATATTCAGCAAACTTTTCTTCAAATTCAGCCACTTTAGGGCCCTGGGCAATAAATCCAGATTTTAAGACTTTTACTACTTCTTGAATTTCTTCATCTTCTATAAAGGGATTGGCAATGGGAATCATATCTACACCTGTAAACACTAATTTAAAAATATTATTTAGTTGAATTTTTAAGATATACCTAAATTCTTATTTCCAACAGCATAATTACATAATTGATTTTATATTTGATATTTAATAAATCCAGATTAATATCAGAAATCATTAATCTGATTATTTTTTTGTATATAAAAAATATTCTAAAAATTTATTAAAAAAATTAATTAAATACTGCCATTAAATCCTCTTTTCTATTTCTAAATAGAATCACCAGGAGTAGTATGGAAGCTGCTATCAAAATTAAAGGAGAAGCATAGGGATTAATGGGAGTGGTAATTAATGAAGGTAATTCACCCAGTCCTCCCTGAGGGGAAGAATGGATTACACTCACATATAGATTGTTGATTATGTGCACCCCGATAGCCATTTCAATGCCGTTATCTGCCAGGGTAATTATTCCCAGCACCAGTCCCACAATGAAAGTAGATAGAGTAATAGATGCGCTGAGCAATATTGTTTCCCCATTCAACCAGTGCATGGCTGCAAAAATGATTGAGCTAATTAAAAGTACATTTACTGGTTTTTTTAATTTTAATGCCAGTCCCTGCATTAAGTATCCTCTAAAAAATATTTCTTCAAATGAAGCCTGTATAGGGAAGGCAACTAAGCTTAAAAGTGCCAGAATCCAGAAACGGGAAGGGTCAAAAGAAATTTGAAAACTGGAAGGATCAATTAAAAAAGATATGAAATCCAGCAGTATTATGATTAATAGCCAGGCCCCCGCCCCAATACCTATCTTTTTCCAGTCAGTCCGGTTTTTCACATTGATGAGAGACTGGAATGTCCTATGATGAATGAACTTTATACTGATATACATGAAAATAAAGGCCAGGCCAAAGCTAATTAGTGCCAGGAAGATTAAAAATAAAGGACTTTCTATAATTAAATTCATGTTGGCTAAATTTAAGGTTTGGGAAGAAGAAAATAATATAATCAATATAATGAAACCTGCAATCAACCCGGCTAAAAAGCTTGATGCCCCCCAGGTAAGTATTATGGTTGAAAAATAAGTCCACCATTTATTTTTCCCGGTTTTTCCATTATCCAAAAATGGTATCTCTGACATTTTTCCTCCGATTTACATTGCTTTTTTTATTATTAGGCCTAAAATGTTTATTATATTAATCAGGCAAAATGATATTTGTTTACAGAAGTTACTTAACTGGATATACTATAAATTTTTTTATATCATAATTTTAACGCTGGTGGTAAAATGAAAGAAATAGAAATTGAAGAAGGGCAGATTAAAATAATCATACCGACTTTTGAAAAGGTATCTGCCCGGGCACCGGTATTTTACAATCCAGTAATGGAACTAAACAGAGATATTTCCGTATTGGCCCTGCAACAGTTCCGAAAAGAGAGGGATGCAGATATTAAACTGTGTGACGCCTTTGGAGGAAGTGGTATTAGGGGAATCAGATACTCACAGGAAGTAGATGGTGTATCAGAAGTTTTGGTTAATGATATTAGTTCCCTGGCCCTGGAATTTGCCGAAAAAAATCGCCAGTTGAATGGCGTGGACAATATGGAATTAAGTCATGACGATGCTAATCTTGTTATGAGAAATAATCGAGGTAAGTTTGATGTCATAGATATTGATCCTTTTGGAACACCTTCCTACTTTATAGAATCTGCAGCCAATTCACTTAAAGCCGATTCAATGCTTTGTGTGACTGCCACTGATACTTCTGCATTATGTGGAACCTACAAAGAGCCTTGTATTCGTAAATATAATTCTTTGCCCCTGAAAACTGAATACTGCCATGAAAATGGTATACGTATCCTGATAAGTTTTGTGGCCCGGACTTTTGCCAAGTATAAAAAAATGGTGGATGTGAAGTTGTCCCACTCCAGTGAGCATTATATGAGGATTTACTTTAAAATAGATAAAGGAGCCGCTAAAACTGATAAGTCACTGGAAAATTTGGGATTTATAATTCATTGCAGGAAGTGCCTTTTTAGAGATTCGGTGCCCGGTATAGCGCCCAGCCTTCTGGAAGAATGCCCCCTATGTGGGGAAAAATTATTAAGAGGAGGTCCTATGTGGCTGGGTAAAATACAGGACCATTCCTTTATAAATTCCATGCTGGAAATGATATCAGAAAAAAGTCTAAACCAGGAAAAAAAAGTGATAAAACTCCTTAATCTTTGTATGGAAGAGTATGATGCGCCGCCTGGTTTTTATGACCTTCATGTAATTACTAAAAAACTTAAAATCAGCTCGCCTCCATTAATGGATGTTTTAAATGATTTAAAACGTGAAGGGTACAGTGCATATCGCACCCATTACCGGCCTACAGGAATTAAAACCGATGCCCCTCTTAGTAAGATAGAAAAAATAGTTCTGAGTTTGAATAAGAGACAATTCATGAGTTAATATAGAAATAAAAGCATCATTTCCAGTTAAAATAAAATGAAATTAATGCTCCTCATAAATTATTCAAAAAAATAATTAATTTTATAAAAATAATATTATTTTAAAAGGCCCTTAGCCATTTTTAATAGCCATTCCATGAATTTATTAATAAGAATGAACATAAAAATCAGTGGCTAAAGCCAATATATAAAAAAGTTGAGGTGAAATAATGGATATTGGAGAAATCTATTCAGATGCTATTCAATACCCTTCTTCGGACTGGAAAAAAGTCATAATATTGGGACTTCTAACAATAATAAGTTTTTTAATTGTTCCAATTTTTCTAGCCATGGGATAGATTTTTAGAGCACTCAAAGCTTCTATAGCAGGCTCTGAAGAACTTCCTGAATTCGATGAATGGGGAGATATGCTTGTTGACGGGCTAAAAGTATTTGTAGTACAGTTTGTTTACTTTTTGATTCCAGCAATAATAATGTTTATAGGTATAGGTGGATCAATTTTTGCTATGACTCCCACAGGAGACCCCACAGCATTTTTCGCACTTTTTGGTGTTACTACTCTAATTGCTGCAATAGCAGGTATTATCTTAGGACTTGTAGCAACTATAGCTCTGGCAAATATGGCCTATTATGATAGTGATCTTGGAGCTGCCTTCCGTTTTAGTGAAATTCTGGAAATAATTTCTCAGATTGGATGGGTGGACTACATATTATGGTACATTGTCTTAGTAGTGGTAGGTGCAGTAGGTGGATTCATTGCCAGTATATTAAATTTTATACCAATTTTAGGTACTATAGTTGCAGTAGTAGTAGTTTATCCTTACCTATCTCTGGTTTACAGTAGAGCACTAGCACTGATATACGCTTTTGAATAATAAAAAATCTTTTTTTATTTTTTTATTTTTAGTGTCAATTTTATGCCTGATTAATATTTTATAGCATGTGAAAGATTTTTTATTTATTAAGACAATTTTAAACTTATTTTATCAATTAAGATTAAATTATCCAGCAAAACGAGTATGTTCATTATTACATAGCAAGGTGCACCTTTATTAATAAACAAACCTAAAAACAATAATATAATTAAACAATGTTCATAAATTTATTATTGGTGACCTCTATGGAAATTAAAGAAGACCAGGAACTTATCAAAATAGACCAAGTTGATGAAAAAATAATAAGTTTACTAAATGAAGACGGTAGAATGTCCTATAGAAAAATATCCCGAGAATTAGATATTTCAGTAGGTACCGTTCACAATAGAGTGGAAAAATTAATGAAAACAGGGGTCATAAAAAAATTTGCTCCAATAATCGATCATTCTCGTTTAGGTTACAAATTAACCGCCATAATTGGAGTAAGGGTTAAAGGTGGCCTTTTAAAAAATTGGGAAAACCGTACCGCTTATCATAAAAATGTTCTGGCAGTTTATGATGTTACAGGAGAATATGACGCCTTCCTGATAGCTAAATTTAAGGACACCAATGGTCTGGATGAATTTGTCAAAGGATTATTAAAAGAACCTGATGTGCAAAGAACCTACACTCAAACTGTTTTAAATGTGGTTAAAGAAGATTTAGGATCTCCTAAAATGCTTTAGTGTAATTATTCATTATTCCATTAAAAGCCAGCTAAAGGAAAATAATGAAAATCCTTCCACTTGGATTTGAAAGCATGGGGGTGCGTTCTATGTGCACCTATGTGGAAACTGATCAAAAAATATTAATTGATCCCGGTGCAGCATTAACGCCCTTTAGATTCAAATTGCCTCCTTCTAATGAAGAATTAATTGCCCTTAAAAAAACCAGAACCTCCATTAATGAGTGGGCTAGTTTAGCCAACATAATCACCATTAGCCATTACCACCATGATCATTTTACTCCTTTTGAAGAAAATATTTACCTGGAATCAAAAATAGAAGATGCTAAGACTCTTTACTCTGGAAAAAAAGTTTTTTTAAAAAATCCCCAGCATAATATCAATCAGAATCAGAAAAAAAGAGCTAAAAAGTTAATAGAAAATTTGAATATTCTTCCTGACTGTGAACTAATATATAGTGAAAAGGGATCTAATCCTAAATCTTTTAAATCCGGAGAAACTAAGCTCACTTTTTCCCCTGCACTGCCTCATGGAAAAAAAGGAAGTCCTCTGGGTAATATAGTGGCTGTTAGCATAACTTACAATGGCCAGAAGATATTGCATGCATCAGATATGCAGGGCCCCATTTCAAAAAATAGCTTTGAATATATTTTAAAGGAATCACCAGATATTTTAATTATAAGTGGGCCACCCCACTACTTAAAAGGATATATTTTATCAGAAAAGGATTTTAGTAAATCTCTGCAAAATTTGAAAGAAATAGGAAATCATATACCTCAAATTATAGTTGATCATCATCTATTAAGAAATGCGGAGGGTTTGAAGATTATTAAGGCCCTGAATAAAAGTATAAGTGGCATGTTGATGCCTGCATCCCAATTAGTAAATAAAAAACCTCTTTTATTGGAATCCCGGCGTAAAAAATTATCCCTGAAAAAATAGAAATATTAAATTATTTCAAATGCTCTTCAAAGTAATTAAAAAGAGTTTCCGGCTCTTTTTCAAATTCTCCATCAAAGAGGAGTATATATTTTTCAGCGGATGCTTCAATATCCTCGGAATTTCCTTCATGTACCAGCCAGGCCATGGGATTAATGGAAACCGTGGTTAAACCAGATTCGGTATAAAATATAGATAACCTAACCAGGGGATGAATTTCACGGTTATTTATCTGAATTTTTTCCAGAATTAATTTCTCTTCATGGAAATTAAATCCATTTAAGTCGTTTTTTATCATTATTTCATCTTCTTAAGATTCCATAGCAGCGATCTAACTGGTTTTTTTGTTAAAAGCCATAATATTCCCAGGAAAGGCTTTATTAACTGAATTTTAAATTTCAAAAAAGCGTTACCATCTATTCTTTCTTTTGAAAAGTCAGGGCGGGCTGAAAAATCCAGTGCGGGAAATATTGCCAATATAGCCATTGCAGACCAAATATACCCCATGGTAATAGCAGTATCCACCGGGCTGGACCAGCCCAGAATGATATGTAACTTAAATTTTTCCAGGGAAAATGAATGCCATACCATCTTAAAAAATTTTAAAAAATATTTTCTTGATTGCATAAGGAGTAAAAGAGTTTTGGTGAAATCTTCCCGGGAAAATTCAGATTTTTTTTCTTTATCTTCCTCGTCTTTATCTTCTTTTTCATCCTTATCTTTTCCTTTTTCAGGGAATTTTTTAGTTATAAGGGTGATTTTGAGCCATTTTATCTTAAATGTTCCTTCCATAAGTCCCCCAGTTTTATTCAAATTTAAAGAGATATGGAATGGGATTATCAGTATCATTAGCAGGATAAATCCCAAAATAAGTAAAATGGTGGGGATTAATAGCAATTATATCCACCTGTCCAGGAGTTTCCTGATTATACATTAATCTAAAAATATAATCCGAACTCTAATAAATCTTCAAAAAAATTTATTCCGCGGCTTCTTCCTCTTTAGCTTTTTCTTTTTTAGTTTTAGTACGGGTCTCTTTTATTACATCGGTGATTACTGTACCAATCTCGCCAATAGCCTTACTCAAAGGGCCCCCGGAACTGAGATTAAGTACCCTTACCCCTTCTGGTCCAGGAATTCCTTTTAAAATAACTACCATGGCCACTGGCTCCACCCCGGCTGCAGCACCAGCACCACTACCCATACCTCCACCTTCACCAGATGGAGCTTCACCTTTACCCATTCCAGCTCCAAAACCCATTCCCATCTTCATTACAGGGATTAACATTTTATCCTCTGTTTCAATTGGTTCTCCTACAAAATTATTTATTTCCAGGAGTTTTCTGAGTTCTTCCACTGTTGTTTTTATGGGATCTTCTATTTTCATATAAATTGCCTCCACTTATACTTTCTACCAGTTAATAATATTATTAAAAAACAATAAATAATTATCTATATATCCATAATACTAATGAAATTCAGGATGAGTTTAAGGTGTTAATCCATTCTAAAGATTATGAACTACATCAGGAACCCTATCATATTGAAAATAAAGATAGAACGAAATCCATAATGCAAAAGTTGCATGATAAAAATATTTTATCCCGGTTAACTGTATCTCCTCCAGAAAAGGCATCAAAAGAAGATCTGCTACGGGTTCACTCTCCCGGGCACGTGAACTTTATTCAAGAATTTTGTAGGAAGGGAGGAGGTTATCTGGATAATGATACCTATGCTTCTTCTCAAAGTTATCAGGTGGCACTTTTAGCAGCAGGAGGGGCGATAATGGCTGCAAAAAAAGTTATACAAGGAGAAAAATGGGCTTATTCCTTGTCAAGACCCCCCGGGCATCATGCTATACGAGAAAGAGCTATGGGTTTTTGTTTATTTAATAATGCTGCTGTTGCTGTGGAAAAAATTCGTAGAGAAGATGATAAAAAGCGCTTTTTAATCTTTGACTTTGATGTTCACTATGGCAATGGAGATGCAGATATTTTCTATGATGACCCGGAGGTAATGTATGTATCCATCCACCAGGACCCCTATACTCTATTCCCAGGAAAAGGATTTGTGGAAGAAATAGGTTCCGGCCCGGGAATGGGTTTCAATTTGAATATTCCTATGATTCCAGGATCAAATAATGCAGATTATATATGGATTTTAGATAAAATACTGCCTGTTGTAATAAATGAATTTAAAGCAGATCTTTTGCTGGTAGAAGCGGGTTTTGATGCCCATCGTGATGATCCCCTATCTCAGATAAATATTGATGAAGATTTTTATTCCTGGGTGGGAGGTTATTTAATGGGGCTGCAGGGATCCATGGCAGTGCTTTTAGAAGGAGGGTACAATTTAAGTGCCCTGGCCCAATCCAATACCGTTTTTATAAATTCTTTATTGGACCATAAATTACTTCCTTTAGGGGAATATAAAACTCAAAAAGAAATAGAGACCCGATACTTAAATAAAGATAAAGTTTCAATAAACACTCTGGAAACTTTTAAAGAAATTAAAGATACTTTTTCACCATTTTGGGGATTGTGATATCACATGGATAATATAAGGACTAAGCAAGCAGAAAATCTAATTAAATTAGCAGGTAAGACTTCTCAGGGTACTGAAATTTTAAAAAATCCAAAAAAAGGTTTTATAGATGTTAAAGCCTATGAAAGAGCCTTAAAAGATCTTATTGCTGCTGAAGATTTTATTTACACCAGTTTACCATCCCATGGTTTATCAGCCCAGGAAGCCGGTGATTTTACCAACAAACTTTTGGATGCCCGGGAAAATATTCATACTATACTGGCTGACTTTGGAGTAATTGAAAAAATCAGCTCACAAAATCAGGTGCATGAACTTTCAAAGAAATGGATAATTCTGACCACCAAAAGTAATTATAAGAAGATGCTGATGAAGATGGGGGTGAATGTACAGCAAATAGTGGTAGCTGGGGTTCCACTAAAAGCAGAAGATATGAAACAATTAAATCCTAAAATACCTGATGCGGCCCTTAAGTCCATTGATAAGAAAATAACACATGTGAAAAATGATATTTCCCGAAAAATGGAAAAATTGAAATTAAAGAATATTTTAGTAATTGCAGAATCAGATCTAAATGGAGATATTTTAGGAAAAAATGCATCAGAATTGTATGGAGCCCGTGTAGTATTAGAAGGTAATTTAAAAGATCTCAATGATTCAAAACTGGTTGATATTCTTTTAGAGTTAGAAAATTAAGGTTTTTATAAATAAAACATTTATGATGGAAATTTAATTTCCGTTTGCATTTATAAAAAAAATTCCTTGTAAATAATCAAAAGTTTATATCTAATAATGATTAATCTAGATTTGAATAAATAAAAATATTTTAGAGATAATTTTTGCTTGTATTATCAGTGATTAGAATTTTATTCCGGTCATTTTTAATTTAAGTGATGATTAATGGTAGAATTAAAATGTTTATCAGGATATTCGGGGTGAAAAATTGGGTTTAGTTTGCTTCCCTGACACACAAGATAATATTCCCATTATTCCAGTTCACCTTACCCGGGTGGGAGTAAGTGGGGTAAAAAAACTATTAAAAATAGAAAGAGACGGAAAAAGACCTATAATACTTTTACCTACTTTTGATGCTTTTGTGGATCTACCCAGTACGCAAAGAGGTATCCACATGTCCAGAAATCCAGAAGCCATAAGTGAGGTCCTGGAAGAGATGGTGGAAGATACTGCATTAGAAGTGGAGTCATTATGTGCAGAAATTGTTAACAGCCTCCTTAAAAAACATAAGTATGCTAAAAGGGCAGAGGTGAGCATGAAAAGTGACTTCATGTTCATGAAAAAGTCGCCAGTTACCGATAATAAATCCCAGGAAATGACCAAGATCATGGCAGATGCCATTGGATACCGGGATGGGGATGAGGTTTTAATCCGAAAAATGATTGGGGCTGAAGTTGTGGGTATGACTGTATGTCCCTGTGCCCAGGAATCAGTTAAAGAAACTTCAAGACAAAAGTTGGCAGAATTTTTAGATGATGATACCCTTAAAAAAGTTTTAAATACGGTTTCTTTTGCCTCTCATAATCAGAGAGGGAGGGGAATGATCATGATTGAGGTTCCTCAAGATCATACCATCCGGGGAGAAGAACTAATCCGTATCATTGAAGAGTCCATGAGTGCCAGCGTTTCAGAACTTCTAAAAAGGCCAGATGAAAACGCCATAGTGGTAAAAGCCCATAAGAATCCCATGTTTGTAGAAGATTGTGTGCGGAACATGGTGCATAAAATAGTAAAAGAGTTTTCATTTTTACCGGATGATACTATGGTAACCGTACGCCAGGTCAATGAAGAAAGCATCCATAGACATGATGCTTTTGCAGAGAAAGTAGCCACCATGGGCGAATTGAAATATGAAATTGAAGGGATGGACCATATTTAAAATATAAATCCCTTTAATTGCTTTAATTTATTTTCTTTACCTGAATATAATAATAATTAAGCAATATAATCTACTATAACACCTTTAAGGAGGATGTATTTTGATAAATCTTCATAAAGTTGCCGGAAATGTAATGGAATATATGGAAGCATTTGATGGTTCCCGACCGGCTTTAGATGCTGAGCAAATATTAATAGTTAGAGGCAGGTCTAAAAAAAGAATTGACGCTAACAACATGAATTTAGAACTGGAAAGTTTATTTAAGGTACTGGGAGCTAAAGAAATAGATATGTTCTCTGATGATGCAGCTTCACTTATAACCTTGATGGACAAGCAAATAAGAGATAGTGTGGAAATCCAGGGAGATACTGATCCTGGAGGAATCCACAAAATGAAAGAATCTTTAGAGTCCATGAATTTCCTGGTGGAATACAAACTGGGATTTTTAGAAAACATAGGATTTTTCATTGTTTTATGGAAAGACAAAAGTGGCATTGGTCCCTGTTTTGTTGAAATTGTATTTTCCAATGCTGAATGTTAAAAATTAAATAGGGGAGAATTGAATGTCCCTGAAATCTTTTTCCAGGCACGAAATAATAAATTTATTAAGTTCTAAAGGGGGAGAAGTGTTAAACTTAATGAAGGATGCTAATTCTAAAAGAGAGCACCCCCATATTACTTTTTCTAAAAACGTGTTTTTGCCCCTTACTGAACTATGCCGGAATGATTGTGGTTACTGTACATTTAAAAAAACTCCAGATACAGTGAGTAAAGATATTCTAATGTACCCCACTAAAGTATTGCTTAGTTTGAAAAAAGCAGAAAAATATGGTTGTAAAGAAGCTTTATTTACATTTGGAGAGCGTCCAGAAGAAATAAACCCTTTAAAAGAAGTTCTTAATAAATTAGGTTTTGCCAATATGGTGGAATATCTCTATCATATCTGCCAGGAGACTTTAAATAAAACCAGTTTATTACCCCATTCAAATCCCGGAACAATCTCTTATGCTGATTTGAAAATGCTTAAAGAGGTTAATGCCTCCATGGGTTTGATGTTAGAAAGTAGCAGCCAGCGCCTAATGTCCACCATTGCCCATGAAAAAAGTCCGGGTAAAAATCCCTGGTTAAGGCTTCAGACTATAGAAAACGCAGGAAAACTTAAAATACCCTTTACTACCGGGATTATAGTAGGTATAGGTGAAACCCTGCAGGAAAGGGCAGAATCTCTCCTGGAACTCCGCAGGATTCAGGACAAATACGGGCATATACAGGAAATAATTATTCAAAATTTCCATTCTAAACCTGGTATTGCTATGGAAAAACACAAAGAACCCTCTATCTTAGAGATGATTAAAACAGTTTGTGTTGCCAGATTAATTTTTCCAGATATTAGTATTCAACTACCCCCTAATCTCAATCCCGAAACTGCACAGATTTTTTTGATGTGTGGCTTGGATGATTGGGGAGGTGTTTCTCCGCTAACCCCTGATTTTGTGAACCCGGAAGCGCCCTGGCCTGAAATAGAAGAATTAAAAAAACTAACCACAGAAGCAGGATACCTCCTTAAAGAAAGATTAGCTGTTTATCCCCGGTATATGCACCCTGAATATCTAAGTGAGCAGATACTGGAAAAAATAGCTGATTTAAAATTTTATAACTTAAAGTAGCTAGGAAAAAAAGTATTCATATCTCTATCAAAATTAATTTCGGTTTCGGGTATGATTATGGTTCCTTCTGAAGGGTCGCCCAGCTCTTTAAATTTTTCAAAAATATAATAAACACCGGTTAAAGCAGCAAGAGCAGAATCTATTTCATGGTTAGTTAATTCATCAGCTTTTTTATTTACCCAAAAAAAGTTATTTAAAGCATTAAATGTAGTTTGTTTATCCTGCCCTAAACCCATTATTTTTCCTGATGTTCTGGGATGGGTTTCTATAATTTTAAGTTTTAAGTTATTGCCCATGACTGTTTTTATAGATTTTTTAAGTTGAATGCCCCGATGAGTTAATAATTTCATTCCATAAAAGGTTAAAGGTAAAACTCCTCCAAATTTTCTCATTTTTTTATCAGAATCCCTAAAATGCCCTCTTATGCTACATTTGCACTCTTTTTCCAGGCAGCATCTGCCCTTAGGCAGTGAGAGGGGAGCATCAATAGCCACCACCACAGGATCTTCCTTTATTATCTCAGTTAGAATTTCCTCATCTGAAAATACTGTTTTAAAAAATAATTTATTATGGTGGATAATGGTCATTCCCGTATCGTTTTCTGTTTTAGCAGATAAATCAATTCCCATAATCTTAATTTTAATCACGTGTTTTTTTTATGCCTTAGGTGAGATAAATTATTTTGAAAAAATTTAGTTGCAGATTAAAAGATGCAATATATTTTAAGTTTATTCTAAGATTTTTTAAAATTAATATTAAATTTAGTTCCATTGGAAGAATCTAGGCCTATATCCCCACCTAATTGAGATACCAGAGTACATACTATCTGTAAACCCAGTGTTTCAGTGTTTCTAAAATCAAGATTCCCGGGCAAACCCGGGCCATTATCTGCAATATTTAAAAAAATTTTATCACCTCGGGAATAAAATTTTATTCCCATTTTAAAGTTTTGGTTATCATCTTCAGAGTTAAAAGCGTATTTAAAGCAATTAGAGGCCAGTTCATTGATAATTAGCCCACAAGGGATGGCCTGATCAATTTCCATTAATACTTTTTTGGCCTGGATATCTATCGCAATAGACTTACTGATATGGTTATAGGAACTTTTCAGTCCCTCTATCAGGTTTACAATGTATTCTGAAAATTCTACTGCTTCCATGCTTTCTGATGCATATAAAATCTCATGTATTAAAGCCAGAGACTTTATACGGTTTTTACTATCCTCGAACATTTCTCTGGTTGCAACATCATGTATTTGTTCCGACTGCAAGCCAATTAAACTGGATATTAATTGCATGTTGTTTTTAACCCGGTGATGTACTTCTTTTAGTAGTATCTCTTTTTCATTTAAAGACTTCTTAATCTGGTTTTCCATTTCTTTACGAATGCTTATATCTCTTAAAGTAGATATAAATCCCTTAGGAGTACCTTGATAATCATGGGATAGTGCAAAATTCATTTCGCCTGTGAATTTAGTTCCATCTGTCCTGATGAAGTTATATTCTATGTTGTGCAGATAACCATCCACAATAATTTTTTCCATGTTTTCCTTAATAAGCTGGTGTTTAGAGGGAGATACAATATCAAAAATTGTTTTGGAGTGATAATTTATGGTTTTATCTCCTCCTAAAATTTCAATAGCTTTTTGAGACAGGTGAGTGATATTTCCTTCCAGATCCATAGCAATAACCCCGTCTAAACTGGCCTTCAACAGGGTGCTGTATATTGTTTCAAGATTATTGCGGGCTTTTTCTGCCATTTTATGTTGAGTAAGATCTTTTATATTTAAAATTATCCCTTTAACTGCAGGATCATTTAAAAGGTTTTGGGCAACCACCTGACATACCATCCATGATCCATTTTCATTTTGGAACCTGATCTCGAAGTCAATACTCTGTTTTGATTTTTTTAGTTTCTCAAATAGTGCTTCATTGGCCAGGGAAATATCCTGGTAAAAGACCAAATCAAGAATATTGAAGCCCAGTATTTCATGAACTTTGAATCCAAAAGTTTTTTCCACAGAAGGACTGGCATAAGTTATATCGCCCTTTTTATTTAAAACCAGTATTAAATCCAGTGCATTTTCAATTAAGGATCTAAAATGTCTTTCAGAAAGCTTTAAAGCTTCATTTGCCTTTTTTAATTTAGTAATATTTCGGGCTGCAGCAAAAACTCCCTGTACCTTACCTTCATTATCCCTATATACTGTGGCATTATAGAGTACATCCATGGTTTTTCCAGTAATGTGTCTCAAAGTTAAAGGATAGTCTTTAAGGGACCCGTAAAACAGTGTCTTTTGATAGCCCCTCATGGCTTTTTCCGGGAGAGTAAAGTACTGGGAAAAGTTAGTTCCAATTAATTGATTTCTAGGAATTCCGGTAGCATCTTCAGTGGCTTGATTTACATCCATTATCTTCCCACCCTGACTAATAGTTACCATAGGATCCAGATTGGCTTCAATTAGATTTCGGGAGTAGTTCATGGCATATTTAAGTTCTTCCTCTACTTCAATCTGGTCATTGATCTGCCTACTACTAAAAATAGCCCCATTAAATTGGCCTTCATCACTAAAAAGAGGAGTTAAAATACTTTCAATCCAGGTATAGTTCTGATGAATATTGAAGAACCTGCTTCTTATTTTTATAGATTTTTTATTATTTCCACATTCTTTAAAGGCTTTTAAAGTTTTTTCCAGGTCTTCTGGATGTATAAATTCAAAAATAGGCTTTCCTAAAAATTCAGAAGGATTATAGCCCAGCGTTCTTTTTATAGAAGAAGAAACAAAAGATATAATGCCTTTTTGATCCAAGCGACCCACATAATCATCCATAGTTTCACTGATGAGATTAAGGTTGTTCTGTGATTTGAGGAGTTTTTTTTCCATATTTTTTCGATGGGAAATCATTTCCAGGGCAAATCTCAATTCCATATCATCAAATGGTTTCACTATATAATTTTGAGGTTCAGTTAATCTGGCCCTTTCCATGGTTTTTTCATCAGCATAGGCCGTTAAATATATAATAGGCACTTCAATATTTTGTAAAATTATTTTTGCAGCACTTATACCATCCATATTTCCTTTTAAAATAATATCCATCAATATAACATCAGGTAGAGTATTTAGTGCCATCTCTACTGCTTCATCACCTGAAGAAGCAATGCCAATAACTTGGAAATTCCAGCTCAAAAGTTTCTTTTTTATTTGAAGAGCCGTTATATTCTCATCTTCAGCAATTAAAACTTTAAAAGGGGTCATTTTAAATCTTTTCCATTAAATTAATTATAATTAATGATTTAAAATATTTTAGAAGGGAAATATAGTTCAAATAGTTTTTTAGAGGAAGTACCTATCTTTAATCGGCCACCTATCTCCCGGGATAGTGCTTTTATAATTTGGAATTCAGCATCATGTTCTACTTCAAGTGTTAAATCAGTAATCATGTCCAGTCTATTTTCCTTATCATAGGGAGCAATTATGATTTTAAGTTCACCAGATCGTGAAGGGGATTTTTTAATTACCAGGGATAACATTTCACTTAATATTAAACCTAAAGTCAACCAGCTATCTTCATTTAAATTTATTGTATTGATTTTAATATCAATTTTAAATTCATCAGGTTTTAAATGGTTCTTATTGATTAAATCTTCAATTATGCTTTCCAAATATGTATTTAAATTTTCAGAACCATTAGAGTAAGAAATTGATTGATTATAAAGTTTTTCACTGGCAATAATTGCTTCTTCCATCTGATTCTGCTTTTCTTTGATGTCTTCTAATAATTTTTCCCTGAAAATTTTGGAATTTAATTTAAGAATATTTTTCAATGATTTAAGGTTATTTTCAAAGCTTTTTCTTTCCTTATCAAATAATTTATTTTTTTCTTCAAAAAGGGCTTTCAATTCATCCTGCTCATTCATTATAGAATCTAATTTTGAAAGATTGTCTGCCTTTTCCTTTTCCAGTTTTTCTAAATTTTTCCCCATATTATGAATTATTTCAGTTTTTTCTGCCATTATCGATTTAATTTCCTGATTAATTGAATTCAAACTTCTTTTAAGCTCTTTATTTTCTTTTTCAAGTTTATTTAAAGATTTTTTTGAACTTTCTTTGATTTTGGAATATTTATCCAGCAGTTCTCTCTGGCTCTTTTTTAGATTATCATTATCAATCTCCAGTGATTGATGTAATGATTGTATATTCTTAATATCCTTCATCAGATTTTCTTTTTCATTTTTAAGAAATGATTTCTGATTTTTTAAAGTTTCCAATTTGTTATTAAGCTCTTTAATCTTTTTATCCTGTTCTAAAGATTTTTTATCGGATTTTTCTTTAATTTTAAGATTATTTTCTTCTAAAGATTTTTTAATATCCTTTAATTGGGATAATTTATTTAAGTAATATTTTTTATCTTTTTCATGATTCTGGTTATCCTTTTCCAGGGCCATGACATGACTTTCTAAGTTTTGAAGAGAATCTATCAAGTTTTTTTGTTCCTCAATCAAAATGTTATGACCATTTTTAAGTAATTCCTGTTCTTTAATAGAATTTTTTTCAAGTAAAGTGTACTCTTTTAATAAAGAATCATTTATCTGTTTTAGCTGGGCAATATCGCCCTTAAAGTCTCCTATTTGTCGGTTAAATTCCTTTTTCATCTCTTCTGAATCTTTCTGGTTTCTGGATTTTATAAATTCTAATTCTGCAAGCTCCCTTTGTAAAAGTTTATTGTCTTCTGAAAGTTTATTAGCCTGTTTTACTGAATTTTCAAGATTTTTTTTGAGATTTAGGTTATATTCATTTAACTCTTTTATCAAAAGGTCTGATGATGGCTCATTTTCATCTATTTTGGCCATGTTCTGAGTTTCTTCTTTTAGTTGTTTTAACTCGTTTTTTAGATCATTTTTGGCTATTTTAAGCTGATTAATTTCCAGATTCAGTTTATATGAATCAATTTTTTTTGATTTTATTTTTTCCTGGATTTCATTTTTTAAATCTTGATTTTCCTGTAAAATTTCTAATCCACTTTTTTCAGCTTTTTCCAGTTTTTCCTCCTTTTGAGCCAGTTCAGTCTGTAGATCTTCTTGAATTTTTATTAAATCCCTGTTTTTTGCATTCAGTGCTTCTATTTCGTCCTGGTAATTTCCTGCAATAGACCCCACTGCCATAAATTTGCCCGGGGCAGAGTCAGCCAGAGGCACTATATCCCAATTTAGATTAATTTTAGAATTAGATAATTTTAAAGGATTATTTTTTAGATTTATGTTATTGGGATTGATCTTTTTTAAGAATTTCTCTTCAAATTCTTTTTTATTTTCCAAAGAAAGTAGATATTTGAAATTAGAAGGATTTTTCAACTTTTTAAAGCTGTTATTGGTAAAAATAATGCTCCCCAGTTTATCCATAACACAAACCAGATTCTTTTGTTTTTCAAGTAGAGATTTAAAAAAATTCATTTCATTTTTTAAATCATTTTCTACATTTTTATTTTCAGAAACATCCCGAATAAGAACAGCAACCCCCCCTGCTGAAGGATAAGCATTTATTTCATACACTCTGGTGCCATTAGAATTAGGGTATTCATCTATCAGGCTCTGAGGAGTTTGGGATTTAAGTGCTGTTTTATATAATTCTTCCACTTCTATCCCTTTTAATTGAGTAAATATATCGTATATTGATTTACCTAAGGCTTGCGACCTGGATACACCAGTTAAATTTTCAGCATAGTTATTCCAGTAAATACAATTAAAATTCCGATCTATTGCAAAAAAAACAGCATTTATGGTATTAAGAATTGGTTCAAATTTATACTCCATGACTTGAGCCGCTTTTAATTTATCTTCATTAGAGATTAGTTCCGGAGAAGTTTTTAAGGTATTTACAACTCGGACTGAATGTTTTTCCGGAGTTATTTTGCTGGATTTTTCTTCCTTTTTATTCAATTTAAGTAAAAATCCATCAATATTATGTGAGTCATCTGTATACCTGCTTACAGTTAATTTAACTTCCATTTTATTATCCAGTTGGGGTTTACAAATTAAACAACTATTGGAAGAGGAGGAGATAGTTTGGCTGTAGCTTACAGAGTTTTCTTTTTCCAGTTTTAATAATAAATCATCATCCATTCCCATGTCCCTAAAAAGATTAAAATTATCAATTTCTAAATCGTCTGCCATTATCCCACAAAAGCCAGTGGTGCCTTGAATAAAGTTTCCTTTATAATCAAAAAAGGCAGATACTGGTGAAGAATTGCGTAAAATTTTTTTTATCAGATTATCAATGGCTTCTTCATCCACCACATGGGTTATGTCTTTAAAAATAAGGGTGGAACCTACTATATCCACCTCCGAATCTTTAATAGGGGCTATCATATAGTCAATTGGAACATAGGATCCGGAAATTGTTTTTAGCCATGATCTACCCTTTATTTCTGCAGTTTTATTTTTCAAAAGATCCAGCACCGGATTTTTACTTATACTGGCAGTTTTTTTACGATGTAGTTCAAATATTTCATCAATTTTTTGCCCAATACCCTCTTCTTTATCCCAGCCGGTAATATAAGAAGCATTGTAATTCATGAACTGGACAATTCCATCTTTATCAGTTATTATTACTGCCCCTCCCGTTTTTTTAATTTTTTTATCTAGAAAAGGGTCTTTTTCCATGGTTTTATCCAGATGGTGTTGATACAATGCCTGATCGATGTTTTTTTGTAGTTCCTCTTCATCAAATGGTTTTAAAAGATAGGCATAAGATACCGTATTGCCTGCTCTTTTTCGAGTATTATCATCCCCATGGGCAGTAAGATAAATAATAGGAATATCTTGATGTTTTGATATTTCTTCAGCAGCAGTTATACCATCAATTTGTCCTTTCAAAATAATGTCCATTAAAATTAAATCTGGTTTAAGTTCTTCGGCCTTAATAATAGCCTCTCTTCCAGAAAAAGCAAAGGTGGGTACATCATAACCCATTGATTTTAGTTTCCTTTGAAGCTCCATTGCTGTGAGTCCTTCATCCTCTACAATTAAAATACGCGCCGCAGGCATAAAAACATCCTCCCCCCTTAACTGGATGTTGTAAAATAGATCAACTTAAAACGCCAGTATAAGTTTCCTTACCCCTTTAAATTAAATTATTAAAAAGCTTCCAAATAATTATTACAATTTTACTGGTTTTTGGTTAAAATCCCGGTTAAATAGTCCTTATGCCAGTATAACTTTTAATAATTTATTATGATTTATCCTATTTAATATTAGTTATTAAATAAAAGAATTTTTAGATTAACCATTATTTATCCCTTTAAATCGTTATTAAACAATTGAGGACTATATGAGGTAAATTAAAAGATAATAAATTAAAAATGTAATCTATTTAAAAATCTAAAAAGAAAAATTCTAGATATTAATTAAATAATACTAATCATAACCTGAAAACCCCAAGCAGATTAAAAACTAATCAATCTTAGCATCCACCACTACATGAACCACTCCGGGAGAATACTTTTTAATAATCCTCTGCTTAGTAATATTCACATTCCTTTCCCCAGCCGCCTTTTTTATTCGTTCTATGGGCCTTTTAGACATTATTTTTTCTGGGACCGTTTCATGATAATGAATTACTCCACCTTCATTCACACAATCCATAGCTGATTGAAGGTAGTCCTGAGTATTCCCAATATACCCCATCAATACTCTATCTGCAGATAAATTAGGAGCTATCTCCATAGAATCGCCTAAAAAAGTTTTTACTTTCGCTTGAATTTTATTTAATATAATATTTTCATTTAAATAATGAAAAGCTTCGGGATTGATTTCAATAGAATACATCTTTTTCAGCTTAGAGTGAACTGCTAGTGGTACAGAAAAATAGCCTATTCCGGCAAACATATCCACCACTATTTCGCCTTCTTCCACCAGGCGGGCAATCCTAATTCTCTCAGCAGTATTGCCCTTAGACCACATCACCCGTGAAACATCCAGCTTAAAAAGGCAATTATTTTCCTTATGGATTGTTTCTGTCTGATTCCCATACAGCAGTTTAACGTCCGGTTTACGGGTTTTTCCATTAATATTACCCACTTTGACTACTGTATTTACGCCCGGAATTTTTAAAAAATTAGAAACATCATCTAAATCTTCATTTATTACCACAACGTGGCCTATTTGCTTCCATTTCATATATATGACCTTAAAATAAAATTAAAATGATTTATGAAATTGTATATTATTTATGCCTATAAGATTTTTGGTTGGAGGATGCTTAAGTTGGGAGTTTAAAGTATTTTATTCAAATTTCAAATTAAATGTCATTTGATAAAAAGGGTATGAGCAAATTAGATAGTGATTATCATTTCCCAGCTTAAATTTGCAATCTCGTTTTAAACTAATATTGTTCGATAGGCGGAATATAAAAAGGACTTATTAAAACATAAGACTTAGTATCAAGACAAAAAAAATATCTATTAGTATAATCCAATACACATCAACTAATATTTTGAGTATTAAATCCGGTTTAATTGGCACCAGAGTTTCAATTAGAGAACATGGTGCTATGGCTGGCCTAATTGATTAAATGTGAATTAAATTAATTAAGGGGAATTTTATGAGCAAAGTAAACCAAGATGAAATTTCAAGTATCCTTGAAGGATACGATAAAGAAGAAACAACTATAGCAACTTTAGGAAGCCACACATCACTACATATACTTAAAGGGGCTAAAAAAGAAGGTTTCAAGACTGCCGTGGTCTGTGAAAAAGGAAGAGAAGTGCCTTATCAGCGTTTTAAAGTAGCAGATGAATATATACTGGTGGATAAATTTAGTGACATTGTAAATGAGGAAGTACAACAACAATTGAGGGATATGAACAGTGTAGTTGTTCCCCATGGCTCTTTTGTAGCTTATGCCGGATTAGATAGAATTGAAAATGATTTTCACGTCCCCATGTTCGGTAACCGGGATATTTTGAGATGGGAGGCTGAAAGGGATCTGGAGAGAAAATTAATAATTGAATCTGGAATAAGAATGCCTTTCAAATATGATAATGCAGAAGATATTGATCGGGCCGTAATGGTTAAGTTTCCCGGTGCCAGAGGAGGTAAGGGATATTTTGTAGCATCTTCGCATGAAGAATATGATGAAAAAATTGCATCCATGCTCAAGAGAGAATGGATAGATGAGGATGATGTTCCTAAAGCCCATATCGAAGAATATGTTTCAGGAACCAACTTCTGTGTGCACTTCTTTTACTCCGTACTCAATGATGAAGTAGAAGTGCTTGGTATGGATAGTAGATTTGAATCAAATATCGATGGTCTGGTAAGAATACCTGCCAAAGATCAATTAGAAGTAGGTTTAAGTCCATCCTATGTAATCACCGGGAACCATCCTGTGGTTATGAGAGAATCCTTACTTCCCCAGGTATTTGAGATTGGGGATAGCCTGGTAGAATCTGCTAAGGATCTGGTGCCACCAGGAATGAATGGGCCCTTCTGTCTACAGACCATGTGTACCGATAATCTGGAGATTGTAACCTTTGAGATGAGTGCCCGGACAGATGGAGGAACCAACACCTTTATGAATGGTTCTGCTTACAGTTACCTGCTATTTGATGAAGAAATGAGTATGGGGCAAAGGATTGCCCGTGAAATAAAAAATGGTCTTAAGGAAGATAAGTTAGATAACTTAATAACTTAAATAAATATATAAATCCCTCTTCCTTTTTATTTAATGCCATCTTTTATTTTTTAATTAATAGTTTAATGTTGGTTTAGTAACAGAACCTACCTCAATTTAAGAATCCCTTAAAATTATTAAATTTAATAATTAAAAATAGTAAGAGCATACCGAAAATATTTATATAACATGAAGGCAAATGTAGGGTTAGAACTGATTTTTTACTATTATTTTTTATCTCGAGGTGTATTTATGGATGATAAAAACACATTAAAAGGCACTACAACTGTAGGTATTACTTGTAAAGACGGAGTTGTTTTTGCCACAGAAAGAAGAGCCAGTATGGGTAATCTAGTTGCCCATAAGGTTGCAGAAAAAATTTTCAAAATAGACGATCATATCGGAGCAACCATAGCTGGATCTGTTGCCGATGCTCAGACTCTTATGAAATACATAAGTGCTGAAGTAGTATTATACAAAATGAGAAACGGCGAAAAAATGAGTATCGAGTCGGCCTCGGCCCTGGCTTCAAATATTTTACATTCATCAAGATTTTATCCCTACTTTGTTCAGACCCTTTTAGGAGGGGTGGATGATACCGGGGCTAAGATTTATTCTCTGGATCCTGCAGGAGGAATGATTGAAGACAAATTCATTTCAACTGGATCCGGTTCTCCATTTGCCTATGGTGTTCTGGAAGATCGTTACAGTGAAGACCTTTATGTTGAAGAAGGGGTTGACATTGCCATCAGAGCACTTAAATCCGCCATGGAACGTGACACCTTCTCTGGGAATGGCATACTGATAGCCATCATAAATGAAGAAGATGGATTTAAAATGCTTGCTGAGGAAGAAGTAAAAAAAAGAATTGAAGAAATAAACTGATTTTTTCTCTTTCTTATTAAATTTTATTTATAATAACTTAAATTTTTAGTGTAAACTAAGTTTATACTATTTTCTATTTTTTTAGAAGTGATTGTATGGTTTCAGCGATTCTTGAAGAAATCAAAAAGACAATAGTGCATGGATTACCACCAAGGGTACAGGTGGCCAAAGTAGAGTTCGAAGGCCCGGAGGTGGTGATATACACCAAAAATCCGGAAATTATAACTGAAAACGGAGATCTTATTAGAGATTTGGCCAAAGATATTCGGAAAAGGATAATTATTCGTTCAGATCGTTCCGTACTGAGTGAACCTGAAAAGGCCATTGCTAAGATTCATGAAATAGTGCCGGAAGAAGCAAAGATTACCAATATTTCATTTGATGAAGTTACCTGCGAAGTGATTATTGAAGCCCGGAAACCAGGGCTGGTTATTGGGAAATACGGAAGCACATCTAGAGAAATTGTAAAAAAAATTGGTTGGGCTCCTAAGATTTTAAGAACCCCTCCTATTTCTTCAGAGATTATCCAGAGAATCCGTAGAACTTTACGCCATAATAGTAAAGAAAGAAAAAAAATATTACAAGAATTGGGAAACAGAATCCATCAGGGCATTAAATATGAAAATGACTGGACTCGTTTAACATCTATGGGAGGTTTTAGAGAGGTAGGACGATCTTGTTTATTTTTGCAGACACCCAATAGTAGAGTACTGCTTGACTGCGGAGTGAATGTTGCAGGAGGAGATGAAAAAAGTTCTTATCCCTTTTTAAATGTTCCTGAATTTGTTCTGGATGATCTAGACGCCGTTATAATATCTCACGCCCATCTGGATCACTCCGGATTTTTGCCGTATCTTTATCACTATGGATACGAAGGGCCAGTTTACTGCACCACTCCCACCAGGGATCTGATGACTCTCCTGCAGCTGGATCATATAGATATAGCTCATCGAGAGGATGAACCATTACCATTTAATGTAAAGCATGTTAAAAAAAGTGTAAAGCATACTATTACTCTGGATTATGGGGAGGTAACCGATATTGCTCCCGATATTCGATTAACATTACATAATTCCGGCCATATCCTTGGTTCTGCAATGTCCCATATGCATATTGGAGACGGACAGCATAATATGGTCTATACCGGTGATTTTAAATATGAGCGGAGTCGTCTTTTAGAAACAGCAGTAACCAAGTTTCCCAGAATAGAAACCCTGGTTATGGAGAGTACCTATGGAGGGCATGAAGATGTGCAGCCTTCCCGAAACACCGCTGAAAAGGAGCTCATGAAAACAATTTATCATACCCTGCGACGTGGAGGTAAAATATTAATTCCAGTATTTGCCGTGGGAAGGGCCCAGGAATTAATGATTGTGCTGGAAGAGTATATGAGGAATGGCTTAATAGAAGACGTTCCCATATACATTGATGGAATGATCTGGGAAGCCAATGCTATACACACCGCCCGGCCAGAGTATTTGAGTAAAGATTTAAGAGATCAGATATTCCATATGGGGCGTAACCCATTCATATCAGAAGTATTTCATAAAGTTAATGGCCTTGATGAGAGAAAATCTATTGTAGAAGGAGAACCTTCCATCATTTTATCCACCTCAGGTATGCTTACCGGTGGAAACTCGGTAGAATACTTTAAATGGCTTTGTGGAGATGAGAGAAATTCTCTGGTATTTGTAGGTTATCAGGCTGAAGGTTCTCTGGGTAGACGGATACAAAAAGGATGGAAAGAAATTCCCCTTAAAGAGGAAGGTAAGACCAAGGTATTCCATGTAAATATGGGAATAAAAACCATTGAGGGATTCAGTGGTCATTCTGATCGGCGCCAGTTAATGGACTATGTAAGAAGACTGAGTCCAAAGCCGGAAAAAATCCTTATATGTCATGGAGATAACTATAAAACACTGGATCTTGCTTCCAGTTTATATCGTAGTTATAAAATAGAAACAAAGACCCCGATGAACCTTGAAACAGTTCGAATACAGTGATTAGGGTAGAGGATTAAAAAAATGATATATTAATTGTTTTTTAATTTATTATTATTATTATAATTTCATGATTTAAAACAGTAAAATATGCAGGAAATAAGTAGATAAGGTGATTAAATGGTAACCTATTCAGACTCAGGAGTAGATATTGATTTAGAGGAGGAAACTGTTTCTCATCTAATATCTAAACTAAAAGATACCCTAAAATTTAGAGATGTAATTACTGAAAGTGGTCATTTTGCTGCTCTGGTACGCCTGGGTGATAAAGCTATTGCCATGAGTACGGATGGGGTGGGAAGTAAAATCCTGGTGGCAAGTATGCTGGGAAAATATGATACGGTAGGTATAGACTGCATAGCCATGGTGGTGAATGATATACTGTGTGTAGGGGCAGAACCAATAGCCCTGGTAGATTACCTGGCAGTGGAAAAACCAGACCCGGAGGTGGCAAACCAGATTGGTGATGGGCTTGCTAAAGGTGCAGAAATATCTAAAATTGCCATAATTGGAGGGGAAACTGCTTCTTTACCTGAAATAATTAAAGATTTTGATCTGGCAGGAACCGGTATGGGTATCGTAGATGCAGATAAAATAATCACCGGTGCGAATATAGAGGAAGGAGATCTGCTTATTGGAATAGAAAGTAGTGGAATTCACAGTAATGGCCTTAGTTTAGCTCGCAAAGTTTTTTTTGAAGATGCTGGTCTCGATGTTAGTGATCCCCTGCCCGGATATCCTGAAAAAACGGTGGGAGAGGAACTCCTCGTGCCTACTGCTATTTATGTGGAACCTATCATGGAACTTCTAAGAAGTGATGTGGAAGTTCATGGATTGGCGCACATTACGGGAGGTGGTTTTACTAACCTCAAACGTTTGAAAAAGGGTACCGGTTATAAAATAGATTCTCTTCCTGAACCACACTCCATATTTAAATCTATTTATTCGTTCCATGTCCCTCTGGAGGAAATGTATCGGGTTTTCAACATGGGTATTGGATTTGTAGTAGTTTTAAAAGGTGAAGATGTGGATAAAGCCCTGGATATCATACGAAAATATGAAAAAGCCCACCTTATTGGTAAGGTAAGGAATGATATAGCAGGAAAAGTTGAAATTAAGACCTTTGAAAATAAGACCCTGCTACTATGAATTTTTAATATAAAATACTTAAATTATTTTATATTGATTAATTTGCCTTAAATTCATCAATGGATAGCACATATGCTGACAAAGAGGTTTTATCATGAAAATAACGGCGGAACAAGAAAAAATAATAATCACTCAAATACTGACTAAAATGGATGTTTCTCCAGAATATGCTCACATCGTTGCTGAGGTAACTATGGATGCCGATTTAAAGGGGTTCTCTTCACATGGAATAGGAAGGTTTCCCCAGTATGTGAAAGGTCTTAAATATGGAACTATTAAAGCACAGGGCGACATTGAAATCGAAAATGAAACTGTTTCTACCGGATTAATAAATGGTAATCATCTTTTTGGGCATGTAGTAACCTATAAAGGTATGGAATTAGCACTTGAAAAAGCAAAAGAAACAGGTATAGGTGCAGTAGGAATACATGATTCTAATCATTTCGGTGTGGCCGGATACTATACGGATATGGCCATAATGGAGGATATGGTGGGAATTGTTATTGCCAATACTGAACCTGCTGTGGCCCCTATTGGAGGTAAAGAACCTATTCTGGGTACCAACCCTCTGGCCATAGGAATACCATCTAACCACCACTATGTATCGGTGGACATGGCCACCTCTGCCTCTGCCCGGGGAAAACTTTTAGAAGCAGTGCGCAGAGGAGAAAAAATTCCAGAAAATGTGGCTCTGGATGCAGAAGGTAACCCTACTATTGATCCGGAAGCAGCTCTAAATGGATCCATATTGCCTTTTGGCGCCCATAAAGGTTATGCTCTTGCCTTCATGATTGAAATACTTGCAGGACCCATGGTTAAAGCTGCTTTTGGAAAAGGAGTTAGAGGAACTGCTAATCCAGAAGAAATATGTACCAAGGGAGATCTTATAATAGCCATAGATCCTTCTAAATTTGGAGACCTGGAAATATTTAAAACCCAGGTGGATGCATTTATTGGGGAAATTAAATCCACCGATAACGTATTCATACCCGGAGATATGGAAGTTATGAATGTTAAACAGAATATGGATAAAGGTATAGAAATTGATGATGTTCTCTATCAGCAATTAAAAGAAATTGCAATAGATTTAGATATTAATCTTGATGAATTAATTTCATAAATAGTTATTTCAGGACAATAATATGAATTCTAGTCAGGCAGTTTATCAGGGTATGGTGGATGCAGGGATAGACTTCGTGGTTAGCCTGCCCTGTGTAAATCTGGGAGAGGTGATGGAAATGGTGGAATCCGATCCACATATAGTCCATATACCGGTTACCCGGGAAGAAGAAGGTCTGGGAATATGTGCCGGGGCATTTTTAGCCGGTAAAAAACCAGCCATATTAATGCAGAATTCCGGGCTGGGTAATTGTGTTAATGCTCTGGCATCACTCTTTGAGTTGTACCATCTACCTCTTCTTCTGGTTATGAGCCACCGGGGTACCCTGGGAGAGAGAATAAATGGTCAGATACCCATGGGTAAAGCCACCCCTAAAATTTTAGATGCACTGAATATACCTTATTCCCGGCCAGGTCGTCCTGAAGAAGCCCTTGAAATCATAGTCAAATCATGGGAACAATCCCTTACAGGGGGATTTCCAGTAGGGGTTTTGCTGGATAATCAGTACTGGTAATTATTTATTAAGGTTTAAAAGAAGTGATAAAAATGGATCGAATAGAAGCCATATCCCGGATAATTGATGAGTTGGACCAGGAACTGGTGGTCTGTAACATCGGGTTTCCATCACGTGAACTTTGCCAGCTGCAAGACCATGCCAAAAATTTTTATATGCTGGGTTCCATGGGCCTGGCTTCATCTATTGGTCTGGGATTATCCATATCTCTTTTAAAAAATGCAGAACCCAGAGGTAAAGTCCCCCGGAAAGTGGTAGTTTTTGATGGCGATGGGTCTATTTTAATGAATTTAGGTAGTTTAGTTACTATAAGTGCTCAGGCCCCTCCAAATTTAATTTTAGTTGTCCTGGATAATCAATGCTATGGTTCTACTGGTTCTCAGTGCACTTACAGCGAAGAAGTGGACTTATCACTTCTGGCAGAATCGGCAGGTTTTGAAACAGTACTGGTTTTTCAAGAAGAAATTGACTTTAAAAAAGCACTCCAAAGTAAAGGTCCTGTTTTTGTACATATGAGAGTTAATCCCGGGAATGCAGATGTTCCCATTATTGATCTAGATCCAGATGAAATTAAATACCGATTCATGAGAGAAATAAAAAGTAATCTTTAATGGTAATTATTTTTCTTTTTCTTCAGGATGGTAGGTAGCATAAAATCCATCCGTGTCGGCATAGATACTGTGGAAGCCAAATTTTTTTGCCTTTTCCATGGTTTTTTTAATATAGTCCCTTCCCCATGCAGTAATGGCCTCGGCACATTCAATAGAATACCACCGGAAACGTGAATATCCATAAACACCATACATGGTATTGGCCAGTCTTTTTAATGCTTCCTGCTGCACATTAAGTATCTTTTTTTCCATGGGATCCTCTGATTTCTGCATTTTTCTTTTAAGACGGGATCTTTCATCTAGAACCTGCCCTATAACCGACGGTATGAATCCAGGAGGTTCTTTTAAAAATTTATAGCCACTCTCCGGTGCTATGTAACTATTTTCTTCATCCTGAGTAATGGTATCTGGGGAGATATTTTTGGATATTATTATGCTGGGATAGAGGCTTCTAAAATCAAATTGAACAATGTTTTCATGTAATCCTTTTTCAGGTTCTTTAACATAGCCCCCCTCCACACTTTTTCCTCTTCTTTGGGAGTGCTGCAAATGAGAAGGTTTATTAGGTGCAATTTCCCCATATTCGTGTGATTTTCTCATAAAAAACCATTCTGCTTGTTGTCCAGTGGTCATGCGTGTCAGGTCAAAAAATGGTTGGCCTACAATTCTGCTTAGTTCTAAATTTAAGGGAAGTATTTTCTCTCCTATTTTATAGGTGGCCTGCACATCATCCAGGGAATATCTGAATAGTTGTTCTAGAGATTCACCTCCAGCATCCCAGTATTGCCATAATTTATCCCCTGGAAGATCAAATTTTTCCTCGCCAAATAACTCCTGATAAACCCGTTCTAAGGTATATCGATCCAGATGCATATAACGTCTCATTACCAGGTAAAGATCCACGTGGATTATACCCTTAATAGATGCTGAATTGGCAAAACCTCTTCTCAAGAATTTTAATTCAGATCCATCAACTCCTAAGTCCAGTTTAACCCCCAGCAGTTTGGCCCGGTCTTTTATATAGGGGAAGTCAAAATTATCAGAATTGTAACCCACAATAACATCGGGTTGGTAATTTTTTACAATTTCAGCGAATTTTTCCAGAATTTTCTTTTCGGTATTTACTTTTTCTACAAAGTCCAGATGCTGACCTTTGGTGGATATGACCTTATCCAATCCCATGTTCCCTGAAATGCCCACCATAATTATTTCGTCTTTTTCTGCATTAGGCATTCCATCAGGATTTCTAACCTCAATATCAAAACTTAAAATCTTTAATTCTGGAAAGTCAGATTCCAGTTTTTGGGGAGGTTTTTCAATTTCCAAAAGTAGAGTATTTTCTGAAGCGGAAAAAACACAGGGTGATGATTCAATAATATTTCCTTCAATCTTTATTTGAGACATGGGAAAAATTCCTTTATCAATTAAATATCTGCGATAAAAAGGAATATCATGTTCTCTAATTTCTTTTACCTGACTTAAATTCCATATATCGTCTCGAAGTTCGGGAACATCCTGAGGATGTTTTAATGTGACCTTTAATATTTCCCTATTCTGGCCCAGATCTTTTTTTTGAATTCTTTCAATTTTGTCCAGCCCTAAGTTTTCCAGTTCATGTTGACATAGTCCTATATCATAGGGTATGACATAAATGTAAGGTTCAAATGTTTTATCCAGAGCTATGATTGTATTATTATCATTTGAGCCTTTGTCTTTTCCAAATAAACGGATTACTGGTTTAGAATCCTGAGTAACATAATCAATATCCAGTAGCACCATATTCCTGGTTTCCATAAGAATGATTTAGATGTGTACCATATATAATGTGATGGGTTGAGATAAGAAAAACAAAAAGAGTAATAATAAGGGCTAATTGAAAACTAGGTAGATATATTAAAAGGATTTTAATCTCAAAAGTCAATTATATCTCTTTAAATATTTTAAATTATTAAATAGTTTATTCCGGGAAAAATTTATTAATAATAGAGTCCTAACTAAGTAATAATTAAACAGATAATTTATCTGGAGGGGTTTTATGAAAAAAAATGTTTTACTGGGAATATTTTTTATAATTTTCATCACCATAGTGGGGGCCACATATGCCCAGAATATCGTAGCCACCCAAAGAGGACCTTTATCCGCCAGGGAAGGGGAGAATATTACTATAACTTACACGGTAGCCAATAAGGGAAATAATACTATTTATAATGTAAGTGTGGCTGATCAAAATTTTTACAAGTTCCTGGGAAATATTAGTCCAGGAGGTAGTCAGAGTTTTACCGAAAAGTTATATATTCCCACTGATGCTGAAGTAAAAGAAGAGTTTGGTGAAGATGCCATTGTATCAAATCCCTACTTCATAGGTGGCTTTGCAGTAACATATCAGGATGATGATGGAAATAAATACGCAGTCAATTCCAATACACTTAGCATACCTCTAATTTCAAGTAAAGTAGCTAGTCCTGTAAATGTGGCAGAATATGCTGCAGCTAGTACCACACCCCAGGGAATATGGCAGCAAATTATGAACCTGATCCAATCCCTGATAGCTTATATCCAAAGCTTGGTTACCACCGGTTCTTAAATAAAAGAATTCAGAACTAAATTTATTTTTTTTATATTTTTAAAATAAAAATCCTTTAAGAAATATATTGGGGCATTTTTAGAAAGCATAGTTAATATAACATAACTAGTCTTCAGCGGAATTTTTTTCCAGACCTTCCTTTTTATAAGCCATTAGTCCAGCATAGGTTACCCCCAATATAAGAGGTCCCAGTATAAATCCTGCCAACCCCCATACCAGTGGTCCGCCTAAAAATCCCGCCAGAAAAATCAGGGGGTGGATATCAGCGTATTTTCCAGATATTTTAGGTCGGATATAAATATCACTACCACTGAGTACCACACCTAAAATCAGCACCAGTACTGCCCGTAAATAATTCCCCATTAAAATATCATAAATTAAAAGAACCGTATAGGTGGGCCAGGGACCTATAATGGGCATGAATTGTAAAAATCCCGCCAATATTCCTAAAAATAAAGCATACGGATATCCCAATATATAAAATCCGGCCACTGCCATTAAACCAATGACAAGAGAAGTTAAAAAATGGCCATAAAAAATACTTTTGAGAACTTTTTCTGTTTCATCATACATTATGTGGAAAAAGCCCTTTCTTTTAGCAGGAATAGCAGAATTAATATATTCCCAAAGTTTATCTCCATCACGGGCCAGATAAAAAGTAGAAGCTATGAATACCAGTAACTGCAGAGCCAGTAAAGGTAGTGAAGTAACCATTTCCAGCAAATAATTAAGAATTCCTACAAAAATATCTTTAATGAAACTATTTAGGGTTCCCCCAGCAGAAGTGATGAATGATTGAAAATTATCAGGAATTATAATGGTTAAATCTGAAAAAGTAGAGTTTAAACTTTGATTAATTTGATTAGATGAAGCAGAGCTTTGAGCAACACCCAGCACATTAGGTAAGACCTGTATTAGTGATTCAACACTGAATATTATAAGAACTATTAGAGGTAAGATTATAAGTACCATGGCCAGGATAATGGATAAGGAATTAAAGCGCAGATAGGGTTCCATTTTTTGAGATAGTGGTCTTAGGCCATAGGCAAAAATAGCCCCAAGGATAATCATTTTTAAAATAGGAGACAGTACTACCAGAGATAATAAAATTAGAATCAAAACCAGAAAAAGAGAAGATGTGAATGTTCCCTTTAACTTATAAATCATTAATTATCATTCCTGATTATCCGGTGTAAATTACATTTAATTTCATGATCTTAAAAAAAACAGGATTTGTTTATCCCTAATAACCCTGTAATTTTATTAAGATTAAAATGGTTTTGCAGTTCCTGATGAATCCCGGTGGTATTTTCCAAATTCAGTTATCATTTTTATTTCATGTCCCCAGAAAACAGGGCCCTCCACACAAACTCGCCAGCCAGTATCATCCACACAGCATTGTCCGCACAAACCCATGGCGCACTTCATCCAACGTTCCATGGAAAATTGAGCAGGGATGTGGTGTTCTTCAGCCAGTTCCAGAATGCCTTTCATCATGAGCTCCGGTCCACAGCTAATAATAAGGTCATATTTTTGATTCTCCAGTAATTGTTTCACCCGGTCGGTAGCAAATCCTTTAAATCCACAGGTGCCATCATCAGTACAACTTAAAACATTAGCCCCTGCATTTTTCATCCGTTCTATGAATAATAGTTCATTTGAAGTAAGAGAAGCACTTATAACATCAACTGAAACGCCCCTATCCCGAGCATGGTCTACCATGGTAGCAACAGGAGCCATACCTATTCCTCCCCCGACAGCCAGGATTTTAGATCCTTTTAAATCAAAACCTTTGCCATAAGGACCCCTTATGCCTAGTTTATCACCTTCTTTGAGGGAGTGAACCTGGCTGGAAAATTTACCTATTTTTTTGATGGAAATGCCCAGTTCTTCTTTCAAGGGGTCTATTAATGATATGGACATGGGTTTTTCATCTTCAAAATTCCATATCATCATAAATTGACCTGGTAACGGATAATCGTATTTATTCTCCACTTTCCAATCAAAAATAAAAGTTTTAACCGATTCAGATTCTTTTATTATTTTTTTTATTTCCATTACATTTGGAACGTGCTTTATATCTACCATTTAATCCCCTCGGTTCCTTAAGTCTTCTTAAGATGCTTTTTTATAAAATTTATTTGATTAGTTAATTAGATTTTATGGGAAATGCCCACCATATCATCCACCTGAGAAAATCCTTTCTTTATCATGAATTTTTCCAGACCCACAGCAATTTCATTGAAAATCTCCGGCCCATAGTGCATAATAGCGGTACCCACCTGAACAGCACTGGCACCAGCAAATAAAAACTCCACCACGTCATGATAATTGAAAATACCCCCCACACCAATTATAGGAATTTCAACCGCCTTAAAAACTTCATATACGCATCTAAGTGCAATTGGTTTAATAGCAGGTCCAGACATTCCTCCGATCTGGTTTGACAATACCGGCCGGCTGGTTTCCAGATCTATTTTAAGTCCCGGGCCCAGTGAATTTATTAAGGTAAGTGCATCTGATCCTGCATCAGCAGCACTGATTGCTATTTCAATTAAATCCGTTACATTAGGAGTTAGTTTGGTTATTACCGGTATTGAAACTGACTTTTTAACTGCTTTAACCACCTCAAATGTAAGTTCCGCGTCCTGTCCAATAGCTGCCCCGCATCCACCCATGGCATGGGGACAGGACACATTAAGTTCCAGTAAATTAACCTTTTTTTCTACTTGTGAAGCTACCTCAGCAAATTCTTCAGGTGAAGCCCCATAAATAGATGCGGCTACTTTAACCTGTGGATCAAGTCGTTTGAGCTCTTTTTTAAATGTTTCCACTCCCGGATTGGAGAGGCCTATGGCATTTATGATGCCCCCTTCCACCTCCACCGTGGTAGGATTATTATAACCTTTATTTGGTTGGCTAGAAAATGATTTAGTGACAACCGCCCCTGCACCAGAACGATATACCCAGTTTAATGAAGATGCAGTACTTCCCATTACACCCGCAGCTAACATGGTGGGATTTTTTAATTTAATATCGCAGATTTTGATTTCCAGCATTTTTCACCCTCATGAATTATGTTTCCCTATCCTTAAAGATCAGGGCCCTATGGTAAATATGAAATTTTTAAATAATTATAAATCAGGTCAGACAAACTAACTATATGAAATGTTATCTCACCAGTTGTCTGGCTGGTTTTATGGCCTTTAGTGAAGATTTGATTCTCTTGGATTATGAACTTTTCCCACCCAGTAAAATATCTTCCCGGCTTTTAGATGTACAGGAAGGTAATTTAGTAAAGGAAGAAGAGTTTCTACTTAAAAGAATGGTAAAAAATCACGAAAAGATAGTAATCGAAAATTCCAGACGTGTTTCTAATTATAAAAACCTTAAAAATAGTGAAAAATTTGAATTCCAATCACCCCACCAGGGGGGAGAACATTTAAGATATAATTTAACTTCTATCCTAATAGATGTGGGATTTATAGATTCCCCAATAGATTTTAATCCACGAATTAGTAATATTTATCAAGAATTGGTCCTTAAAAAGATAAGAGATTCATCTGAATCTGAAGATAAACTATTAATGCAGGCAGTTAGTTCCATTGAAGAATTGGATGAGTCTATAAGTAAATTATCTGAACGCATCAGAGAATGGTATGCCATCCACTTTCCAGAAATGGATGCTATGAAAAGTCATGAGACATATGTGGGTTTAATTGCTGAATACGGACACCGTGAAAAAATTATAAAAAACCTCAAAAAATTTAATTTAGATATAGAATCCAGCATGGGTGCTGAAATAGAAGAAGAAGACATTTTAATTCTCCAGAATTTTGCATCCTCACTTAAATCATTGCAAGATTCTCGCAAAGGCATAGAGAAGTACGTGGAAATCAAAATGGGCAAAATCGCTCCTAATTTAATGGATCTTTGTGGTGCCACCCTGGGGGCTAAACTCATAGCCCACGTGGGCAGTATTAAACAGCTTGCTATTTTCCCTTCCAGTACGGTGCAAATATTAGGTGCAGAAAAAGCTCTTTTCAGGCATTTGAAAACAGGAGAACGTCCCCCTAAGCATGGGCTAATATACCAGCACCCTGAAATTCGAGGGGCGCGTTGGTGGATTAGAGGAAAAATAGCCCGGGCATTTGCTGCTAAAATATCCCTTGCAGTTAGAAAAGACCTTTTTTCAGGAGAATTTGATCCTCATATTAAAGAACAGTTTTTGGAAAAGGTTGAGGAAATAAAAAAAGAAAATCCATTTCCAAAAAAACCCTCCCGTTCTAAAACTATTAAAAAAGAAACCTCCCGTAAAAAGCCTAAAAAGTATGGAAAAAAGAAAAAGAAGAAAAGCCGAAAATGATTTAAAAAAATCATTCAGTTTATTTAGGTAAATTCCTTAAAAGGGCCAGTTAACTAAAATGTGATTATTATGGAAAAATTAACTAAATCAAGTGAAATCTATATCATGGATCATTCGCTGGTTACTCCTAACCTCGCCCCTGAAGTAAAAGTGTATGGAGAAAAATTAGTGGATTTTAAAGGAAAAGAATATAGAATATGGGATCCTCGACGTTCTAAACTGGCTGCGGCTATTTTAAATGGGATGGATACCTTGGAAATATATAAAGATTCCAAGGTTTTATATCTGGGGGCCTCTTCTGGTACCACCCCTTCTCATATTTCTGACCTGGTAGTAGATGGTTTATTGTATGCAGTAGAGTTTTCACCCCGGATGATGAGAGAGTTGTTAAGGGTATGTGAAAAAAGAGAAAATATGGTGCCTCTTCTAGAAGATGCCACCCGGCCACATCGTTATCTGAATCTTTTAGAAAAAGTAGATTTAATATATTGTGATGTGGCTCAACCCCAGCAAAGTGAGCTTTTCATGGAAAATATGAGATTATTTTTAAAAAAGAAGGGTAGGGGAATAATCATGATTAAATCCCGAAGTATTGACGTGACACAAAAACCTCAAAAAATATTTAAAAATGAGGAAAAAAAACTTAAAAGTGCAGGATTTAAAATTCTAGAAAAAGTTAAATTAGAGCCATATGAAAAAGATCATCTGGCCATGGTCGTAGAGTTAAGTTTTTAATCTATTTTTATTTACTGGTTTTTTAATAAGA
>NPIE01006886.1_pt1 | contig 74207 bp, 71 predicted proteins | sample 8637661 | NCBI WGS metagenome assembly NPIE01 (sample SAMN07420842, study PRJNA396082) | bioreactor metagenome | isolation source: sample BA12 brine-fed electro-methanogenic bioreactor BA | place: Japan: Kochi | collected 2016-12-09
ACCCACAAGGGGTTCAGAATGACGGAGAAAAAATGAGATTCTTCGTCCGCCAGTTGGCGGACTCAGAATGACGAAGGGGGTGAGATGAGATTCTTCGGGAGTACCCTCAGAATGACGGAGAGGGGAAAAGGGGCTTGGCGCGGACTAACCACGGTACCACGCAGGGTACGTGGCATGATTGCGCTAATCCTTTTTAATAAATTAGTAAACCTCATCATGGCTACCAATATCGAGCAGAAACAGGCCATCTTTTTCCCAGGAAAAAATTATTCTATTTTCCATATCGACGGAAACCGACCAAATATTAGTACCGGAAAGCTTATGTAAACGCAACGCCGGATAATTTAAGTCGCTTAGCATAAATCGAAATGTTTTGTTAATCCGATTTTTAAGTTGGGGTTCTTTTTGAAGTAATTTATCTAATTTTCTCTGGAAATTTGAAGAGAGAATAAGCCTCATTTGTCTTTGAGGTATTTTTCGATATCCTGTTCGTCTTTGAGAATGACAGCTTGATTATTTTTTAGTTCTTCTCTTGCCTCTTCGGCTAATAATTCGTATTTGGTTTCTTTGGTTTTGTTGCGCAAGGCCGACCTGACGGCATCACTTAGCGAAGAAAAATAGCCTAAATCTACAAGGCGCTGGGTTTGTTCTTTCAGTTTTTCCGGTAGAGAAACTGTAATTCTGCTCATACGATTATTATACATAATTATGAACAAAGCTGCAATATATCATAATAGCAGGGCGGATTGACACGGACAGAAAGAGTTGAGATAAATAGAAGATTTGGCAACGATCAGGCTGCTATTTCAGTAAAGATACAGAAGTACATCTTTCCTGAAATGAGATTCCCTAAAAGTTTAGCTCTTTGCTGCTTTTGTTTCACAATTAGGACACAAAATGTGGTATATCGGGAATAAAACACCTTAATGGTATTCTTTAAAAATTTCTTTGTTGAGCTCGGCGGCTTGGTTTTTGAGGAAAACGTCTTTTTGAAACGGAGTTAAGATGCTTTCTTGCGACACAATGTTTGCGCCAAGTAGCGGCGAATGCCGGGATCGAAAATTTTGTCTTTTATCTGGGGCCAGTATTGTTTTAGTTTGTTTTGACTCAACTTTTCTCCGTCAAGACCATAATTAATTAGCTGAAGCAGGCGCCAAACCTCAAAACCGGACGGATCACGGCGGCGAAAATAATCCTCATCAACCGACCAGTTATGCATGATTTTATTTTAACATAAAGAATATTAATTGCTTGATTATTAAATTGTTAAAGAAATAAATATCAAGATAAAAAAATACTTAAAAACAGATTCTGGCTTTCGCCAGAATGACAAGGAGGGGGAAGCAGAATGACAAAAGAAGAGGGGGATTGGAATGACGAAAAAACCTTGGCGCGGGCTAAAGCCCGCTAATCCCTTTTTTTGAAGTAGCAAACTTCAGTTCGCGCTCTTACTAACCCCGGGGGTTAACATTTCATATAGCCTGACCGGGGTGGCTTGGAAGATTAGGCTAAGGTTTTCTTCCTCTAAATTTTTGTCGGCTACTAGGTAATTTTGACAATTAGGATCAAGAACAGAGTCCTCATCTAAATAATTCAGTTGGCCAACCTGGGAATAATAAAGAATAGCCTCGTAGGGAAAATCTTCTTCTACCAAGAGACATTTCGGATAGGGGAGGGCTTGGAAAAACTGGCCAACAGTTTTGGTTTCCGGGTGGTTGGGGGTGGGAGCGGGAAAATGAAAAGAGAAAAATAAACAAGAAAATATTAAAGATAAAGAAAAAAGTAAAATAGAAAAAAGTTGGCGCGGAGTAAATTCCGCTAGTCCTTTTTTTTGAAGTAGCGAACTTATGCCGTGTACCCTTTGTGGTACCACGGTTAGTTTGCGCTTAGGAAATTGGCGGGCAATAAATTGCCCTACTCCGATTAGCCGATTTCCCAATTGCCAATTTAAAACAAAAAACGCCAGGGCAGTGGTGATAAGGCCGTAGGCTAAGGAAATAGTGTTGGAGCGAAAGAGAAAAAGAGGCAGGGAGGCCAAAAGAATAGCCAAAGAAAGATTAACCAAATTGGCCTTTTTTTCTTTTAAATAATCAGCGATGGCTAAATATAAATAGAGGGATACCGCCGGCAAAACCGGCAAAACATACCACCAAACCTTGCTCTTGGCATAAGAAAAAAGCCCAAAACCGCCAAAGATATAAACAAGCAGGGCAATCTTTTGCCAAGAAAGCCGTTTTTTGACTAGGTCAAGTAAGAAAAAAGCCCCAAACAAAAATACTCCGGGCCGAAGAGTGTCAAACCACCAGCGCAAATACCAAAAAATAGGGGCGGCCTGAGTCGGATCGCCACCGCCGATTTTAGTAGTGGTCGGCTTGGTAACATATTTGCCAAAATAAGTCCGCATCCAAGCGCCAAGACCCAAACGGCTATCAAAATTGGCTATCCAGGGCAAAAGGACAATAAAAACGGTCAGGGCTAAGATAAGCCCTTCTTTGGGAGAGATTTTTTTTGTTAACAGTAGATAAATTAGGGGAAAGACAAAAATAACCGCCGGCTGGCCCTTAGAAAGAATAGCCAAAGCCAAAGACAGGCTAGTTAAAAACAAAAAGGCTTTGTTCTTTTTTTGAGCAAAAATAATCAGCCAAAAAACGGCCAAGGCGGTAAAAAGAGAAACAGCCGTATCCAAATGGGCCATTTGGGCCGATAACCACCAATCGTAAGAGGCAATTACCGCCAGAAGGGCCACTAACAGGGCCAAAAAATTAGGCTTTTTTTGGGCCAAAAAATAAATAGCCAAGGCAAGGCCAGCAAAAACGGCCAACCCCAAAAGCAGACTAGGTAAACGATAGGCCCACTCATAATCGCCAAAGACAGAAGAAGAGACGGCCATTAGAGAAAAAACTAATGGGGGCCGGCCGGTTTGGGCAAAAAGGGCTTTGGTCTCATCAAGAGAATAGGGAAAAGAAAGCTTTGCCCTCTGATAATAGGGACTGCCTACCAGGGGAGCCAAGAAAAAGCCTTCTTGGGCCATATTACGAGCTCCTTCGGCCCGATGGGCCTCATCATAGTCATGAAAAGGAATAGTGGTGATATTGCCAACGGCCCGAAAAAGAAAAAGGAAAGAAAAAAGAACCAAAACCGCCAAAGGAAGTAAAACAAAAAGCCTTTTAGTCATTAAAACTAGTATAACACTGGTTACACCCCAGGGGTGTAAAAATAAAACTTCAGAAAAATAGATCAGCGAGTAGAAGCATTAAGAGTAAACATTAGCTTTTTGTATTGATCAAGGGCGATTTCGGCCCAATATTTTTCTTTCTCAGCGGAAGCAAGCTCTTGATTAAAGTCCTTTAATAGCTTTGTCAAATCACCTAATTCTTTTTCGGAAAGAAAAGAAGTTGATTTCTTTAAAAAAGTCTGGGCTTGGCTATTATTTCCTTGAGCTAAAAATAAGGCCACTCGATAAAGATTACCAATGGCATCGGCTTTTTTACTATTCTTTATTTGTCCCATAAAGCTTTAAAAATATTTTTGACCGTATTAATAAATTTGTCTCGTCTATCCGGGGCTAAAATTTCCATACTGGGATTATCTTGACCGGGGCGAAGATTTAAAACCGCCGAACAATCAATTTCTTTGCTGACAAAATTAAGCCCTCCACCCCAAATTGATTCTTGTCTTGCCCCCTTTGCTAATAAAATTTTCTCCCCATCAGCATGAAGAGGACAACCAATCACCAAACAACCCCCATCAATATCGGCCGTAATCTTGGCATAATCGCCATACTCTTTTTTAAGAACAATAATTTCTTGGCCCGATAGACGATTTTCTAAATATTTCATTAAATTTAGTATAGCACTGGTTACACCCCTGGGGTGTTATGCCTAAAACACCCCAGGGGTGTAAAAATGGTCTTTGCTATAATGAACTTCGCCGCTAATTTTTTTTAAAAAAAACTAATGAGTAAAGAAAGATCTGCTCCTTCTCTTTGGCGGCTCCACCAAAAGAGCCTCAACCCTTGTAAGAAAGGTGGGGCCTTTGAAGAAATTTACCAACGCCAACAAGAAAATAATAACAATAATAAAAATCCAAAAGGGTCGAACGAAATTCCTCTTAGCGATTGGCTGGCTAATTTAGAAAAATCAAGACAAAAAAATGCTATGATAAAGGCTAATGGAGAAAAGGATTGCTAGAAACAGTTTTTATCTAGTTGTTAGCCAAATTATTGGCCGAACTATCGGCTTTGCCTACTTTATCTTCTTGGCCCGAACCCTGTCTGTAGAAGATTTTGGCATTTATGCTTGGGTGCTGGGCTTTGTCTATAATTTCTTACCGGTAGCCGATCTGGGCATTGAACGCTATATTTTAAAAAACCTGCCCCGCCACCTGGACCGGGCCAAAGAATATTTCTCTCATTTGTTGGGCTTAAAAGTTGTCTTGGCTATTGGCACCTTTTTCCTAACCATTATTTTGGGCCTAATAATGGGTCTGTCTTTAAATAAATTTGTCTATCTTGCCCTTCTGTCTCTTACCTTTTTGCCCCATAACCTTACTCATTTAATTTCTTCTTTCCAAAACGCCCAAGAAGAGGTGGGTACCGGCATTGTGGCTAATCTCTTTTTCTCTTTTTTGGGAGCTTTACTGGGGATAGCTTTTGTTCTTTCCGGTTTTGGGCTAATCTGGGTTTTTGTTGCCTATTTGTTGTCTTTGACTATTACTAGTCTTGGGGTAATTGTTCGAGCCCAAAGGGTTGGCCTACCCCTAAAGCCAAAATTGGAAAAAAAAACTATTCGGCAAGTTTGGCAAGAATGCCGTTATTTTGCCATTCTAGTAATTATGGCCAATTTTTACCTTCGTCTGCCCTTAATTGCCATCGGCCAAACCATGGGCAATTATTGGGCGGGGATTTATGGCTCAATTTCTAAATTTATTGAGGCCGGCACCCTTATTCCGCAAGCCATTGCTTTGGCCCTGGCCCCAACCTTTTCTCGTCTTTTAGTTAATAATCCAAAAAGGCTTAAAAAAATTCACCTTCGGGCCAGCTTGGGCTTGGTTGCCTTATCCTTGCCGGTTTTATTAATTTTCTTTTTTGCCGGTGATTTTTTTATTAACTTAGTTTATGGCCCCCGATATTTGGCGGCCACTCCCGCTTTAAAAATTCTCGGCCTGGTTTTGCCTTTACTCTTTTTCAATTATCTGGCCGCCAACATTATTGAAAATTCTCAAAGAGTGAAAAAATTTGTTCCTCTTGCTGTTGGCCATTTTGTTTTGGTTTTTTTATTAGCGGTCATTTTACCGGGGAAATGGGGAATAGTCGGCGCCGCCGCCAGTTTATTGTTTGGGGAAATTGCTAAAATAATTTTAAACCAGAAATTTATTAACCAAATCTTGGCTCCAAAATCTTCTTAAAAAAAGGGGGCAAGCTTATTCTTGAGAGACTTCTTCAATAACATAGTCAATTGGCAAGAATAGGTCTTTAGGGAACTGCTTGGGCGAACTATCCCAAGTGTTGGCACCGGCAAAACAAAGCAAGGGATGGGGAGAAGCGATGGCTTCATTATAATATTCGTCCATAAACTCTTTGCCAAGACCAACCCGAACTATTTTCCCAGGAGTATTATAAGAAACAATATCACCAACCTCGGGAAAGCTTTTGGCACCTTTGTCTTTGACTGTTTTATTTAAAGCGGTAATTAGTTCGTCAAAAGAAGAAAAAGAATCGTCTTCTTTCTTTTGAAGCTCTTTTAAATGGGCCAAAACCGGCTCGGTATTGGCTCTAATATTTTCTTTTAGCCCTTCATCTTCCTCTTTAACTAAAGAACCATCCGGTTTTTTATCAATGCCAAATTTTTGCCTTTTTTCTTCGGTTAATTTAATTAATTGGCCAACCGAAACAGGGCTAGTTTCTTTTTCTTCGGGACGGGGTCCTGGTTGAGATTCGCTCATCTTTTAATTTAATTGTTGACAAAAGTCGGTTTTTTCTTGTATTTCTTGGCCAATAATTTGAGCCTCGATTAGCTGTTGGTGATATTTAGTGTTGGGCGATATTAACCAAACATCAGCCAAGCCCTCTTCAATTATTTTAGCATTAACCAGTTCTCCTTCAACAAAAATGTAGGCCAGACTGCGGTTATATTGATCTTTTGGCTCTTGGCCAATTTCAACTTCCACCGTTTTATCAAGCAAAAGATTGTTTAAATATTCCTTGGCCAATAGGGCCCGACAAGAAGAGTTTTTTTCCGGCTCAGTTTGATTAATTTCCTCAGCATCAATACCGATTAAGCGAATTCTTTCTTCTCCGGCTTCAATTGTATCGCCATCGATAACTCGAGTAATGGTTAAAAGAGGAAGGTCATCGGGTTTTTTGTCTTGGTGGTCGGGCTCTGTTCTTGAGGATTGGTTTTCTTGATTAGGGCCATTCTCATCGACCGCTTGCCAATACCAGAGGCCGCCGCCAACCAAAACCACCGCTAAAATAAGAGCAACAATGGCTGTTAGCCGATATTTTTTGGGTTGATTCATCAAAACAATTGTAACCTTTTTTATCAAAAAAGGGAAAAGGCTTTTACACCCCCGGGGTGTTCTAGGCACAACACCCCGGGGGTGTAAAGGGTGGTATGATTAAAAATAATGATAAATAAAAGTTGGCTGGTGTTTATTTTGGTTTTAGTGGTAATCGGCGCTTCCCTGGTTTGGTACTGGCGTTACCAAAATAAACCAATAACAAATTACGACCAATTCTCCTCTATAAAAGAAGTTGTTGTTGAGGGGGTTGTTTTTGAGGTGGAGTTGGCGATTACCCCTCAAGAAAGGGCTCAAGGATTATCGGGCCGAAGCGATCTTTGTGATCATTGCGGCATGTTGTTTATTTTTGACAAACCCGGCCATCATTCGTTTTGGATGAAAGACACTCTAATACCGCTGGATATTATTTGGCTTGATGAGGATTGGCGGGTAGTTGACTATCTTTCTTTTGCCCAACCCCAAGCAACAAGATCCATTACCGAACTACCAGTTTATCAGCCCAAAAAACCAGCCCAATTTGTTCTAGAAGTACCTGGTGGAACAACAAAAAGAATCAAAGGTTTTGGTCTTGGCAACCAAATTGAAGTCTATTAATAAAAAAGAAATTATTTTTCTTCGGCTTTGGGATCAACCGCCACTTGAGGTTCCTCTTCTTGTTTGGGGGTTTGAGCCGGCTGACTTTGAGGTTGTTTAGCAGCAATCGAGGAAGGGCTTTTATCTTCCTGCTCTATTTTTGTCTCCACTGGTTTTTCTCTGTTTGGTTCTGATTCCTGATCAAGAACCGGTGCTTGAGCTGGCTGAGAGGCCTCTTCTTTTGGTTGATCCTGGTCTTTATTAGTAAAAGAAACTGGCTTAGCTAAATCTTCTTCCGTTTTAAGGGGGGTTTCTTGCCGGGGTGATTCTTGCTTTTGGCTGGTTGAGGCGCTGGTTACTGGTCGAGCTTGCTCATCTAGTTCAATTGGCCCGGGCTGACTATCAAGCGGAGGAATCTCTGAAGAAGTGGCCGCTTCTTTGGGATGACTAACGGAAGGGCTTTCTTTGACGGTTTCTTTTTGAGCTTCCGGGGTTGTTGAGTTTGTCTTGCCTTGTTGGCTTATCTTGGCCGACTCTGGCTCTTGACTAGCAGAGCTTGGCTCTTGGGGAAAAGGGGAGGGGGTTTGAGTTGGGGAAGAACTTGGGGCCGACGAAGACGATAGGGCCTGATTAGCATCTTCTTCGGTCCAGCCAACCGACAAAATTGCCTCACGAATTGCTTGATCGGCAACACCGGCCTGGCGTTGCTGTTTAACATAGGCAACTAGCTCTTCGGTAATCATTAATACCAGACTACAATCTTTTTTTTAAAAAATCAAGACCCTAATCATTTGCCCATTTTTCTCCTATTTATTTAAAATAGGATAAAGCTTGCTAATTTATCACTTTAAAGATAAAATTAAGGTAGATTTTTGACAAAAAATGGCCAAAACCGAACAAAGAGTAAGAACCATAGAAGAAATTAGGGAGGATAATGAAGAAAGAGCCCGTGATTATCGCCGGCCCCAGCCAACCGCCCAAGAACGACAAGACCTACAAGAAGCCCTAAAACATTCCCAACCTGACTTATTAGTCAAAATTCCTCCTTCTGTTAAACATTCAATAAGAATTGTCAAAGACAAGGCAAGAACTAGGCAAAAAATTGACCAAGAAATAGAGCTGGGTCCCAACGATTATGATCTTGTTTTCCCTAAAGAAGCTCTTTCTTCCTTTCTCTTTCTTGATGAGCAAAAACCAAAAAAGATTATTGCCTTTACCCCAGGCGGTTTTAGAACTCCCCCCCGAGAAGAAGCTTATTATTTAGGGGAGGTTCTACCTCAAGAAGAAGAAGGAAAAGAAAAAACTATTTTCCAGGTTAGCCCACCGCCCATTGGCCAAATTAGGGTCGGCCAAAATATTCTTATTTCCCAAGAAACTGTTCACGAGTTCGGTTATTGGCAAAATAAGAACGGCCAAACTACTCCTTTTGATCCTCAGGAAAAAACAGCCAACCCCCCTTCGAAAAAACTATCGGGTTTTTGATTTTTTTATTGTACAATTAAGATAATGTTAATTGGAGTCGATGGCAATGAGGCCAATATCATTAACCGGGTTGGTACCGGCCAATACACTTATTATCTGTTAAAATATTGGCAAAAGCTAGCCTCACCTAAAAATTCTTTTAAAGTTTATCTTTCCTCACCGCCCGGTTCCTGGCTACCCAAAGAAACGGCTCACTTTACCTATGCTGTTTTTGGGCCGGGAAAATTTTGGACCCAATTGGCCTTGCCGGCAAAATTATTTTTTGAAAAAAATAAGCCGGATGTTTTTTTCTCTCCGGCCCATTATGCCCCCCGATTCTGTCCGACCAAGAGTATTGTGGCTATCCATGATTTGGCCTATCTTACTCATCCTAAAGAATTTAAAAGAAGAGATCAAAAACAACTGACCGCCTGGACTAAATATTCAGTCAACCAAGCCCAAAAAGTCATCGCTGTCTCTCAAAACACCAAACAGGATTTGCTTAAATTTTATCAATTACCAGAAGAAAAGATTACGGTTATTTATAATGGTTTTGACCAAAATCGTTTTCATACTAATTTGGCCAAAAGTACTAGCCAAAAAGTTAAAGATAAATACCAGATTAGGGGTGATTATTTGGTTTATCTTGGCACTCTTCAACCAAGGAAAAACCTAGAAAGCCTAATTAAGGCTTTGCCGGAAATTGCCAATAAAAACCCTCAAATTAAGCTGGTCGTAATTGGTAAAAGGGGCTGGCTTTACTCAACTATCTTTTCTTTAGTGGAGGCTTTGGGGTTAGAAAAAAAAGTTATTTTTACTGATTTTGTTCCTGATGAGGAGGTGCCATTTTTGATCGCTGGGGCGAAGGCCTTTGTCTTGCCTTCACTTTATGAGGGGTTTGGCATTACCGCTTTGGAGGCCTTGGCTTGCGGGGTACCGGTGGTTGTTTCCAAAGTTTCTTCCTTACCCGAAGTGGTGGGTGAGGCCGGTCTTTATATTGATAATCCCAAAAACTATGCCCAAATCGCTCAACAAGTTAATAAAATCTTGGCTGATGAAAAATTGGCCGAAGAATTAATCAAAAAAGGCTTAGATCAGGCAAAAAAGTTCTCTTGGGAAAACTGCGCTAAAGAAACCCTCGAGGAAATTAAAAACACCGGCTAAAAAATTTAATCAAACTTCATTTTAGCTCCCGCCAAAGAGCAAAAATATCATAAAAAGCCTTAAAGATAACTCTGGGATTAGCTCCGGTAGGCTGGCCGGTTTTTCTTGGATAATGAGAAACGGGCGTTTGGGCAATTTTAAAACCAGCCTTTTGGGCTTTAATTAGTAATTCCGAAGAAATTAAGGCCCCATCAGATTTTAGCTCTAAACTATCAACGACTTCTTTTTTAATTAATTTAAAAGCACAATCAACATCAACTACTTTTAAACCAAAAAGCAATTTAATTAGCCAGTTAAAAAGCTTGGCATTAAGCAGGCGAATAAAAGTATCGGCTCGTTTTTTTCGATAGCCAATAACCAGATCGGCCTGCTTGGTAAAGGGCAAAAGCTTGCCCATTTCTTCTAAATCAAATTGTCGATCACCATCAGAAAAAAAGATCCAATCATATTGGGAGCTTTTAAAACCGGTTTTTAGGGCCCCACCATAACCGCGGTTTTTTTGATGAGAAACCAAAACAACATTAGAGTGGCTGGCGGCTAATTTTTGACCGATTTGGCCGGTTTTATCGGTTGAGCCGTCATCAACCAAAATTATTTCAAACTTTCGGGCAAATTGAGGAATAATTTTTAGGGCTTGTTTGGTTTGGGCCTCGATATTTTCTTCTTCGTTATAAAAGGGGAAAAAAACCGATAAACTATCTAACTTCCCGGTGGTCATGATTTTGATTGTAGCACAAACCGGGACTGGCAATTTCTAATTTTGGTACAATTAAAGATATGAAAATTGCCATTGATGTTTCTCAGGCTGTTTATGGGACTGGAGTAAGCAATTACATTAAAAATTTAGTCATTAATCTTTTAGCTCTTGATAAAAAAAACCACTATTTTCTTTTTGCCGGCACCCTAAGAGAACAAGAAAAATTGACTAGTTTCTTCTCCCAACTAAAAGGTAATAATTGGGAAAGTAAAATCACCCCCCTTTCTCCTCACCTGACTAATTTTTTCTGGAACCGGCTTCATATTCTCCCGATCGAGGCCATTACCGGACCGGTTGATGTTTATTTATCCTCAGACTGGGCCCAAGCTCCAACCAAGGAAGCCAAAACCTTAACCATTGTTTATGATCTTATTCCTTGGCTATACCCGGAAACTCTTCATCCAAAAATTATTAATACCCACCAAAAGCGAATGAGTTGGGTTAAAAAAGAAGTTAGTCAAATAGTCGCTATTTCTAATAGTACTAAAAAAGATTTGGCAAGAGTTGTTGGTTTTAATAAAGAAAAAATTACCGTCGCTTATCCGGGCCTTGATAAAAACAAATTTTACCCCCAAAATCAGGAAAAAATTGGCCAAATTAAAGAAAAATACCGGCTTGACGATTATATTTTAGGCTTAGGTACTCAAGAACCAAGAAAAAATTTTAAACAAGTAATCTTGGCTTTTGAAAAATTAAATCAGAACCGGCTTCAACTGGCCATCGTTGGTAAATATGGTTGGGGAGAAAAAATCAATAACAAAAATAAAAAAATAAAAACTTTGGGCTACGTCCCCGACCAAGATTTAGCGCCACTATATTCTGGAGCCAAAGCCTTTATTTACCCGTCTTTATACGAAGGCTTTGGGATGCCGATTGTCGAGGCTCAGGCCTGCGGTTGCCCGGTAATTGCCAGCAATGTTTCCTCCATGCCGGAAGCGGCCGGCAAGGGGGCAGTTTTAGTTAACCCCCGAAAGAATAGAGAAATCGTTAAGGGTTTGGAAAAAATTATTAACAATCAGTCTTTTACAAAAAAACTCATCAAAAAAGGCCGGGAAAATGCTAACCGGTTTTCCTGGAAAGAATCAGCCCAAAAAATCTTAGAGGTAATAGAATCCCTCTAGCCTCAAGAGATCCCGGATCTCTTGAGGCAGGGAAAATAGGGGGAGTAAATGTTACAATAAAGACCATGAAAGATCGAACTGGCAAGAAGTTAACCTTGGGGGAAATTTTAAAAAAAATGTTTAGCCGAATTGAGGCCATTAGCCTTGATTTTAAATTGATGCTCTTGCGCTTTGTCGGCTATATTCCTTCTCATTTGGCCAGAAAGGCTATCTATCGTTTAGCCGGAATTAAAATTGGCTCTGACTCGACTATTCATATGTGGGCCAGTTTTTTCCAGCCTAAAAATATTATCATCGGCCAGGATACTGTTATTGGTGACCATGCTTTTTTGGATGGACGAAATAAACTTATTATCGGCAATCACACGGCAATTGCTTCGTCTGTCCTAATTTATAATTCCGAACACGACATCCATTCGGCTAATTTTGACCCTATCGAAGAGCCGGTAGAAATTGGTGATTATGTCTTTATTGGCGCCCGGGCCATTATCCTCCCCGGAGTTAAAATCGGCCAAGGCGCCGTTGTCGCCGCTGGAGCCGTCGTCACCAAAGACGTTCCTGAAATGACTATTGTTGGCGGTGTTCCGGCTAAAAAAATTGGCCAAAGAAAAATCCAAAAACTAAACTACCGAATCGGCCGCGCCAGACTTTTTCAATAAACAATGGCTTTTTTCTCAAAAATCAAAAAAACTTTCAAAAAGGCCCTAGCCAAAAAAATTACTTTAGTCTATTTGGCTATTATGGCCGCCTTTTTATTTTATTTGCTTTTGCCTTCTTGCCAGCCTCCCCAAATAGGGGAAAGGTTTCCCTTTGAATCAGGTTTTGTTTCTGACATTATGGGAGAACCCCTAGGAACTTACTTTACCAACTTAGAAAAAGATGAGGCTATTAATTTTTATTTAGAAAATTATTCCACCTCTTCTTGGCTTAATTTACCCCTGCCAATCAGAGTAATAGAACATGATCCAGAATACGCTGGCGAAATTATCAATGATATGCACACAGCCAAAAACACTAGTTTTTTGGTTGAAGTTAATCAACCTTTACGAGAATCAATTATTCTTAAAGGCTATGGCGAAGTTGGCCAGGAGGGCCGGGAAGAAAAAAGCGATAAACAAATAAAAAAATTTACCCCCCGAGAAGGTGAATCTTATTTCTTAAGTATTACTCCTTATCATATTAAACCCTCTCCTTGGCAAAAAATAATTACCTGGCTGGCCTATTTAATTATCATCCCCTTAGCGACAGTTTTTTTCTGGCAAGAAATAAAGACAGCCATAAAAGCGATGAAAAAAGTTTTTGGGAAGAAGAAATAAAAATTGCTAAATTGTTTCGTTGTGAAATTGTTGTCCCGGTCTTGATTTTAAAAAAAACCTAAAAAAACAATCAATAACACTAATAGCCATATTTCTAAATACTAAATACCAAATACTAAATACCAAATACTAAATACTATAAATGAAGTTATCTATCATCATTGTCTCTTATAACACTAAAGAGCTGCTAGAAGACTGCCTGGAGAGTATCGTGGCCAGCATTGGCCAAGATAAATCCCAAAATCCAAATCCCAAAGCCCAAACAAGCTCCAAATCCCAAAGCCCAAACCAACAATTATCACTAAATAATATTGAAGTCATTATTGTTGATAATAATTCTACCGATGGGACCAGAGAATACTTAAAAAAACTCCAAAGCTCCCCGCCTGAACTTACCACTCGCCTTTCGGGTACTATTCGTACACAGCTCGTGGAGCGTAATCGGCGGGTTGCCGAAGGCAAAAAATTAAAAGTAAAAACAATATTAAATGAGGAGAATGTGGGGTTTGCCAAAGCCAATAACCAGGGGATAAAAAAGGCCAGGGGAGAGTATGTTCTTTTTCTAAACCCCGATACAATTGTTTACCCTAATACATTATATAAAACAATAAACTATCTTGCCCAACACGAAGATGTCGGCCTAATTACTTGTCGGGTTGAGCTAGCTGATGGTTCTTTACAAAAAGAGTGTCATCGGGGTTTTCCCACCCCTTGGCGAGCTTTTTGCCATTTTTCCAGGCTGGGTAAAATTTTTCCTAACAGCAAAATTTTCTCCGGTTATTTTTTAGGCCACTTATCCAAAAACACCGTTCACGAAATTGATGCTTGTGTTGGGGCCTTTATGATGACCAAAAAAGAGGTGGGTAATAAAATTGGCTGGTGGGACGAAGACTTTTTTTGGTATGGCGAGGATCTTGATTTTTGCTATCGGGTTAAGCGTTCTGGTCTAAAAGTAATTTTTTATCCTAAAACTAAAATTACTCATTACCAAGGGGCTTCGTCAGGAATAAAAAAAACCAAAAGTAAAGCCAGCAAGGAAACCAAGAAAAAAGTCATGAAGGCCTCGGTTGAGGCGATGAGAATTTTCTATCAAAAACACTATAAAGATAAATATCCTAAAATAATTGGCTCTTTGGTTATGAAAGGAATTGTCTTATTAGAAAAGTTTCGCCTTTGGTCAGTCGAAAGACAATTTAAATAATCCTTATGAGAAAAACTATCGGCATCGACGCTCGAATGCAAGGATCTAGGCATGCCGGTATCGGCCGATATACCGCCAATCTAATTGACCACTTAAGCCAATTAAAAAACTTTGATCAATTTAGCTGGGTTTTGTTTATCAGAGCCAAAGACCAACAAGCTCTAAAAGAGAAATACCAAAAAAAATTTAGCTATATTATTACTGACTCACCTCACTACTCCCTAGCCGAACAAATTATCTTCCCCATTAAGCTTTATCGACAAAAATGCCATCTTGTCCACTTTCCTCACTTTAATGTTCCGCTTTTTTATTTTCGCCCATTTGTGGTTACTATCCACGATCTGATTAAGCATCAATCACGAGGAAAGCAAACTACGACCAGAAAACCTTTTTTTTACAAAATAAAATTCTTTTTTTATCGAATAGTTGTTGCTCAAGCGATTAAAAAAGCCCAAAAAATTTTTACTCCTAGTCAATTTGTTAAAAACCAAATTAATAATCACTATCAAATTAACCAGAAAAAAATTACCGTTACCTACGAAGGAGTAGATAATAAGTTTTCAATTTTAAACCCGCCTGCCTGCCCGTCCGGCAGGCGGGCCGGACGGGCAGATTTTCAATTTTCAAACAAAGAAAAAGAAAAAATAATAAAAAAATATCAGATTAAAAAACCTTATCTTCTTTATGTGGGCAGTGTTTATCCTCACAAAAATATTGATCGTTTAATTGAGGCGGTAAAAATTGCTCGAAAAAAACTAGCCAAAACCTCTTTAGTGATTGTTTGCTCGCGAAGCGTTTTTTGGCAAAGATTAAAAAAGAAAATTCATTCTATTGGCGCCGATGATTTTGTTACTTTAACCGGTTTCGTTCCCGACAAAGAACTAGCCCTTCTCTATAAAGAGGCGTCGAGTTTTGTTTTCCCCTCATTAATGGAAGGCTTTGGCCTACCTCCCCTGGAGGCCATGGCCTCTTCTTGTCCGGTTATTTCTTCCCAAGCGGCTTGTTTACCAGAAATTTACGGTAATGCCACCCTGTTTTTCGACCCCCTTGACCCTGAGGATATGGCTAAAAAAATTATTAAGATGGTTGGCAATAAAAAAATTCAAAAAAAATACCAAGCTCGAGGCCGGAAAAAAGTTAAAGAGTATTCTTGGCAGAAAATGGCCCAAGAAACTTTTGAAGAATACCGCCAAGTAATTGAAAGAAAACGCCCCAAACCAAACTTAATAAAATAAAAACAGCTACTTGGTTAAATGATTATATAGCTTATATAGCTGGCGCGGACTGTAAGCTCGCTAGTTCAAAAAATGGAACGACCAAGTTTAGTATAGATTTTTAAAACATTAAATCATTAAAAATTGATTAAGAATTAATAATTAGTAATTAAAAATTTAATTAATGAGAGTTGCCTTAGTTTATGACTGGCTTGATTCTTGGGGAGGAGCAGAACGACTTCTTTTAAATTTGGCAAAAATTTTTCCTCAGGCACCTGTCTACACTAGCCTGTATCGACCTAAAAAAGCCAGTTTCGCCAAAAATTTTCCTAAAATTAAGACCTCTTTCTTACAAAAATTTTCTTTTTTAGGCCATCGCCTTTTGGCTCCATTAATGCCCTTGGCTTTCGAAAGTTTTAATTTTGACAATTTTGATTTAGTTATTTCTATTACCAGCTTTGCCGCCAAGGGCCTTATTACCAAGCCGGGCACTAAGCACCTTTGTTATCTTCTTACCCCAACCCGGTTTTTATGGTTTCCTAACCTGTATCAGAACCAAAAAATACCCCGACCAATTAAGAATTATTTAAAATCTTGGGATAAAATTGCCGCCCAAAGACCAGATAAAATTATTGCCATTTCCCAAACCGTTCAAGAACGATGTCAAAAAATTTATAAAAGAGATTGTCCAGTAATTTATCCACCGCTTGATAAAAAATTTCTTTTCTCCAATAAAAGAAAAAAAGAAAGAAAGGAGGCAGATTTTTTCTTAGTTGTCTCTCGATTAGAAAGGCAAAAAAGAGTTGATTTGGCTATTAAGGCTTTTAATGATTTGGGTTGGCCGCTGGTCATTATCGGTACCGGCTCCCAAAAAAAGAAACTAAAAAAAATGGCTAAAAAAAATGTTAAATTCTTAGGGCGGGTTTCTGATCAAGAACTAGTTAACTATTACCAACAGACCCAAGCTCTAATCTTCCCCCAAGAAGAAGATTTTGGCCTGGTTGTCTTAGAGGCCTTGTCCCAAAAAACGCCGATTATCGCTTATCGGGCTGGAGGGGCCATGGAAACGGTGCAAGAGGGCAAAACTGGCCTCTTTTTTTACCCTCAAAATAGGGCTATTCTTAAAAAAACCTTGTTAAAATACCACAAAAATGATTATAATAAGAACAACTTTCGTTTCGGGTTAGATAAGTTCAGCCAAGAAAATTTTATTTCTTCTTGGCAAAAAATAATCAAAAATTATGTCGAAAGTTAAGCAACACACCTTTGTTTTAATTGTTTGTGGAGGGGGAGGGACTCGTTTGTGGCCCGCCTCAACTGGCCAAAAACCAAAGCAATTTATCAATCTTTTTGGACCCGAAAACCTCTTCCAAAAAACCATTAACCGGGCCAAAGAAATCGCCCCCTATAGCCGAATTTTTGTTATCGCCGGAGCTCAATATGCCAGCGATATTTTAGAATCTGATCCCAACATCAATCCGGCCAATGTTTTAATTGAACCGGATAAAAAACACACCGCCATTGCTATCGCCGCGGGGGCGGCAGTTATCGCCAACATTGACCCCAAAGCCGTCATTGTTAATCTCTGGTCCGATCACCTAATCGAGACTAAAGAACAGTTTGCCGAAGACGTTTCAGAGGCAGCAACGGCCGCTTTTACCAAAAAAGCCCTGGTGGCTCTGGGCATCAAACCTACCTCTCCTCATACTGGCTTTGGTTATTTGGAGGCAGGAGAGAAAATTAAAAAAAATCTTTTTAAAGTTAAAAGATTTTTAGAAAAACCTAATCTCGGCCAGGCCAAACAATTTGTTAAGGCGGGAAATTTTTATTGGAATTTGGGAACCTATATTTGGCGGGTGGACACTTTCTTTTCCGAACTGGCTAAAACCTCCCCCTCGCTTTATAAGCAAACATTAGCCATCAAAAAAGCCTGGAGAAAACAAAATTATTGGCCCATTCTAAAAAAAGTTTATCAAGAAGTTGACCCGGTGGCCATCGACGTAGCTGTTTCGGAAAAAAGCACCAACCTTCTTTTGCTATCGGCCGACTTTGATTGGCAAGATGTTGGTGATTGGCAAGCAGTTTGGGAAATAAAAGAAAAAGACCAACAAAAAAACGTCTTCCTTGGCCAAAACCGCTCTTTATGGATTAATGTTGATAGCCAAAATTGTCTGGTTAGCCTAAAGAAGAAATTAATTGCCACTGCCGGAGTAAAAAACTTAATTATCGTTGACTCTCCAGAAGGACTACTAATTTGTGATAAGGATCAAAGCCAAAAAGTCAAAGAGTTGGTCGAAAAATTAACCAAATAAAATGAAAGAGCAATGTTATTATCCTCTTAAGCGGCTTTCTGATATTTTTCTTTCAATTATTATCGGCGCCCTCAGTCTTCCCGTTTGTCTTATTACCGCTGTCGCTATTAAAATAGATAGTCGGGGCCCGATTTTGGCTGATGTCCCCCCTCGAGTGGGAAAAAATCGCCGATCTTTTAAAATTTTCAAGTTCCGCTCAATGATTCCTAACGCCCATCAAATGATCAGGCAAGATCCAAAACTAAAAAAAGCTTTTGCTGAACTTAAAAAAAATAATTTCAAGCTTAAAAATGATCCTCGAATTACTAGGGTGGGCAAGTTTATTCGCAAATATTCCATTGATGAGCTACCCCAATTGATCAACGTTATAAAAGGAGAAATGAGTTTGATCGGACCACGGCCATATTATGCTGATGAGCTGGCCGAATATGAAAAACGTTTTCCTCAAACTAAAAACCTGATCAACGAGGCGCTGGCGGTAAAACCAGGTATTACCGGCTTATGGCAAGTATCGGGCCGCTCTGATGTTAATTTTGAAGAGCGAATTGCCCTAGACGCCCGATATGCTAGACGGAAAAATCTTCTTGATGATATAGTGATATTAGCTAAATCCCCCTGGGTAGTTTTAACCGGGAAGGGAGCATCGTAACAGTATCTAGTATTTAGTATTTAGTATTTAGTTAGTAAAAACGTGAAAATTAAACTGCCAAACCTAAAGATCTTCAAGGAAAGAGGCCAAGAAACCCCTCAACCTGGAATTGAAAGAGCGCTAATGAATAAGACCGAAAAGAGCAAAACAAAAAAGACTGTTCTTTTTTGTTTTGTGGGCGTTTCAGTAGTCTTGGGTGTTTTGGCCTGGTTTTTTGCCTTATCGCCAATTTTGGCCCTAAAAAATAATCTTGAAAAGGGCCAAATCCTGGCAGCAGAGGCAAGACAAGGACTGGCGGAAAAAAACCTGCCTTTTTTAAAAGAAAAAATTTCTCAAGGAGAAGCCTTGTTGGCCGATTCTAGCCAAGAAGTTAAAAAAATGGCCTGGTTAAAAATTGTTCCTGTGGCCAACAAATACTTTGCTAATTTAGACTACACTCTCTTGGCAGCAGAAAAACTAATTGATGTAGGCGGATTAACTATCGATGCCGTCGCCCCCTACGCTGATATTTTAGGCTTTAAGCAAGAAGGTGATAAGGTCGAGAAAGAAGAAGAAAAAGCCCAAGACCGGATCCAATTTTTAATGGAAACCGGCCCGGAATTAGCCAAAAATATTGACGATATTGCTCAAGATATCAAAGAAGCTAAAGACTTGTTGGCTAAAGTTGACCCAAAATATTTACCCGAAGATTTTCGCGGCCAACCAATAAAAAATCATTTTATTAACCTTAAAGAAACTTTGGGGGAAAATCTAGACCTTATCAGCGGGTTAAAACCGGCTTTAGAAAATCTGCCTTATTTTTTAGGCCAAGAGGAGACAAAAACCTATTTGGTTATTTTCCAAAACGACGCCGAATTAAGACCCAGCGGTGGTTTCTTGACCGCTTATGCAATTTTAGAGGTCGAAAACGGACAGGTAACCCCGGTTCTTTCCCAAGATATTTATGATCTTGATGCCCGGTTTGGCCGCCAAATTGAGGCTCCCCGGCCAATTGCTGAATACTTGCCCAATGTTTATTACTGGAATTTGCGTGACATGAATTTGTCGCCGGATTTTATTGTCTCCATGGACACCTTTTATCAACACTACCAAACCGTTCCAGGGGCTAGAGAAGTAGAGGGAATTTTGGCTGTTGATACTAAATTTTTATCTTCGCTTTTAGAGGTTTTAGGACCGATCGGAGTAGCCGGTTGGGGAGATTTCTCTGCCGAACCTGATGACCGCTGTGACGGCTGCCCGCAAGTGGTTTACCGATTAGAATCAATTATCACCCGACCCTTGGGAACTTTGGTTTCCGATCGCAAAGCCGTTATTGGACCACTAATGCACTCTATCCTTCTTAACATGACCGGCTCTCCGGCAGAAAAAATCCCTGATCTTTTTCAAGCCATGATCGGCGGCATTAGACAAAAAAATGTCCTCTTTTATGCCCTAGAAGAAGATAAACAAGCGGCGGTTGAAGGGCTTGATATGTCGGGAAGAATTAAAGATTTTCCCCAAGGCGATTATTTTCTTCTTGTTGATACTAATTTTGCCGGAGCTAAATCCAATCTTTTCATCGAACAAGAAATAGAGCAAAAATTTACTGTTGATAAAGAGGGAAAAATAATCAAAGAGATAAAAATAAAATATGCCAATCCGGCCCCCGCCTCTGATTGTAATTTAGAAAGCGGTGGTCTTTGCTTAAACGGTCTTTATCGCAACTGGTTTAGAATTTATGCTCCCAAGGGGAGCCAGTTAATTGAAATGAGGGGCTCGGAAACCGAGCCGTTGGTTTATGAGGAACTGGATAAAACTGTCTTTGAGGGTTTTTATGGTGATAAATATCCCCTTTATCCTGACGGGGGCACTAATACCATTAATCTAGAATACCAGCTGCCATTTAAATACGACCCCAATAACGAATTTTTGCTCTTAATTCAAAAACAACCCGGAACAAAAAATCACCCCTATCGAGTTTGCTGGAATGAAGACTGTCAAGAATTTAACCTAGAGGCGGACAAGATTCTTGATTTTTAGCTATTTATGCGCTCTTATAAAATCAGGGGAGTTATTATCGGCCGCCGAAACTTCTCCGAAACCGATCGAGTAATTACTATCTTAACCCAAAATAAGGGTAAACAAGTTTTCTTGGCCAAAGGAGTAAGAAAGATCACCTCTCAACGAGGGCCTCGAGTGGAAATGTTTAATTATATTAAAGCCCAAATCCATCGAGGCAAAACTTGGGATATTTTAGGAGAAGTGGAGACCATCAGGCGATTTGAGGCTTTAAGAAAAAACCTGCCCCGAGTAGCAGCCGCTTATGAAATTTGTGAATTGGCCGATCGCCTAATTCCCGAAAACGATCATCAATCAGATCTTCTTACTCTTCTCCTTAATCAGATTGACACCCTCAATCAAACCGACTTTATCAACCTAAACAATTTTTTACTTAACTTTAAAACTCGTCTATTGGTTTTGACTGGTTTTTGGCCAGAAGGTAAAAAAATGTCCGAAAAAAAAATTAATCATTTCATAGAAGATCTTATTCATGCTAAAATTAAAAGCAAAAGTTTACGAATAAGATGAATAATTTAGACAAGATTGTTTCTTTAGCCAAAAGGCGGGGGTTTGTTTTTCAAAATTCCGAAATTTATGGTGGGGTGGCGGGTATTTTTGATTATGGTCCCTTGGGGGTAGAAATGCAAAACAATATCAAGCGTCTTTGGTGGCAAGAAATTGTTCACAGGCGACCCAATGTTGTTGGTATTAATGGGGCAATTATCACTCATCCTCGGGTTTGGAAGGCCTCCGGCCACGTTAGCCACTTTACTGACCCCTTAGTTGATTGCAAGAATTGCAAAAAACGTTTTCGCCCCGATGATTTAACTAAAAAAGGGCGTTGTCCGGAGTGCGGCGGAGAGGTAGGAAAACCAAGAAAGTTTAATATTTTAGTGGAAACCGGCCTGGGGGTAATCGAGGGAGAAAAAGATACTTACTATCTTCGCGGTGAAGCCTGCCAAAATATTTACCTAAATTACGATAACGTTTTGCGTTCAACCCGACAAAAAATCCCCTTTGGTATTGCCCAAATCGGCAAGGCTTTTCGAAACGAAATTACTCCCAAACATTTTCTTTATCGGCAAAGAGAATTCGAACAGTGGGATTTGCAATTTTTTGTTAAACCGGAAGAGGCCGAAAAGTGGTACCGATATTGGAAAGAGGAGAGGATGGGCTGGTATCAAAACTTGGTTAATGATTCGGGTCGAATTCGTTTTCGCCAGCACGAAGATAATGAATTAGCCCATTATGCCAAAATCGCTTATGATATTGAATTTAAAACTTCTTTTGCCGGCTGGCAAGAATGGGAAGGAATTCATTGGCGAGGCGATTGGGACTTATCTCGCCATGGTAAATTCTCTAAAAAAGATTTTACTTATCAAGATCCAGATACGGGAGAAAAGTTCTTACCCTGGATTGTAGAAACTTCCGGCGGAGTGGACCGAACCTTTCTTTATCTTCTAGAAGATGCTTACACCGAAGAAAAAATCGATAAAAAAACCCGAGTTGTTCTTAAGTTAAAACCTCAAATTGCCCCCATCAAAGTGGCGATTTTCCCATTGGTGGCCAATAAAGAAAAATTGGTAAAACTCGCCAAAAACATTTTCCAAAAACTAAACAAATCTTTAGTTGTCGATTGGGACGATAACGGCAATATTGGCAAACGCTATCGACGCCAAGACGAAATTGGCACTCCCTGGTGTTTAACCGTTGACTATGATACGCTAGAAAACCAAACTGTTACTGTTCGAGATCGGGACACGATGAAGCAAGAGCGAATTGCTATCGATCAGCTACTAACTTATTTTGAAAAAAAATTAAACAATGGCCATTAATTTGAGCAAAAAAAAGAAAATTATTTTAGCGGTAATCGCTGTCCTTGTTTTTGGGATAGGCATTTTTTTAATCACTAGAAAACCTAAAGAGAGCCAGGAAGAGGTAGGTAATTTGCCAACCCAAACCCAGCCTCTTACTATCGACCAAATGCCTTTTGTCAGGTTGACGGGGAAAAATAATAGCCACGAGTTAAATCTCTATTTAGAAAGCCGACAAGGGCTGGAAAACAATAAAATTGAATATGAGCTAATTTATTATCCTGAAGATGGCCCGGCTCGAGGGGCCTTGGGAGAAATTGAGCTTCTTAATAACCAAGGAGAAAAAGATATTCTTTTAGGGACTTGCTCTCGGGATGTTTGCCGTTATGATGAGGGGGTTACTGGTGGCAAAGTCATCATTAGCTTGGCTAAAAATGACCAACTACACTCCTTTGAAACTAAATTTGCTTTTTTGACCAGCACCACTCCCTATCAAACTCCAGAAATTGAAATTAGCACTAATCAGGCAACTATAATTGTTTTAGAGGGCGGCGGTTTACCAAAAGAGCTTGCCGACAACCAAGAACTTTTAGCTGGTCCCTACACGATTACCGCTGAAGCCGGTGAAGGAAAAATAGATTTTCAGCTAGAAGAAGGGTCTCTTCTGGTTTGGAATCAAGAAGGCTCATGGGAAGAAATTGAAGACCGACAAGGCCTTTCTTTAGGAACCTACCTCTTAGTCTCTTCTCAATAATACAATAATAACAAAAACTATAGTCTTCCCGACATTTTTTCTTTTGTTTAACTTACTGCCTATTTTTATACACCCCAGGGGTGTTCAAGGCTAACACCCCTGGGGTGTAAAAAGACTACAGGCTTTCTTGCGTCTTTTTAAGAATCGCTCTTTCTTTATGATGGTCTGCCTGTCGATCAAGATAGTCCCGATATTTCTCCTGGTTATTATCAAACAAAGACAAAACTTTCTCTTTCTCTAATAAATCATATTTTGGCTCCAGGCCAATGTAACTGGGTAATGATGACCAACGATAGCTCCACAAGTCATTCTTCTTGACCAAGAAGGCCGCATAAGCATTAATATGGACATAGCCTGAAAGATACATTAATTGCTCGTCATCAACAACATGAACGGCGACAAAAGCTGATTGAAATAACGGCCCCTTTCTCTTGTTAATAATGTTAAAATAACGAGCGTAGCTGTTTTGTAAATTCCCCATAAAAGTTTGCGTTCCTTTTTCTTGAGCTTCTTCTACCACCAAATGAAAATGGTTGGGCAGCAATTCAAAAAGCAGAATATTAACCAATGGTTTTTCATTTTTACGGCAATTATTTAAAAAGACAGTCTTTTCTTTAGGGGAAAATTTGGAAAAAGAAGAAAAACGAAGTCCTGTTGGAAAACGATAAAAATTAATTCTTCCGATAAAGGTGGAATAATCATAATCTGTTTTGAAAATAATCTGACTGCCAACTCCGTGGTTAGTTAGGTGATAAGTTTCTCCTGGAGAAAAAACAACTTTTCGATAGGGCATTAAGGCCAATTTTACTTAAAAAAGATAAAGTTGTCTATTACACCCCTGGGGTGTTTTTAGGCACAACACCCCAGGGGTGTATAAAAAATAGTTCTTGACAAAGTGTTATGATTTGGTGCAAAATGTAGGAAAGTGGTGAAAAATAGTTAATAATTAAACTTAAACAGGGTGTTTTTTGGTGAATATCAAGTCCGGTTTCAAAAGAAAAAAAACCGTCTAGCCTTACCAGCCAAAATCAGAAATCAAATTAAAGGCGAGGAAGTAATTTTATCTTGTGGTTTTGATGGCTGTATTTTTGGCTATGAAAAAGGGGAGTGGCAAAAATTCACTAAAAAAGAGCTGTCCGGATCGGTAACAGAAAAAAGGAGTCGACAAGTAAGAAGACATCTCTTTTCTGGAGCGGCTATTGCCACCTATGACACTCAAGGCCGCACCGTTATTCCTCAAAATTTAGTTGATTATGCCAATCTAACTGGTGATCAGGTCGCTGTTATTGGTGCTGGCGACCACTTTGAAATTTGGAATAAACAAAAATGGCAAAAATATTTGACCGAAAATAAAAAAGAGGTTTGGGAATGATTTTTCACCAACCAGTACTTTTAAAAGAAACAATTGATTTTTTGCAGGTTAAGCCTGGTCAAGTTTTTATTGACACCACTCTAGGGGGTGGCGGTCATGCTAAAAAAATTATTAAGCTTGGCGGTTTAGTTGTCGGCATTGATCAAGATCCTGAGGCGCTGGTCCGGGCGCAAAAAACTTTGCGTTCCGCCTGCCCTGCCGCTCTTTTTGCCAAACAAAGAGCGGCCATAGACCAAGCCCCAGGTCTTGATCAAGAGCCTTTTTGCTTAATTGAAGACAATTTTGCTAATTTAGACAAAATTAGCCAAAAACTAAAAAAAAACGAGGTGGCCGGAATACTATTTGACCTAGGCACCTCTTATTATCAACTAACCAAAAATGAGAGGGGCTTTTCCTTTGATAGTGACCGACTTGACATGAGAATGAGCCCTAAACTTGGGGTTACCGCCGCCGATTTAATTGCGGCTCTCTCAGAGAAAGAGCTTGCCCAAATTTTTACTAAATTTGGGCAAGAAAAAAGAGCCCGGTCAATTGCTAGAGCCATTATTAAGAAACGAAAAGATGCCCCTATCAAAAGCGGAAAAAAATTGGCTAGCTTAATCGAAGAGGTGGCCGGGCCTAGGAGGGGTCGTATTCATCCAGCCACAAAAGTTTTTCAAGCTCTAAGAATCGCCGTCAATGATGAGCTGGGCAATCTTAAAGAGGGGCTAAAAAAAGCCGTCCCGCTTTTAGGCAAAAATGGTCGATTAGTGGTTATTAGTTTTCATGAGGGAGAAGATAGAATTGTCAAAAATTTTTTCCGCCAACAAGAGCAAGAAAAAAAATTAACTATCATTACCAAAAAACCAATTGTTCCTGAAGAAAAAGAAGTAAGAAAAAACCCAAGATCCAGAAGTGCCAAGCTAAGGGTTGCCCAAAAAAACTAATGCCCAAAAACAATCAAAAAAATCGCCACCAAGGCCTGCTCACTTTTTTAGCGATAGTTTCGGCCGGATTAGTGGTTATTCAAATATTAGTTTTTATTTTCTTTAGCACCCAATCTGGAGTCCTAACTCAAATTGGCCAAGAAAAGGAAAAATTAATTTTAGAAAATCATCGTCTAGAAAAAGAAATCAATCAATTAGCCTCCTTGGCCACCCTAGAAGAAAAAGCCAGAGAAACTGGCTTTACTGCTCCTGTAAAAAATAATTCCTACTCTTCGGTAATTTATTTAGCCAAGCAATTACCAGTCGCTATCGCCAACTAAAATGGCTAAGAATCGAATCCGCTTGTTGGGCTTAATCATTGGAGTTTTTTATCTGGCTATTATCGGTCGACTTTTTTGGTGGCAAATTATTAATCGTGACCAGCTCTTGGCCCAAGCCGAAGACCAATATTGGCAAGAGAACTTAATTCCCGCCAAAAGAGGTTCAATTGTTTATCAAGACGATTACCCCCTAGCGGTTGACCAACCCAGTTTCAATCTCCATGTTTTCAAACCAGAACTAGAGATTAGTCCAAAAGAACTTCTTGATAAAATTGGTCCGATTATTTTTGATAAGGATGAGAAACTAGAGAAAAAAAGAATCGACAATCTCTTGGCTTCAGATCTACTCTGGGTTCCTGTCGCCAAAAAAATCGACCAAGAAAAAAAAGAAACGATTGAAAAATTAGCCATTAACGGTCTTCATCTATCAGAAGAATTCAGACGAAGCTATCCCCAAGAAACTCAGGCCGCCCATCTTTTGGGCTTCGTTGGTAAAAATACTCAAGGAGAAAATACCGGCTATTTAGGATTGGAGGGCTTTTATCAGGATATTCTAAAAGGCCAAGATGGTCTGGTTATCCGGGAAAAGGATGCTTTTGGCAAACCAATCGTCTTGGGAGAACTTAAAAAAACCGACTCTCAAGATGGGGCTAACCTAAAACTATTTTTAGACCGAGAAATTCAATGGGCGGCCGAAAAATACTTAAAAAAAGGCGTAGAGCAATATGATGCTCTTGGCGGATTGGTTATCGTCGGCGACCCCGACAGCGGCGGAATTTTGGCTATGGCTTCTTACCCTAATTTTGACCCTAATAAATACGCCTCTACCGATCAGGATCTTTTTGCTAACCCGGCGGTTAGTCGTACCTTTGAGCCAGGCTCTATTTTTAAAGTTATTACTATGGCCGCCGCCCTTGAAGAAAAAGCCATCACCCCAGAAACCATTTGTCCAATCTGTGATGGGCCAATTAAAATTGGTAAAAATGAAATTAAAACCTGGAACAATGAATATCAACCCAACTCTAATATGCGAGAGGTTTTAGAACGATCTGATAACGTTGGTTTAGTTTTTGTTGGCCAAGAGCTAGGAAGAAAGGCTTTTCTTAATTACTTGGAAAAATTTGGTTTTGGCCAAAAAACTGGCGTTGACCTGCAAGCCGAAGCAGCCAGCCCAATTAAGCCGACTAATAAATGGTATGATTTTGAACTGGCCACCGCCACTTTCGGCCAAGGCTTCAATATCACCCCTATTCAAATGATCCAGGCTGTTGGCGCTCTTGCCAATGGCGGCCGCTTAATTCAACCTCGAATAGTCGCTGAAATCAACAATCAGCCCACCAAAAAAATAGAAAAAGGGCAAGTAATATCAGAAAAAACTGCCAAAACCATTACCGACATGATGGTTGGAGTGGTCAAAAACAGCTCTATCCCTTGGATTGATGGCCAAGCCCAAGTCGCCGGAAAAACTGGCACTGCTCAAATTTTTATCAATGGCCAATATGACCCTAATAAGACCATTGCTTCTTTTGTCGGTTTTGCCCCAGCCCAAGAACCAAAATTTACTATGCTAGTGGTTTTGTTTGAACCTTCTGCTTCTGTTTGGGGCAGCCGAACTGCTGCTCCAATTTGGTTTAATATCGCCGAAGAAATTTTCTTAATCAAAAGTATTAATCCCAGGAACTAAATTAACCAAAACGGGCCGCTTATCAGCCCAACCTGATATAATAAACAAAGTAACTTTTTTATGATTAAGCTCCAGTCAAAAAATAAACGCTGGAAGAGCAATCTTCGCTCTCTAATCAACTTAGGCTACCACCTTCCTGTAGCCGCCTTTTGGGCCACCTATTACCGTTATCCGGCTCGTAAGTTAACCACTATTGGGATAACCGGAACCGACGGTAAAACCACTACCAGCAGCCTAATTTGGCATATCCTAAACTCATCTGGCCAAAAAACCGGCTTAATAACTAGTATTAACGCTAAAATTGGCCCAAAAGAAGAGGAAACCGGTTTTCATGTTACTACCCCAAGTCCTAAAAAATTACAACAATTCCTTGCTAAAATGGTTCAGGAAAGAAGTCAATATGCCGTTATCGAGGCCACCTCACACGGATTAGACCAATATCGTCTATTGGGAACCAATTTTTACCTAGGGATAATTACTAATATTACCCCCGAACACCTTGATTATCATCAAAATATGCTCGCCTACGCTAAAACAAAAGCAAAATTATTTAAAAAAACTAAAATTGCCATCCTTAATCGTGACGACAAGTGGTTTTCCTATTTAAAAACAACAATCCCAAAAAAAAATAAAATTATTACTTATGGAGCTAAAAACAATGCCGATATTAACCCCAAAAGTTTTTCTTGCCGCTGGCCTCTACCAGGAGCTTATAACCAATATAATTGCTTAGCGGCCATTGCCGCCACTAAGGCTCTAGGAATAAAAGATCAAGAAATTAAAAAAGCCCTAAAAAGCTTTTCTGCCCCTAAGGGGCGCCTAGAAGCGATTGATTTAGGGCAAAATTTTTCTGTTTTTGTTGATTTTGCCCATACCCCTAACGCCCTAAAAAGCGTCTTAACAGAATTAAAAAAGCAACTGCCCAAAGAAAAAAAACTAATTGCTGTTTTTGGCTGTGCCGGATTAAGAGATTATAAAAAACGCCCCCTGATGGGGAAAATAGCCTCAGAATTAGCCGACCTTGTTGTCATTACCAGCGAAGACCCCAGAACCGAAAATCCTAAAAAAATCGCCAAAGCCATTGCTTCCGGTTGTTTGCCCAAAAAAAAGAAAAAAATTATTATTAATCGAGCTGAGGCCATTGCCTTTGCTATTCAACAAGCCCAAAAGGAAGATATTGTGGTCATCTTAGGTAAAGGCCACGAACAATCGATGTGTTTTGGTAAAACTGAATATCCTTGGAGCGATCACAAACAAGCCGAAAAGGTCCTAAAAAAATTTTTAAATAAAAAATGAACCAAAAGACTGATTTCGAAAAAGTTTCTCTTGTTCATATGATTGGAATTAAGGGGGTGGGGATGACCGCTTTAGCCGCCTGTCTAAAAGACTTGGGTATTAAAATTACCGGCTCTGATATTGCCCAAGAATTTATTACTGACCAAACCTTAAAAAAAATGGGGCTTTCTTGGTGGGAAAATTTTTCCACCCAACATATCAAAAATCAAGAACTGATTATTGCCACCGGCAGTGGTCACCAGGGACCCAATAATCCCGAGGCCCAAGCAGGCCTAAAAAAAGGAATTCCCTATTTAACCCACGGCCAGGCCTTGGGAAAATTAATGAGAAAAAAGATTGGTATTTCGGTTTGTGGGGTCGGAGGCAAAACCACCACCAGTGCTATAGTGGCCACTTTAATGAAGGAGACCAACCTAAAACCAAGTTTTGCCATCGGAGCAGCCGAAATTTTTCCCCTCGGCTTGCCTGGCCATTTTGAAAAAGAGGGCCAGTTTTTTATTGCCGAAGCCGACGAATACGTTACTGCCAAAAATTTTAATCACCAGCCTCGTTTTGATTGGCAAAACCCTAAAATAGTCATTTGCACCAATATCGAATACGACCACCCTGATGTTTATCCCGACCTGGCCTCAACTAAAAAGGCTTTCAAGAATTTTTTTGAGAAAATCCCTAATGACGGGGTTCTAATCATCAATGGCGACAACCAAAATAATCAAAAAGTTATTAAAAATTTAAATAAAAAAATCCTTACCTATGGCGAAAATGACAACAGTAATTATCAAATAAAAGAAGTTTCTCTATCCCAGGGCAAAACTTCTTTTTCTCTTCAATATAATAAACAAAAATTAGGCCCTTTTACCTTAAGGGTTCCCGGTCGCCACAACGTCTTTAATGCCGCCGCCGCCATAATCGTCCTTAGAAATTTAGGAGTTGATTTAAAAAAAATAAAAAAAGCTTTACCAAAATTTACTGGCACTAAAAGACGGTTTGAGTTTTTAGGAAAAATAGATAAAAAGGAAATTTGGGATGATTACGCTCATCATCCTAAGCAAATCAAGGCCACTTTATCGGCGGCCAAAAAATGGTTTGGCAAAAAACCGATTACTGTTCTTTTTCAATCCCACACCTTTACCCGAACCCAACAGCTAATTGATGGTTTTGCTAAAAGTTTTGACTTGGCCGATCAGGTTTTAGTTTTACCGATATATGACGCCGGCAGAGAATCCGGTGATAATAAAAAAATTGCCCAAAAACTAACCAAAAAAATAAAAGGAAGACAAAAAAGAGTACTTTTTGTCCCCAATGAAAAAACCGCTATTAAAAAAATAAAAAAAATTGATCAGGGAATAATATTAACCATGGGGGCCGGCAATGTTTGGAAAATCGGCCGAAGTCTTTTAAAAAATGATTAAAAAAAATAAATTTCCGGTTAAAATAGAAGAGGATATCTTACTGTCTAACTTAACCACCTTCGGCATTGGCGGCCCAGCCAAGTTTTTTTGCTCTGTTCATTCTAATGAAGAATTAATAAACGTTGCCTTGTTGACAAAAAAAAGAAAAAAAAACTTTTTAATCTTAGGGGGAGGATCAAACATTCTAGTTTCAGACTCCGGTTTTTCTGGTCTGGTCATTAAGGTGGAAAATGATAAAATTTCCTGTCAAAAAAACAAAATTAAGGCCAATTCGGGAGCAAAATTAGCCCAATTAGTTGCCTTAGCAAGAAAAAAAGGTCTGTCCGGCCTAGAACCTTACTGGGGAATACCGGGAACTATTGGTGGAGCAATCGTTGGCAATGCCGGCACCAAGGACCACTGGATTGATCAGGTGATAGAAGATGTTACTATCTTAACCCCCCAAAACAAAATAATAACCCTAAACAATCAACAATGCCAATTTGGCTATCGTACCAGCCGCTTTAAAACTAACCAAGAAATTATCCTTAAAGCCGTTTTTAATCTTAAAAAAGAAAAAAAAGACAAAATTGAAAAAAAACAAAAAACTTTTGCTTCTTTAAGAACTGATCAACCAAAAGGAAAAAGCGCCGGTTCTATTTTTAAAAATCCCCCTCATTTTTCGGCCGGAAAATTGATTGATCAGGTCGGTCTAAAAGGAAAAAAAATTGGCCAAGCTCAAATTTCAAATCAACACGCCAACTTTATTATTAATACTAATCAGGCTAAAGCCGAAGATGTTTTAACCTTAATAAGGTTGGCTCAAAAAGAGGTAAAAGAAAAATTTAACCTTAAACTTGAGCCAGAAATAAAATTTATTGGCTTTGCTAAATCAGAAATTGCCGATATAATATAGAATAAATTCCAATTTCCAAATTTCAAAAACCAAAAATAATCGAGAACTAATAGTCCGTAAATAGTAACGGGTATTTTTAGAAAATTGTTCTAGTAAAATTTATTGCTGTGTCTAAATTCATCATTACTGGCGGTCAACCATTAGTCGGAGCAATCAGGTTAGGCGGAGCTAAAAACGCCAGCTTCAAAATTATGATTGCCAGCCTTTTACTTAAGGGCCGTTCTCGATTACTCAATTTGGCCAAAATTGATGACGTTAAATTAACCAGACAAATAATCGAGTCCTTGGGTGCCAAAACTACCCCTTGTGGGGAAAGAACGATTTTTATTAACCCAAATGGTCTAAGAAAATGGAAAATTCCGACTAAATTTGGGGCCGCCTCCCGTTCTTCATTGCTTTTTATTCCACCACTAATTAAACATTTTGGTAAAGCCCAAATCCCTCTTCCTGGGGGCGACAAAATTGGCCAACGACCGATAGAGCGTCACTTAAGGGGTTTTGCTGCCCTGGGAGGAGAATACCAATTTGAGAAAAATAAAATTTTTCTTTCTGCCCCCCATGGGCTGAAGGGAACCCGTTATCATTTTGCCAAAAACACTCATACAGGAACTGAAAACTTAATCATGCTAGCGGTTATCGCCAAAGGAAAAACGATTCTTGAAAATGCAGCCCAAGAAACAGAGATCGATGATTTAATCTTCTTTTTAAATTCAGCCGGCGCTAAAATTACTCGTTTGCCAGGAAGAAAAATTCGCATCATCGGCACACCCAAAAAATTATTTGGCCGAACTCACGCCATAATGCCCGATGCTAACGAAGCCGCCTCTTATGCTTGCGCCGCCCTCATCACCAAAGGAGATATCGCTGTTGAAGGAGCCAAAGAAAAGGATCTTGATATTCTCCTAGAAAAGATTAACCAAATCGGTGGAGGCTTTAAAATTTACTCTTGGGGAATTCGTTTTTGGTGGAAAGATAATCTTAGAGCCACTAAAATCGTTACCAAGCCCTTTCCTGGTTTTAAAACTGATTGGCAGCCCCTTTGGACCTCTCTGGCAACCCAAATGGCTGGCACTAGCCAAATTATTGAGACAATCTATGAAGATCGTTTTGGTTTTGTTGAGCCCTTACGAAAAATGGGCGCCAAAATTGATTTTTTTCAACCCAAGATAGTCAATCCAGAAAAATTTTATAATTTTAATTATCAGGAATCTGACCCTAAGCTTTATCATGGCATTAGGGTTACCGGCCCCACTCCTCTTAAAGGAGCCAAATTTAAGGCCATTGATTTGCGACACGGAGCTACCTTAACTATTGCCGCTCTTGCCGCTCAAGGAACCAGCGAAATTAACAACGCCCAGGTTATTAATCGAGGCTATGAAGATTTAGGTCCTAAGTTAAAAGAACTGGGCGGTAATATTAAAATTATCAACCATGATTAAGCTGCTAAAAGCGTTTTTTCATTCTTCTCGAAGACAATTGGCCAAAATTTGGCTAAGGGCTCACCCTCAAATTAGAATAATTGGTATTACCGGCAGCTATGGCAAAACTAATACCTCCAAAGCGGTAGAAGCTGTCTTAAAAAATCAATTTAAAACCATTATTACTGATACTAATCTTGATACTACTTATAACCTGCCTATCACCCTATTAAAAATAAAGAAAAAAAGCCAGGTGGCTATTTTGGAATATTGTGTCGATAAAAAGGGAGAAATGGACCAGCATCTCAATTTGGTGAAACCAGATATTGCCATCATTACCGGTATTACCCCGGTTCATTCAGAAAAAAATATGCTGGGCTCAATTAAGGGTATCATCGAAGAAAAGGGGAAATTGTTAGAGGCCCTTCCAAAAGAAGGCCGGGCAATTTTAAATTTTGACGATCCCCAAGTAGTCAAAATGGCTAAAAAAGCCCCTTGCCCAATAATAACCTACGGCAAGAAAAAAACTTTCGATTTTTATTTTGATAAAGCAATAGTTACCAAAAAGGGGACTAGTTTCTCCGTTCACTTCAAAAAAGGTAATAAAAAAATCAACAAAAAAATTAATCTAAAGTTTTTGGGGCAGCACTTTGCCCAAGAGGCTCTAGCCGCCCTAGCTATTGCCAAAATTCTAAAGGTTGATCCCGATCAGGCTATCTCCTCACTAGAAAAACTTTCTCCTCTCCCTGGAAGAATGAGCCTTGAGACTGGCCCTAAGGGAAGTTTATTAATTAATGACTCTTTGCGAGCTAATCCGGCCTCAACAATTGCCGGACTAAAAACCCTCTCAGCCATCGAACACTCCGGAAAAAGAATCGCTGTTTTAGGAGAAATGGGAGAACTAGGTCAATACCAAGAACAAGAGCATTATCGTGTTGGTCAATTAGTTGGCCAACTTAAAAATATCAATTTCTTGATTACTTTGGGTCCAGTGACTAAAAAAATTGTTCAAGGAGCAATTGAAGCGGGTATGAATAAAGATCAAATTTTTTACGCTAAAAACCATCAAGAAGCAGCTAAGACTTTAAAAAAAATTCTTGGCCCTGAAACTATTTGGTACTTAAAAGGTTCTTTACTAAAACACATGGAAAGAATTCCAATGATCCTGGAGGGGAAAGAGGTTGCTTGTCAAAAAATTTCCTGTCATAATTATTACCACTGTTCCCAATGTGAAGAGCTTAAATCCTGAGCAAAAAAATAGAATAATAAATTTCTTTATAAATTTAGCTTAAATATGCGATTATTTTTAGGGTTAATTTTATTATCATTTTCGGTTACTAGTGGACTAATCGTTCCTTTTATTAATTTTCTTTACCAAAAAAAGTTTTTAAGAAAAAAACAGAAAACACACGATTTCTTAGGTAAAAGAACCCCCATCTTCGACAAATATAATCAGAATAAAGCCGGCACCCCGGTTGGGGGAGGAATTTTGTTAGTAGCAATAATTACCATTCTCTTCCTGTTGGTTCTTTTGGCTCTTAGCTACTACCAGGTTTTTATCTCCGTCTGCTTCTCTTTAACCAAGGAGGTTTCCCTTATTTTGTTTACTTTAATCACTTTTGGGGCCCTAGGTTTTTTTGACGACTTAAAAAAAATTTTTAAAATTGAGCGTCAGGGTGTTTTCGGTCTCCGTTTAAAATATAAATTCGTTCTTCAATGGTTCTTAGCTTTTGTTGTTGCCTCCTTGCTTTATTTTGATTTAGGAATCAGCATTGTTAATGTTCCCAAATTGGGCGTTTTTGACATCGGCCTCTTTTATATTCCTTTGGCCGCTTTTGTTATCGTCGCCTTTACTAATGCCTTTAATATCACTGATGGTCTCGATGGTCTCTCTTGTGGACTTTTATTAATTGCTCTTTTTGCTTTCTCGATTATCTCTTTTCAGATTCTTGACATTCCTATGATGACTTTTTCCGCCATTTGGATTGGAGCTCTAATCGCTTTTCTCTACTTTAATATTTATCCGGCCAGAATATTTTTGGGTGATACCGGCGCCCTTGCTTTTGGGGCTACCATGGCCTTAATCGGCCTAATGTTGGGAAAAATTATTGCTTTGGCGGTTATCGGAGGAATTTTTATAATTGAGGTCGCCTCAAGTCTTTTGCAAATGTTAACTAAAGCTATTGGGAAAAAAAAGCTTTTTCGAGCCGCCCCTTTTCATTTATGGCTTAGAGATCGCGGCTGGGAAGAGCCAAAAATTGTTCACCGGGCCTGGCTGGTAGGAATAATTTTGGCTATTTTCGGTCTTTGGTTAGCTACTTTCTAAAATGAATTTAAAAAATAAAAAGGTTCTGGTCATGGGCTTAGGACTTCACGGTGGGGGAGTGGGGGTCACCAAATACTTGGTAAAAAAAGGAGCCAAGGTTACCGTCACCGATCTTAAAAGTAGACAAGAGTTATCTTCTTCGCTAGAAAAATTGTCAAAATTACCAATTAAATATATCTTGGGAGAACATCGCCTGATAGATTTTAAAAATTGCGACTTAATTATCAAAAATCCCGGCGTACCCAATGACTCCCAGTTTTTAGCCGTTGCTAAAGCAAATAACATCCCCATCTTAATGGATATTAATTTGTTTTGGCGAGCCTGTCCAAGCCAAAAAATTATTGGTATTACCGGAACTAAGGGTAAAACAACCACCGCCCACCTGGTTAAGAAAATTCTTGATCAGGCCGGTCTTAAAAGTGTCTTGGCAGGAAATTTGGGCATTTCCTTTTTAACAGTTTTGCCAAAAATTGATCCCAAAACTTGGGTTGTTTTAGAACTTTCTTCTTGGCAGCTAGAAGGATTGAAAAAGGAGTCTTCTTCACCAGCCATTGCCCTTATTACTAATATTTTCCCTGATCACCTAAACCGTTATCAAAATATGGCCGATTATTTGTCAGCCAAAAAAATAATTTTTGCCCACCAAAAAAAGACCGACTGCCTACTCCTTAACAAAAAAAACTCTTGGAGCTCAAAAATTGCCAAAGAGGCCCCAGGAAAAGTAATCTTTTTCTCAAGAAAAGATCTTAATAAAAATTGGCGAAAAAAAATAAAACTTCCCGGCAAGCATAATTTAGACAATGTTGCCGCCGCCGCCAAAATAGCTAATTTGCTAAAAATAAAAAAAGACCTCGTCATTGAAGCCACTAGTAATTTTGGGGGCTTACCTCATCGATTAGAATTTGTTAACACTATTTCCGGAGTTGACTTTTACAACGACAGTGCGGCCACTAACCCAACCGCGGCCAAGGCGGCCATAACCACCTTTAACAAGCCGCTTATTTGGGTTTTGGGCGGAGCAGACAAAAAACTTCAATTTAATAAACTACTTGAGACAGCTAAAAAAACCCCTCATCTTAAGGGGTTGGTTTTTCTTGAAGGTAAGGCAACAACCAAAATTATCAAAGAGACAAAAAAAAATTTATCTGAGGTTCCTTTCTTTGGTCCGTTTAATAAAATGTCTTTGGCGGTCAAGACCGCCTATCAATTAGCCAAAACAGGTGATATTATTTTATTGTCTCCAGCGACAGCCAGTTTTGGTTTGTTCAAAAACGAATTTGACCGCGGTAGACAATTTAAAAAAACTGTTAATGCTTTGGCAAAAAAAACCCAAAAATCTTAAAGACTATTCCTCCTATAATTGGCCGCTGTTAGTATTAATTGTCTCGCTCACCTTTTTGGGACTACTTATTATTACCAATGCTTCTGCTATTATTGCTCAAGTCAGCTTCGGTGATGAATTTTACTATGCCAAAAGACAATTAGCCTGGTTATCGATCGGGTTGGTACTAATGGTTATTATCTCTTTGACTGATTATCAGAAACTTAAGCCTTGGGCCAATTGGTTGCTAATTGCTTCTTTGGTTTTTCTTTCGGCTGTTTTAACTCCCGGCTTGGGAGAAAAAAAATTGGGAGCTCAGCGTTGGTTGAGCTTTGGTCGTTTTGGCTTTCAGCCTTCAGAATTGACCAAGCTGGCCCTTGTCGTTTGGGGGGCTTATTTTTTTGACAACCTTCTTTCACCGCTAAAAAGAAAGGCCGTCACCATCAACGAAAAAATTAATGCTAAAAAACCCAAATCAGGCCCAACTTGGCCTTTTTGGCTAATTTTATTATTAACCTCTGGCCTCATCATGTTAGAACCGGATTTGGGAACGACAATTGTTATTGTCGCTACCGGTTTCTGTTTGGCCTTTCTAGCCGAAACTCCGGCTTGGAAAATAATAATCTTTTCTATCTTCGGACTCCTGGCTGGCTTAGTACTAATCATCGCCTCGCCTTACCGCCAAGAAAGGCTGCTAACCTTTCTTAATCCTGGCCGTGATCCTCAAGGCTCTTCCTACCATACCCAACAAATCTTAATTGCTTTGGGATCGGGGGGGATGTTTGGTCAAGGGATCGGCCAAGGACGACAAAAATACGCCTATCTTCCCGAGGTGGTGACAGATTCTATATTTGCCGTTGTCGGCGAAGAGTTGGGTTTCTTGGGCGCTCTTATCTTAATCATACTGTTGATGCTTCTTACTTTTAATTGTTTAAAAATCGCCGCTAGAGCCCCGGATCGATTCGGACAGCTTATCTGTAGCGGCATAGGAGTATTAATTGGAACTCAAACAATAGTAAATTTAGGAGCCATTGTCGGCATTTTTCCTCTTACTGGCATCCCCTTACCCCTAATTTCCTACGGCGGATCTTCTCTGCTTGTTTGTTTAGTTGGCTTGGGCTTAGTTTTATCGATCTCTCGGTGTAGAATAAAAGAAAGAGGCTAAATTTTTATGAAAAAGACTATCGTTATTACTGGTACCCATCTAACTCCTGCTTTAGCGGTGATTAAGGAGCTTAAAAAATCTTCTTCGCCAAAATGGCAAATTTACTATTTGGGCAGGCGTTACACTATGGAGGGTAAAAAGAATCGATCGGCAGAATCTCTTCTTCTTCCTCAAAAGAAAATAAAATTCATTAATATTCCGGCGGGAAGACTGCAGCGTCGATTTACTGTTTGGACCATTCCCTCTTTACTCAAGGTTCCCCTTGGTTTTATCACTAGTCTTTACTACTTGAATAAAATTAAACCCGACGTTATTTGTTCTTTTGGCGGCTATGTTTCCGTCCCCGTTATGGCGGCGGGAAAAATTTTATCTATTCCTAGTCTTACTCATGAACAAACTACTGTTGTGGGCTTGGCTAATCGAATTAATAGCTATTTATCTGATTGTGTTGCCATTACTTTTCCCCAAAGTCAAAAATTTTTTCCTGCCTCAAAAACTATTGTCACCGGCAACCCCTTAAGGCCAGAAATATTCCAAAAAGACAAAGGCCTTTATCAATTTGGCCAAAAAAAGCCCCAAGTCTATATTACTGGGGGTAGTCAAGGGGCTCAAATTATCAATAAAACCGTCTGGTCGATTCTTCCCCAACTAACTAAAAAATATAATTTAATTCACCAATGTGGCGCTCACGACTACCCAAAATTAATTAAAAAATACCAAAAACTACCTAAGAAAATAAAAGATGCTTATTTTCTTATCGACTATATCAGGCCAGAGTCAATTGGCTGGGCCCTTGATTCTGACTTAATTATTGGCCGCAGTGGCGCCAACACTGTTTTAGAAATAGCCTCTTTAGGCAAACCGGCTATTCTTGTTCCTTTGCCTAAAACCAGCCAAAATGAACAATTTTTTAACGCTCTTTATTTGGCTAATCGTGGTGGAGGCAAAATTATTGAACAAAAAAATTTATCAGAAAAAAAATTGTTAAAAACTATTAATCGGGTTTTTGCTAATCTTAAAAAATATCAGGCCAAGGCAAAAAAGCTAAAAAAAGAAATTAGGCTCGATGCCGCCTCAAGAATAACAAATAAACTTCAAAAATTGGCCCAATGACCAACCTAAATCGACGGCTAGGAATTTATTCATCCCAAAAAAGAAATCGCCTAAAACGAGCCATTATGGGCTTACTTGTTTTTAGCCTAGTCGTTTTAATCTCTTTAATCGGCCGACAAGCTTTCTTCTTATTCAAAGATAAAACCAATCAAGCCGCCACTCCAATAACAGAAAACCCCCTTAAAACTATTACCCGAATAGCCCAAGAAAGTTCTTTGCCAATTAAAAAAATTGAAGAAAAACCAGATATGATAATATTGTTATTAGAACCCGATCTTGAAGTTTCCTTAGATAAAAAAAAACCCATTTCAAATCAGCTAAGTGCTTTACAACTAATTATTAATCAAGATAAAATAAACGGTAGGAAAGCAAAAAAAATCGATTTAAGATTTAATAACCCAATTGTAGTTTACTAAAAAATAATGGCCCGATCACGAATCGTTTCTGCCCTAGACGTTGGCTCGTCAAAAATTGCTACCCTAATTGCCCAAATTGAAGAAGAAGGCGCCATAAACATAATTGGTTCCTCGGCTACCCCCTCCCAAGGAATAAAAAGAGGCCAGGTCATTAATATTGACGAAGCCACTCGAGCGATTATTGATTCGGTTGAGGCGGCAGAAAGAATGGCCGGTTACAGCCTAGCCAACACCTTAATCTCCGTCGGTGGGGCCCATATTGTTTCCCAAAATTCTCGAGGCGTAGTTGCCGTTACTAATCCCGGCCAAGAAGTCGTCCGGGAAGACGTTAATCGCGTTTTGGAAGCCGCTCGAGCTATTTCTTTGCCCGCTTCAAGAGAAATTCTTCATGTTTTACCCCGAACTTACACCGTTGATGCCCAAGAAGGAATTGTTGACCCTATTGGTATGAGTGGGGTCAGACTAGAAGTTGAAACCCATATTATCACTGCTTCTTCGACTTCTTTAAAAAATTTGCAAAAGTGTGTCGAAGAAGTAGGAACAACAATCGAAGGTTTTGTTTTCGACGCTTTGGCTAGTGCCTCAATTGTCACCACCCCAACTGAAAAAGAACTAGGGGTTACCTTAATTGACATCGGTGGAGGAACAACTTCGGTGGCCATTTTTTCTGAGGGAGCCCCAATTTATTCTCTGGTAGTCCCTATTGGGGCCAACAATATCACCAACGATTTGGCCATTGGGTTAAGGTTATCCATTGATGATGCCGAAAAATTAAAATTGGCCTTAGGTGAAAGGCAAGATAATAAACAATTAATTAATTTAGCCAAGGCTAAACAAGAAAAGTCTAAAGAAAAAACCAATGAGGAGGAGCTAGATTTGGAAAAGCTGGGTATTAAGTCTGATGGGAAAAAAATTACTAAAAAAATGATTATTGAAGAAATTATTCAGCCCCGCCTAGAAGAAATCTTTGGCTTAATTTATGATGAACTAAAAAGAAACGATCTTTTGGAGCTTACACCAGCCGGGGTGGTTTTGGCTGGCGGAGGAGCCCAAACCGCCTCAGCAGTCGAAGTCTGCCGTCGGACTATGGCCCTACCGGTTAGAATTGGTATTCCCCAGGGGATTACCGGTCTAGTTGATGATATCCTAACACCAGAATTTGCCGCTACTATTGGCCTAATTTCTTATGGCCAAAAGGGAACCGAACAACTGGGTGCGGGCAATTTACGCCATGCCGGTCGCGGTTTATCAAGCCTGCCCATTAAAGGAACTTTCGAAAAAACCATTAAATTTATCAAATCATTTTTACCTTAAAAAAAATTATGGCTTTTGTTAAACCAGAATCAAATCGCTTTGCTCAAATAAAAGTTTTAGGCATTGGCGGCGGCGGCGGCAATTGTCTTAATAGCATGGTTGATGACGGCCAAATTGAGGGTATTGATTTTGTGGCCATTAACACTGATGCCCAAGCCCTATTAACCAGCCAATCACCAATTAAAATTCAAATTGGAGAAAAGTTAACCCGGGGTTTGGGGGCCGGAGGCAATCCCGAAATCGGTCAAAAAGCCGCCGAAGAATCAATCGAAAAAATTAAAAAACTAATTGCCGGTTCGGATATGATTTTTATTACCGGTGGCGAGGGGGGAGGAACTTGTACTGGTGCTGCTCCGGTAATTGCCCAAGCCGCTAAAGAAATGGGTATTCTAACTGTTGCTGTCGTTACTAAGCCCTTTCATTTTGAGGGTCATCGACGGATGGCTTCTGCCAATGAGGGCATTGCCAAATTAAAAGATAAGGTCGACACTCTCATTGTTGTCCCCAATCAAAAACTTCTTTCTTCAATTGACGAAAAAGTAAGCTTGGTTGAGGCCTTTAAAATGGTCGACTCTGTTCTAATTTCTGGTGTTGAGGGAATCGCCGGCCTAATCACCAAACCAGGATTAATTAACCTCGATTTTGCCGACGTTAAAACTATTATTGCCAATGCCGGCAGCGCCCTGATGGGTATTGGCGAAGCTAAGGGCGATAAGAGAGCAATTAAGGCCGCCCAAATGGCAACTGAATCGCCTCTTTTAGAAACCTCGATTGAAGGGGCCAGAGGAATATTATTTAATATCACCGGTGGACAAGATTTGGGAATGAAAGAAATTGAAAAAGCGGCTGAAATTATTTTTTCTCAAGCCGACCCCGATGCCAATATTATTTTTGGCACCACCATTGATGAAAAAATAGATGAGAAAATAAAAATCACCCTAATTGCCACCGGCTTTGATCAAAGCAAAATCCGCTTGTCTCGATTGGCCAAAAACACCCAAAAATCAGAAATTTATGATCAACCCCCTCAAGGTTTTACTCCCCAAGAAAAAAGCCAAAAAAGCCAAGTAATTTTTGATAACCGTCAAGAAGAACTACCCGAAGAAGAGAAGAAAAAAAAGACCCTACCAGTACCCGAAGATCTAGGCGAAGAATATGAAACCCCCGCCTTCTTGCGTCAAGGTAAAAAAAAGCTCATCAATTAATATCCGGTATCTATTATTTAGTATCTAGTATTTACTATTTAATTTGATATTGGGAAAAAACAAATGAGTTCCCGCTCTTCTTAAGCCCCTCCTTCTTTTTTTCAATTACTTAAACCCAACAAGAAGCCTAAATAAAAACACCCCCACCCTAAGCCAATAAATACGGTACCGTATTTTACGGTAGGCCAATACCTAAATCATTTTTTACCCCTACTTCGGTTAATAAATACTTTACCGTATTTATTTCAAGATAGGCGAAAAACACAACCCATAGATCATGGATGAAGCTGATAATAATAGCTCACTTAACTATAGGCGGGGAAATAGGACGAAAATAAAGGCGTCGCGGGTTTTTGCCCGTGGAATCTATCAAAAGGCTTTTTAATTAATAAAAAAACAAGAAGGGGAAGCTTCTTAATATAAGCTAAGGTAATTTATAATAGGGGAATATTTGAAGAGGCTAATGGAGGATTATTTAGAAATTATTTAAGAATTAAAAGCGAATAGCGTTTTTTTCCCGCCCGGAGCAGAGCCACCTTGCCAGAAATAAAATCTTCTTTTGTCAAATTGTCATCAACCTGACAGCGACGATTGTTCAAATAAATTCCTCCTTGATTAAGCAGACGCCTGGCTTCTTTTTTAGAATCTACCAAGCCCGACAAAACTATGGCTTCTTCAATTAAAAACCCTTTTTTTAAGGCTTCTTTGGTTACTTCTTTTTGGGGGACGGCCGAACAAAGGCAGTTCATTTCTTCTTGAGAAATGTTCTTCTTTTCTTCACCAAAAAGAAATTGACAAGCACCGGTCACCGCCGATAACTCCTGACTACCATGAATCATCGCAACAAATTCACAAGCCAACCTCTTTTGGGCTAATCGCTCAGCAGGTTCCTTCTTTGCTTGACGAGCAATTTTTTTAATTTCTCCCAAAGGCAAAAAGGTAAATAACTTTAAAAAAGTAATTGCTTCCTCGTCGGCAACATTAAGCCAATATTGATACATTTTATAAGGAGAAGTTTTATCAGGATCCAGCCAGATTGCTCCTCCTTCGGTTTTCCCAAACTTTTTACCATCAGACCGAGTCAGTAGAGGAACCACCAGACCATGAACGGTTTTGTTCAATCTCTTTTTAATTAAATCAACTCCAGCGATAATATTGCCCCATTGATCAGTACCGCCAATTTGTAATTGACAATTGTGCTTTTGAAATAATTCCAAATAATCGGCCGCCTGAAGCATCATGTAAGAAAATTCGGTAAAAGAAATACCTTGTTCTCGGTTGGTTAATCTTTTCTTAATCGACTCTCGGCTCAATATTTCACTGATAGTAAAATGCTTACCAATATCACGCAAGAAGTCAATTAGCCTATAACCAGATAGCCAATTAGCATTATTAATAATCTTGGCTTTGCTTTTACCGCTAAAATCTAATAGTTTTTCTACTTGTTTTTTAATCGCCAAGACGTTCTTTTCGACCTGGTCTTTAGGAAGTAAGGGACGCTCTTTGGCTTTTTCGCTCGGGTCACCAATCAAGCCGGTCGCTCCACCAATTAAAATAATTGGTTGATGACCCATTTTTTGCAAATGAGCCGCTAGCATAAGGGGTAAAACATGGCCAATATGGAGGCTATCGGCGGTAGGATCAAGACCCAAATAAAAAACTAATTTTTCGTTATTAATTGCCTTGTCAACTTGAGTATTAGTAGCTTGAGCAACAAAACCTCGCTCGACTAGCTCTTCAAAATTTTTCCTCATCTTAAAATAGATTGTATCACAAAGAAAAAGAGATTTTTCTCAAATAAAAACCTATAATGTTGATTATTCCCCGCTTTTTTGGTAAAATTTACCTATAAAAACTCAGTCATAGGCGACTGATGGTTTTTTTTGTTTTTTTCGATCACCTAAGAAAGGGAGGATCAAGATGTCAACCGTTGTCGTAGGAGAATTCAAGTTCGTGGTGACAGAATTTCCTGACAAGTTTCGAGTACGGCTCTTTAGGGTTGTTGATCAGAAGGCAGAGGAGATCTCGGTTTTTGAAGGCAAAGGAGCCTTAACAAAAGAAGGAAGAAAGGAAGATCTAATTTGTTGGCTTAGGCACAACGCCCCAGAGGCTGAAGAAAAATTTCAGCGACTAATGACATACCTTTACCCTTAGGTGTTTCGGGGCGCAAAGAGAAAAGTTGACTTTTGGGTGATTTTTTAAAATCATTTCAAAACAACCAATTATCTTCGCGCCCCTCTTTCCGACCCTTAGGGTCAAACAGCTTCGGACCTTTAGAAAATAGGTCAAAAAACAGACAAAGCTTGAGCCCATCCTTGCTCAAGGCTTAAGTTTTTAGTATCATATGAGCCTAAATGAGCCAAAAAAATAAACCACCCCTAAAACCCGTTTCTCCTAAAGTCGACTTTATTGAAAATGAACATAAATGGCTTAAGTATTGGCAAGAAAATAATATTGTTAATCGCTATCTTCAAAAAAACGACTCGGCCAAAAAACGTTTTTCTTTCTTTGACGGCCCCATCACCGCCAATAACCCCATGGGAGTTCATCATGCTTGGGGACGAACTTATAAAGATCTTTTCCAACGCTACAAAAATATGCAGGGCTTTAAGCAGCGTTTTCAAAACGGCTTTGATTGCCAAGGCTTGTGGATTGAAGTAGAGGTGGAAAAAGAAAAAGGCTTTACCTCCAAAAAAGACATCGAAAAATACGGCTTGGCTAATTTTGTTAATGATTGCCGGGCTCGAGTAGAAAAATATTCAACCATCCAAACCAAGCAATCCAAACGTCTTGGCTACTTTATGGACTGGGATAACTCCTACTACACCATGAGTGAGGAAAATAATTATACTATCTGGCACTTTTTAAAAAACTGTTTCGAGGACGGCCTTATCTATCAAGGCCAAGACGCCGTACCCTGGTGTCCCCGTTGCGGCACCGCTATTTCCCAACACGAAATCGACACTGAAGGCTATCAACAGATAACACATCAATCCGTCTTTATGCGCTTCCCTATTATCAAGAATAACCGGGTGGCTAAAAATGAATTTCTTCTAGTTTGGACAACTACCCCCTGGACGATACCGGCTAATACCTTGGTCGCCATTCATCCTGAGACAATCTATGCCTTAGCCGAATTTGAAGGAAACAAGTATTGGCTAGCCAAAAGTTTAGTAAAAAAAGTCTTAGGGGAAAAGGCTAAAATTATAAAAAAAACAACAGGAGAAAAATTAATTAAAGAAGAAAAAGTTACCCACTATCAAGGCCCTTTCGATAATCTACCAATTATAAAAGAGACAGCCAAAAACAAACATTTTCATCAAGTCGTTTTAGGCAAAGATTTGGTTAATGAAGAAGAGGGGACTGGTTTAGTTCATATTGTCCCCGGCGCCGGTACTGAAGATCATAACTTGGTTAAAAAAGACTTGGGCTGGGAAGAAATTATTTTTCCTGTTGTCGGAGAAACCGGCAAATACTTATCCGGCTACGGTAGTTTAACTGGTAAAAGCGCCAAAGAAAAGCCCAAATTAGTAATTAATGCCTTAAAAAATAATGAAAATGGCCGCTATTTTTTCAAAACCCAAAACTATACCCACAGCTATCCTACCTGTTGGCGCTGTAAAGAAGAGTTGATTTGGCGCCTAGTCAAAGAATGGTATATTGGCATGGATAAACCCCGACCCTCCGATGGCAAAACCTTAAGAGAACAAATGATTAAGGTTGCCAAAACTATTAATTGGATTCCTGAATTTGGCTTAGCCAGAGAAATCGACTGGTTAAACAATATGCACGACTGGTTAATTTCCAAAAAACGATACTGGGGCTTGGCTCTGCCTATTTGGCAGTGTTCTTGCGGCCATTTCGAAATAATTGGCAGCAAAGAAGAACTAAAAAAACGGGCCAGTTCCGGTTGGCAAGATTTTGCCGGTCATACTCCCCACCGTCCCTGGATTGATAAAGTTAAAATTACTTGCCCTGAATGCGGCCAAGAAATGAGTCGTATCCCCGACGTCGGCAACCCTTGGCTTGACGCTGGAATTATTTCTTTTTCCACCCTAATTGATCCAAAAACAAAAAAAATAAGCTACTTGGACGATAAAAAATATTGGCATAAGTGGTATCCAGCCGATTTTATTACCGAATGCTTCCCCGGCCAATTCAGAAATTGGTTTTACTCCATGATCGCCATGGCCACTCAATTAGAAAACAGCCAACCCTTCAAGACTGTCTTAGGCCATGCCCTTGTTCGAGACGAAAAGGGAGAAGAAATGCATAAAAGCAAAGGTAACGCCATCTGGTTTGATGAGGCAGTAGAAAAAATGGGCGCCGACGTCGTCCGTTGGCTTTATATGACCCACAACCCAGAAATTAATGTTAATTTTGGCTATAAAAATGCTGACCAAGTTCGTCGACAATTCCACCTTTTGCTTTGGAATATTTATCGTTTTTTTGTTACTTATGCCAATATGAGCCCGAATATTGACTTTACTAAAACCAGTTCTAGCTCTCACCCTCTTGATGCCTGGATCACTTCTCGATTAAACAAATTAATTGCTAAAACCACTAATGACCTTGACGATTACAACGCTACTGCCGCCGCCTTGAGAATTCAAAGCTTTGTTGAAGAGTTGTCAACCTGGTATATCCGCCGTTCTAGAAATAGAATGAACCCGAGAAATTCCAAAGAAGAGGACCAAGAAAAAGCCCTTAAAACCGTCTATAAAGTTTTAGTAACTTTGGTAAAAATCATTGCTCCTTTTACTCCTTTTTTAGCTGAAGAAATTTATCACAACTTAACTGGCCAAGAATCGGTTCACTTAACCAATTGGCCCAAAGTAAAAAAAGAAAAAATTAACCAAAAATTAGAAACAAATATGAATTTGGTTCGAGATATTGTTAGTCTTGCCCATGCTACCCGAAAAGATGCCCAAATTAAATTAAGACAGCCATTGGCCAAAATTACTGTTTCTTCTCCAGAAAAAAAACTACCTCAAGAATTTATTAATCTTTTGAAAGAAGAAATTAATGTTAAAGATGTCGTCTGGCAAAAAGGAGATAGCCTTGATGTTTTGCTTGATACTAAAATCACCCCCCAATTAGAAGCCGAGGGTCAAGCAAGAGAGGTAATTAGAAAAATTCAACAACTAAGAAAAAAGGCTCAACTTAAGCCGGATCAAAAAGTTTCTGTTACCTTGCCCAATTGGCCTAAGCAATTTGAGAAAGAAATTAAACAAAAAACCCAAGTTAAAAAAATTATTAAAGGGTCCAAGCCGAGTATCATCAAATAGCTTCTGGCAACAATTAAGGGTTTCAATGAATAAAAAAAGACGGCGTTTAAATTGGCTTATTTTAGCAATTGCTCTCTTCTTAACTATTTTGGGCTTACTAACCCTGTCAGCAATTGATAAAGATGTTTTCGTTGACCAAATCGTCAACGTTTTAGTTGGCTGGATATTTTTTTTCTTTTTGGCTCTCTTTCCCTATCGAACACTCAAAAAAATTGACTGGCCTATCGCCATATTCTCTTTATTCTTTTTAGCCTTACCTTTGCTCTTGGGGGTTATCATTCGGGGAGCTTCTCGATGGATTGAAATCGGACCCCTTTCTCTCCAGCCATCAGAGCTTGTCAAGCCCCTAATAGTTATTTTTTTAAGTAATCAAACCAATATTCTTATCAGCTTGCTGGCTATTGTGCCTTTTTTTGTTTTAGTCTTTTTACAGCCAGATTTAGGCAGCAGCCTAGTTTTATTATCTGCCTGGGTGGGCATTAATTCCTATCAAGAAAAAACCCGTCGATATTTGATAATAATTACCATTTTAGGAATACTGCTTTTGCCAATAATATGGACCGCTCTGGCCCCTTTTCAAAAAGAGAGAATTACCTCTTTTTTAAGCCCGGAAACTGATCCTTTGGGTTCCAGTTATCAATCACGGCAGGCCATTATCACCGCTGGTTCAGGAAAACTAATCGGGCGGGGCTTGGGTTTAGGACCTCAAAGCCGTTTAGCTTTTTTACCAGAACAACACAATGATCTTTTATTTGCTTCTTTTGTAGAAGCATTTGGCTTTTTGGGCGGAGCATCGGTTATCATTGCCTATTTGGTTCTCTTTTGGCACTTATTTTCTTTATCAGAAAAAATTTCCGATCCTTTTGGTAAAAACTTTATTATTGGTACTACGCTTATGTTATTTTTTCAAACCATGGTTAATATTGGTATGAACCTTGGCTTATTGCCTATTACCGGCCTTAACTTACCCCTATTTTCTTATGGAGGCTCGTCCTATCTTTCCACCATGATCTCTTTGGGAATTGTCCAGGCTATTTTTAGCCAACAAAGATTTACCAAAACAGAAGAACTAAGAATACACTGACCAATAAAACCTAAAAACCAAAACACAAGTAAATCTCAAAATTCTAAATTCCAAACAAGAAGAATATTCTGGAATTTTTAGCTTTTTTTAATTCACTTTAAGTTTTTAAACTGTTTCTATTCTAGAGCGTGAATATGCTATAATATTTTCACCATGAAAAATTTCGCCATAGTAGAAATCGCTGGGCACCAATATCAAGTAGAAAAAAACGACGAAATCTTGGTTAATAATCTCGGTGGTAAAGCGGGTAAAAAAATTAAATTAGATAAGGTCTTACTTTTTGCTAATGGCAAGGTAGAAATTGGCCAACCCTATTTAAAAAACAAAACTGTTGAAGCAGAAATAATCGAAAACCTAAAGGGCAAAAAGGTAAAAATTACCACTTACAAAGCTAAATCCCGTTACCGAAGAAGAAAAGGTTTTCGACCCATTTTAACTAAATTAAAAATTAAAGAAATTAAATAAATTTATGGCTCATACTAAATCTGGTGCTAAAGCCAGACAAAAAACTACCAGACCAGGCAAAAGACTAGGAATAAAGAGAGGACAAAGCCAAGGGGTTGCTCCGGGTAATATTATCATTCGACAAAGAGGCAGCCATTTTCACCCGGGCCAAGGAGTTAAAATGGGTAAAGACTACACTATTTTTGCCATCACCTCTGGAACAGTAAACTTTTTAAAGCGTCGAGGAAAAAAATTAGTCGAAGTCATTGGTTAATGGCTAATCAAGTTCTTGATATCTCCATCGATAAACTCCAACCCAACCCACTCCAACCACGCGGAGTTATTGCCCCGGAATCTTTAACAGATTTAATTAACTCAATTAGAGAACATGGGATTTTGGAGCCCCTGGTCGTTGCCAAAACTCCAGCCGGCTATCAAATTATTGCCGGTGAAAGGCGCTGGCGATCAGCCAGAATCATTGGTCTTAAAACAGTCCCGGCAATAGTCAAAAAAACTAATCCTCAGCAGATGCTGGAAATGGCCATAATCGAAAACGTTCAAAGAGAAGATTTAACTTCTTTGGATCGGGCTAAAGCCTTTCAACAACTTCAAGAAGAGTTTGATCTTTCTGTTGGTGAAATCGCCAAGAAAATTGGTAAAAGTACCGCCTATGTTTCTAATTCCCTAAGGCTCCTTTCCCTGCCTGATGCCATTAAGGATGGGCTGCTATCAGGTTTAATTACGGAAGGTCATGCCCGAGCCATTGCCGGATTAAAAACAACAGAAAAAATTATCCAAGTTTATAAACAAATTTTAAAAGAAAAGGCCTCGGTCAGAAGAGCCGAAGAATTATCAAGAACAACTAAAAAATCAAAAAAGAAATTTTCTTCCAAAAAAAATAATCAAGCAATTCTAAGGGAATATCAAAAAATAAGAAAAAAAATTCAAAAAAAACTATCTTCTGAGGGAAAAGCAAAAGTAAAAATTAGCCGATCCCGATCTCAAACCAGGGTCACCATTGTCTGGGATGGGGGAATAGAAGAAACCGAAGATCAATTAAAAGATTTCTACCAGAAAATTTGCCGTCAGGAACCAGCCCCAACGACTGAGCCAAAACCAGATAAAGGCCAATAACGAAAAATTGCCCTGCCAACAATGTCTTTTTTGGCAATAAAACCAAAATCCCGACCATCTCTAGATCCACTTCGATTATCACCTAAGAAAAGATAGCTATCCTGGGGGAGGGATTTTTCTTCTCCTTCGCCAAGAAAATCGCCAGCACTGGTATAAACGCCATCAGGTAAATATTCTTCAGTTAAAAGTTGATCATTAATATAAACTCGACCTTCCTCTATCTTTGCTCTCTCTCCCGGCAAACCAACCACTCTCTTAATATATTCACACTCTATCGCCGCGCAAACCTCTGTTGGGGGGGCTTTAAAAACAACAATTTCTCCTCTTTTTGGATCACGAAAACGATAAGAAACCCGTTCAGAAAGAATAAAATCTTTATCATGAAAATTGGGATACATTGACATACCATTAACTTGATGAGGACGAAATAAAAAAACATAAATCAAAACAAAAACCGCCAAAACTAGGGTTATGTCTTGAATAATTTCTAAAAAAAGGCGCCAAAATTTTTTTGCCATGAGTCCATTATATATAGCAAACCAGAGAATGACAAGAAGAATTCTTGATATTTTTCTAGATCCAGGATCTCCATCTCAAGTCTTGCCAATAGATCCTGGATCTCTAAAAACATATCGATAAACAAACCTCTTGCCATGATAAAATAAACTTAAAAATGCGCGCATGGCTCAGTTGGTAGAGCGCTTCGTTCACATCGAAGAGGTCTCTGGTTCGAGTCCAGATGCGCGCACCAAAAAAAACAATCAATTTTCTTGAAGAAAAATATGACTATTTGTTAATAGTCCGATTCCCGAAAAAGAATAAATTAGGTTCTCATAATTACTCTGGTCTTCTGAAAGCAAAGAATAATAATCATTAGAGGCAAGATAATCTAGGGCGGCTAATCTTGATAAACTATCATTTTGACTGGGCAAAAAGGAGGTTTCCGACAATTCCTGTGACCAAAAAGAAAGAATAAGGTCCAATTGTTGATTGTCAATTTCCTGGTTATCAACTAAAGCTAGTTCTTCAAGATAAGAAATAATTGATTCTATTTTAGCCAATCCTATTAATAAATCGGCTATTTCTAAGGTGGAATTTTGGGTTGATAAAGATAACCAGCTTCTTAATTGATAACCATAAACTAGGGCTTGTTGATGGTTGCTACCAAACAATTCTTGCCACCCAACTACTTTTTCTTCTAAAAGTCCATTAGCAAAATCCTTTAAGTCTTGTAAGAGCTCTTCAATAGGGTGTATTGGCCCTGTCGTCGTTACTTCAATAAAATTATTAAGATTTGTTTTGAAGGTGTCTGTTTGTCCCGGCTCAATAAAACCGTCATAATGACGCCAAGAGGAGTCACTCTCATATATTTTACCTACTGTTAGGCGATAACGCCCTGACTCATCACCAACCACATCAACTAAATAATCTTTTTCTAATTCTGGATTGGCAATAATAATTAATTTTGGCCCCAAATCATCTTCCCAAAAACCAACCTCTTCTGATAAATTAGATATTTCTAGGTGGGCAGGAGAATGAAGATAAAAAACTAAATAATTTTCCTCGTTAGCCAAAAATTCTAAGCCCCCTTGCGGTTCTAAATCTAAAAGGGTCATTATTTCAGCAACAGCAATTGGGTCAGCAATAGTTTCTCTGTGGCCAAGATTAAAAAAACGCCCCGAAAGATTTTCATCAGGATAGGCACTTAGGGCCAACACTGTCCCATCGCCTTGGTTGGAAAATTCCTTTTCAATCGGCTTACCATGCTCCCAATTATTCAAAAATTGATCAGCCCAAGAAAGATCTTCAGACACTTTTAGCCAGCGCCAAGTTGGCTGCTCCTGACCAAAAATAAAATTATTTTTATCCCCAATAACAGGGCCGATCCTTTCCAAAAACAAGTTCTTGGGATAATCTTCTTCATTAAAAGAAATTTCTTCTCCTCGATTATTTTTTAAATAGGCAAAATCTGGTAACATCTCTGCCAAAGAGGGCGACAATCTTCTTAAGGCCTCTTTATTTGTTTCCAAAGGTTGCTTTTGAATCTTTAAAAATGTCTCGAAAGCCAACCTCGTCAAGCCATCACGCCAAATTTCGCCCCCTTCCCAAGCCCCATAAGCCTCTAAAACCCCCCGATGGGGCGAGCCAACAGTAATAAGCCGATCAATAAAACACTCATTATCCTGCTCTTGGAAACAAGCTCTCCCAACCAAACCCCCCATTGAATGGCCAACAACCCTAACACCAGAAAAAGAAGAGGAGTCAATAATATTTTCAATAAAATTATAAAGATGGCTAGCAGTATCGGATATTGAGTTAAGCCAGTTGTAATTAAAAACAAATAAATCCTCTCCTTTTTTATAACCATTAGCCTCTAAAGAGGCGAGAATATTGTCGTAAACTTTTACTCCAGGGGTCATTTGCCAACCATCGGGATCGGTCTGATTTAAAAATATCTCTTTAAAATTAAATGAAGCCCCATGACCAGGAATTAACACAACCGGAGGGTTTATTTTGGTTACTTTAATGTCATCAAAATAGACCTCGGAAGGGTAAGTTGCTCCTGTTGAAACTTTCAAACCAATAGTTCCAAAATATATTGGATTATTCTCGTCAATAAAATCAAGCACAAGCTGATCATTGACATAAAACAAAATCCTATTTTTAATAGCCACAACTCTTAAATCATAAAAAATATTGTTTGAAAAAGACCAATTTTTGCAATCATCCCAACCCGAACCGTTTGTCCACTTTTCTATACAAACAATGTTTTTGTCAGAGTCCATATGTATGCCATAACGATTTTTATCATCTTTAATTCGAAACATTAAATTCTTATCTGCGCCAGCGAGGGCAAACATTTTCACCTCAAACACATAATCTTCTAGGTCTACTTCTTTTGCCAAAGACTCAACTACTGTGTTCCTTCTAGAAACTTTTGCTCCAAACATATTATTATCTCCAAAAGATTCAATTTTCCAATTTCCCGACACAACGTCCCACAGGGCCAAACCGTTATCAAAAGAGTCCTCAAAAACAACAAGTTCCGAAGCATAGACAAAAGAAGGGAAATTAAAAAAGATTGTAAGAAATAAACAAACTGTTAAAATTAACACAAGTCTTTTCATTGTTATGAGAATATTTAAAAAAAGAGAGCTTGTCAATAAAGAGAAAAGGAAAATTAAAAAGATGGTTTCCGAAAAAAGCTTTACTTACGCCCCATTATTTAAAAAAACTAAAAAATATATCAAAAAACACTCAAACATCTTAGATGCCGGATGCGGAGAAGGTAACATCAGCCTGCTTTTAGCCATGAAAGAGAATAAAGTTTTAGGCTTTGACATATCAAGGGAGGCAATTATTTCAGCTCAAAAAAAATCAAAAACGTTAAATTTGGAAGCTAAAACTAATTTTCTTGTTCAAGACATACAAAATTTTAATCTTAATAAAAAGTTCGATGTTATTTTTTGCATAGAAGTATTAGAGCATATAAAAAATGATAATAATGCAATAAGAAACCTCTCTCTTCATCTTAAAAAAAACGGCTTAATAATTATAACCGTCCCCTCCAAAAACGCCCCTTTATATAGGCTAAAATCTATTAAAAGATACGATAAAAAAATTGGGCACTTAAGAAGATATGACGAAAAAGAATTAATAAATAAACTAAAAAAAGAAAATTTAGAATCAATATTGGTAGAAAAAACGGAAGGTCTTTTCAGAAATTCTCTTTTTTTTACATCTTGCGGGGAAATGTTTTTAAAAATCGCAAATCACTCTTTCTTAATATCATTTATTTTCGAAGAAATAGATAATGTTTTCCTAAAATTATTTGGCGGATCACAAATAACTGCCATCGCGACCAAGAAATGATAATTGGACTAGACGGAAGATCAATAGAAAAAGAAAAAATAACAGGACTAGGAGAATATACAAAAAACCTTTTGTGGGGCCTTTCTCTTGCCGGAATAAAATGTAACGTTTATTGCACGAAAAAACCAAAAAAAATAAAACTTCCAAAAAACATTGAGATTAAAATATTAAAATCTAAAAATAAGCACTTATTCGAACAAATATATTTACCCCAAGAACTATTAAAAAATCCCCCAGACATATATCACGCAACAAACAGCTCTGGAATTCCCTTTCTCTACAAAAAACCCTCCGTGCTTACAATTCACGACATTATTCCCATAACAAGAAAAAAATATTTTAAAAATTCCAAGCTACCTTTTTTTTCAAAAAAATTTTTTGTCCTTGACACAAAAAATTCAATATCTAGGGCAAAAAAAATAATTTCTATAAGCAAAACAACAAAAAAAAATTTAATTAAAAATTTTAACGTTAAAAAAAATAAAATAGAGGTTATATATCCCGGAGTTGATGTGCCCTTAAAAACAGATTTTAAAATTATAAAAAGATTCAAATTGGAAAATAATAGCTTTGTCTTAAACAATGGGGGAATAGATAAAAGAAAAAATCTCGAAAAATTAATTAAAAGTTTTACTTTTGTAAAAAGGGTTTATCCTAAGCTAAAACTAGTAATAACAGGGGAGGGAAGCTCCTATCAAAAAAAACTTAAAAAAACAGCAAAGTGCTTAAAATTAGAAGAAAGTATAATTTTTACAGGATTCATCAACAGAGAACAATTATGGGCGCTAATCAAAAAAAGTATTTTTATTTGTTATCCATCCGAAAGTGAAGGGTTTGGCTTACCAATAATAGAGGCTATCGAAGTATCAAAACCAATAATATTGAGCGATATCCCTGTTTTCAGAGAAATTGCTAAAGATTTTGCCTTATTTGTTAACCCCAGCTGCCCACACTCAATAGCAAAAGGAATTATAAATCTTAAAAGTGAAAAAGACCTTCAAGAAAATCTTATAAAGATATCATCATATAAAAAAGGCTTTTTCTCATGGAAAAAAGCAATAAAAAAAACAATTAAAGTATACAAAAAAGTGGCCCAATGAAAGCTTCCTTCATCACAACTATTCTTAACGAAGAAAAATTTATTGATTCTTTTTTAGACTCTGTCGCAAAACAAACCAAAAAACCAGAAGAAGTTATTATTGTTGACGCCGGATCACAAGATGAAACAATTGAAAAAATTAAACAATGGCAAAAAAAACTACCAATAAGGCTAATCATAAAACCCGGCTTCAATCGTTCTCAGGGCAGAAATTTAGCCATTAAAAAAGCTAAAAATAAAATAATTGCCGTCTCCGATGCTGGGTGTATTCTTAACCCTAACTGGTTAAAAGAAATCACTAGTCCCTTAAAGAAAAAGGGTATTTCTGTTGTTGCCGGCAACTACCAACCAATCGCCAAAACCCCTTTCCAAAAATGTTTAGCTTTTTATACCTGTGCCGATCTTTACCAAAAAAATAAAAATCGGTTTTTGCCTTCCTCAAGGTCACTAGCTTTTAAAAAAACTGCTTGGGAGAAAGTGGGGGGTTACCCAAAAAACCTAAATTATTGCGAGGATTTAATTTTTGATCAAAAATTAAAAAAGGCGAAATTTTCTTTTTACTTTGCCCCTAAGGCCATTGTCTATTGGCCTCAAAGAAAAACCCCAAAACAGGCTTTTAAACAATTCTATAATTACGCTTTTGGTGATGGTCAAGTTTTTTTCTCCCCGCTCCAAGCTCATTCGGTTAAAATCGGTTTAATTTTCCTTCGCTACCTTGTTGGACTATTAATTTTTGGCCTAGCTACCAAATATCCAATCTGGAGGCCGATCTTTGCTTCTCTTTTTCTTGCCTATTTAGCCTGGCCAATAATAAAAACCAGAAAAACCTTGTCCGGCTCCGCTCTATTTTTCTCCCCATTAATACAATTATTGTCAGATTTTGCCGTTATGCTCGGAACTATCCGAGGAATTTTAGAAAGTTTTAAGAAAAAGGTATAATTACTTTAATATGGTATTGGAAAAAAATAATCAAATTAGCGCAATATTAATCGGTAGCCAAGAAAAAGAAATAAAAAACCTTTCTTGGTGTCAGGAAACTATTGTTATCAATCCCCGTCAAGACAATTCAAAAAACCGAAACCAAGCCTTAAAAAAAGCCCAAAACCGTTGGGTAATTTTTTTAAAAGAAAGTGAAATTGTCTCTCAAAAATTGGTTAAAGAAATAAAAAAATTTGTTAATTCGGCTGATCAGCAAGGCTATACTGGCGCTCAAATAATTATAAAAAGGTCTTTTTTGAAAAAAAATTTTCATCATGGCCGCTGGTCACCAAAAAGAGAAATCCGTTTGGGAAGAAGGGTAGGGGAATGGTCGGAAAAAAATAATTCTTTAGTTTGGGATTTTCCTGGTCAAAAAGCCACTCTAGCCTTTCCTTTGATTTATCAACCCTACCAAAACCTATCTCAATTCTTAACCAAGATTAATCAAGACACCACCGACCAAGCAAAAAATAATTATCAAAATCAAAAAAAGTCTAGTTTGCTAAAAATAATCATCTCCCCCTTAATTACTTTTAAAAAAAACTTCTTTTTCCAACTAGGATTTTTGGATAGCCTTGGAGGCTTTGTTTTGGCAACCTTGGGTAGTTTTGAGGCTTTCTTGGCAAATAGCAAATTGTGGCTTCTAAATCAAAAAAAGAAAAAGGCTAGGGCCGATAACTGACTGTTAGCTCCTCCTTTGTTTGGTTTCCTGCTTTATCTTTAGCAATAATGATGATTGAATTGGCCCCATCGGCCAAAGAATAGGGGGCCTCAAAATTGCCCTCTAAATCAACAACAACCTTTCTTTCGTTAATGGTGATAACAGCGTCTTCTTCGGTTTTTCCTTCAATGTTAATTTCTGCTTCATTGCCAGAAAGTGATTGTCCATCTTCGGGAAACTTTATTTCCAAAGAGGGGGGCTCTTTGTCTAAAATAACGTCTTGCCGAACCGATTCCTGGCTTTTGTTCCCAACCATATCTTCGGCAATAGCAAAAATATTATTATTTCCCTCATTAAGACTAATATCACTAATTCTAAAAGTGCCACTATCGCCAATGACCATCTTCTTAATAATTTCCCCGTTTAAAAACAGGCTGAGCTCGGAAGAAACCTCCGCCTCGCCGGTAATCTCTAAAATAGCACTATTGGTCGCCTCCGGTAAGGGGTCTATTAGAGGCGGAGCCGGCGGCAGAGTATCCCTATTAGTCCCAACCAGTTCTTCCCCATTAGAACCATTAAAGAACCCGCTAAAATAAGCTAAATAATCAACTCCGTACTTAAAAAAAGCCCAAGTGCCAGCTAACAATAACAAAAATAACAACAAAAAAAGCCATCTGGTATTGGTAGTCTTCTTTTCAGAAGATTCTGACAAACGAAAATTTTTTGGTTTTTTAAATTTAGCCATTACTTTTTAATTTTTTAATCTAGAAAAAACTGTCTCTGAGCCAGGGGAGGGAATTGAACCCTCAACCTATGCTTTACGAAAGCATTGCTCTGCCATTGAGCCACCCTGGCCAGCTTTACCATAAACTATTATTTTTCTAAAAAATTTGTCTTTGAGCGGCGGACCGGACTTGAACCGGCGACCTTCTCCTTGGGAAGGAGGTATTCTACCACTGAACTACCGCCGCAAATCCACCAAATCTTACCAGGTATTATACCAAGACCCAATAATGTGAGCCAGAGGCGAACACAGGGCCGAACAAGGAGGAGGTCCCGACTTATAACAGGATAGAATAGGGCGAATAAAGTGAGCACCACCCCGTTACGCGCGACCAAAGGGAGCTATACCAAGACCCAATAATGTGAGCCAGAGGCGAACACAGGACCGAACAAGGAGAAAACCGACCCATAACAATAAGTAACCAGGCATTACAAGTGACTAAAGTCTTTTTACACCCCTGGGGTGTACATGCCTAACACCCCAGGGGTGTAAAAAATTAGGCACTAACAAAAAGTCTGCCCTAAATCTTAAAAACGAAATTTATTGAAAAGAGATTTTTCTTTGGTTAATCTTATGGCATTACCAAAACCTGTCCAGGGTTAATCAATCCTGGATTGGGCCCAATATCGGACCGGTTGGCCTCATAAATATTAGTCCATTGATAGCCATCACCATAAACGGCAACAGCAATTTTCCAAAGACTGTCTCCTGATTGAACAGTATAGTTATTAGCCCGAACGTCTTCGTCAACCGAATCTGCTTCTGGCCAACGAACAGCCACATCCGGAATAAGTAATTCTTGATCAACCAATAAAAAATCAGCATTTCTTAGGTTATTTGCCTGGGCAATGTCAATCCAGTTGTAGCCAGAACCATAATAACCTTCGGCGATACGCCAAAGATTCTCGCTCTGACTCACTTTATGAGTGGTTGGCAAAACAGAAGAGAAGGTTTCTTCTTGCTCTTCCTGGCTAATTTCTTCTTCGTTAAGAAAGTCAATCTCATCACGAGATTGAAAAAAGTTAAAAAGTAGAACTCCAGCAACAACCACAACCAAAACCCCTAAAAAAGCACTAATAGTTCTTTCCGAAAGTTTAATTTTTTTGAGGAAATTTTTTAAAGTCATTCCTGCCTTGTTTTCACCTCCTTAATTTAATGTGTTTCTGGGCAGGATTTTGGCGGGGCCGACGAGACTCGAACTCGCGACCTTCTGCGTGACAGGCAGACACTCTAACCAACTGAGCTACGGCCCCATCGACCAAACTTACCCTATATTGTAACTGCTCCTCCCTTTATCGTCAATTAAGAATAATAAATCTCCACGAGCAAAATTATGGTTTTTGCATATCTTAAGATAAATAAATACTAATATCCCTTCAAGTGCTATACTGAAACTAATCTCTATGTCTCAACTAACTAATCAGGAAATTGCCCAAATTCTTCGCCAAGTAGCCGCCAGTTTAGAAATAAAAAACAAAGATCGTTTTAGAATCAGCGCTTTTCAAAGAGCTGCCGACAATGTTGAAAAACACCCCGTATCCTTAATTAAGCTTTGGCAAGAAAAAAAACTAGAAGATGTTCCTGGAATCGGCCAAAGTATCTCCCAAAATCTAAGCCAATTGTTTAAAACCGGCCAAGCCAAAGAATTTAAAAAAATTACCAAGACCATCCCTGAGACTGTTTTTATCTTAATGACCATTCCGGGACTTGGTCCTAAAACTGCCTACCGACTAACCAAAAAACTAAAAATTAAATCAGCCAAACATGCCGTTAATAAGTTAAGGTCCGCCGCCAAAAAAGGTCAAATCAAAGATATTCCCGGTTTTGGCCAAAAAAAAGAACAGCAAATATTGGCTAATATTAAGCGCTGGCAAGAAAAACAAAAGAAAGACAATCGAATGCTTCTCTATGAGGCGGATAAAATCGCCAAAGAAATAATTAACCATTTAAAAAAATCTAAAGCGGTAATAGAGGCTTATCCCTTGGGAAGTTTGCGACGGAAAACCGAGACTGTCGGCGATATCGATATTGCCGTAAAAACAAAAAAAGGCCAAGAAGTAATCGACCATTTCACCAATTTTCCTAAAGCAGACAGGGTTTTAATCAAAGGAGAGACGACCTCTGCTAGTATTTTGTTAGCTAATAAAAAAAGAGCCGATCTAAGAGTTGTCTTGCCCAAAAACACGGGCTCGATGATGCAGCATTTTACTGGCTCTAAGGAGCACAACATTACCCTAAGAGAACTAGCCCTAAAAAGGGGATTGAGTCTCTCTGAGTATGGAATTAAAAATTTAGCCAAAAAAAAGCTAACTTCTTTCTCGAAAGAAAAGCCCTTCTATCATTTCTTGGGTTTATCCTGGATACCACCGGAAATAAGAGAAAATAATGGAGAAATTGAGGCCGCCCAAAAACAATTCCAAGGCAAGCCAAACAGCTTACCAAAACTAATAAAAACAAAAAATATCAAAGGAGATTTACACATTCATTCTAATTTTAATATTGAACCATCTCACGATTTAGGCACCGCCTCTGCCCAAGATATTATTACCTGGGCTAAAGAGAAGGGTTATCAATATCTAGCCTTCAGCGAGCACAATCCTAGTCAAAGCGGCCACACTAAAAAAGAAATAATTAAATTGTTAAAGAAGAAACAAAAGTGGGTTGAACAAATAAATTACTCTAATAAAAAGACAACAAAAAAAAGAACACAAAAATTACCCTACGTATTTAATAGCCTGGAAGTGGATATTAAACCGGACGGATCCTTAGCCTTGCCCGAAGAAGCCTTTGGGTTTCTTGACTTTGCTATTGCTGGTCTCCATAGTCGGTTTAATCTTAACAAGGAAGCTATGACCAAAAGAATAATTAAAGCCCTATCCCATCCTAAAATAAAAATTTTAGCTCACCCAACCGGCCGAATGATCAATGAAAGGCCTCCCATTGAGGCTGATTGGGAAAAAATCTTCTCTTTTTGCCAAAAAAATAAAAAAATTCTAGAAATTAATGCCGCTCCACATCGACTAGATTTACCAGATTATCTTGTCCGAAAGGCAATAAAAGCAAAAATAAGGCTAGTTATTAATACTGATAGCCATGATTTGGCTCGACTTGATCTAATGACCTACGGAGTATCTTGCGCTCGTCGAGGCTGGGCTCAAAAAACCGATATTATCAATACTCTTTCCCTAGACAAAGTTAAAAAAATTCTGTTATTCTAAAAGAAGATGTTTTTAAACAAAATTCAGGGGGTGATAAATAAATGATGCTACTTGTTGTCTTTCTTATTTTGGTTGGCCTAATCGCCGCCTATGTTGTTTCTACTTATAATTTTTTTGTTATTACTAAAACTAGAATTCAGGCTCAAATTGAAGAATTAGGCAATCAGCTTAAAAGACGAGCTGAGCTTATTCCTCAAATTGCTGACATTATCGAGATCAACACTGATCAGGAAAAGAAGGTCTACCAAATGATCACCGAGGCTCGAAAAAAAGTTAACCAAGCCGACAAAAGCCATAATCCAGAAGAATTATTAAAAGCCGCCGGCGAAGTCGAACAGGCCATTGGCTCAATCCAGGTTTTAGTAGAAAGCAATCCCGAGCTAAAAACTGCCGAGGTTGTTATTGAAGCTCAAAATAATTTGCGTGACACTCAAGACAAGGTTATGTACGCCAAAAGAACCCTGATCGATTTGGTCCAAAGTTTTAATGCTAAAGTTCTTGGTTTCCCCAGCAACATTGTTGCTAAGACTTTCGGCTTTAAAACCCAAAAAGGCCTAGATTTGGCTAATACTAAAGAGGCAATCTCTGTCAGCCAAGAAGAAATGGTTAATCCTAAAATCAAAAGAAATTAAATTAGCAATCGACAACATCTCTTGCTAAAAACTTTCTTCTTAGTTATAATTGATTCTAAGATGACCAATATTTACGAACAGGTTGACCGTAATCGAGCCAAGTCTTTTTTCATTATGATCAGCTTTTTTGTTTTCGTTGTTTTGGCTGGTTGGCTCATTTCCCAAATTTTAGAATGGGGAATAACTGGTCTTATTTTTGCCTTAATTTTGGCCTCTGGATCAACTCTCATTAGCTATTATCACGGCGACAAAATCGCCCTTGCCTTATCTGGAGCCAAACCGGCAGATAAAAGAGCGGCACCAAGGCTTTACAGCGCGGTGGAAAACTTGTCCCGGGCTGCTCAAATTCCCGTCCCCCAAATTTATATTTCTCCTGATCTGGCCATGAATGCTTTTGCTACCGGAAGAAACCCTCAAAAAGCCAGCATCTGCGTTACTAGGGGGTTGCTTGACAATCTTAGCCAAACCGAACTAGAAGGAGTAATTGGCCACGAAATTGCTCACATTAAAAATTTAGATACCAGACTTTTTGCTATTGTTGCTGTCCTTATTGGCATGATCGCCATTTTATCTCGCTTTGCTTTTTACTCCAATCCTCGGCAAGATCGCAATCGAGACGGGGGAGGGATTCTTTTTCTCTTCGGTCTCGTTGCCGCAATTTTGTCTCCCTTAATTGGCCAGTTAATCCAACTGGCTATTTCTCGAAGACGAGAGTTTTTAGCTGATGCCAGCTCTGCTTTATTAACAAAACAACCCTCAGGATTAATTGAGGCTCTAAAAAAACTCTCCCAAAACTACCAACCACTTCAAACTGCCAATAACGCCACCGCTCACTTTTATATCGTTAATCCTTTTTTCTCTAAAGGAAGGCTCTCGGGCTTGGCAAAACTTTTTAACACTCACCCGCCGATTGAGGAAAGAATTGCAGAACTAGAAAAAATGATGTAAAAAATATTTACTATGCTTAAACCAGAAAAATTCACCATCAAAGCTCAGCAGGTTATATCAGAATCCCAAAGCTTGGCCCAAAACAATCATCAGCCAAGCCTTGATCCTTTACACCTTTTAGCCGCCTTATTGACCGACAGCGAGGGCATCGTTGTCACCACCCTAAATCAAAATAAAATCGATGTCGATAAATTAAAAAATCAAGTTCAGGAAGCAATCAAAAACCTTCCTCAAGTTGGCACTGAAAGCGATCAGGTTTATGCCTCTTCCCAAACTATTAAAGTTCTTAATCGAGCCGAAAAAGAAATGGCCTCCTTTAAAGATGGCTACATTTCTTCCGAACATCTTTTTCTGGCCCTTCTTAGTGTTGATGGTCAGGCCAAAGATCTTCTTGTCAAAAATGGTTTACAAAAAAGCCAAATTACCAAAGCTTTCCAAGATCAACGCCAAGGACAAAAAGCTGATTCTCCTAGCGCGGAAGGAAAATATCAAGCTCTAGAAAAATTTACTATCAATTTAAATGATTTGGCCCAAGAGGGAAATCTTGATCCGGTTATTGGCCGAGACCAGGAAATTAGAAGGATTATGGAAATTTTATCTCGCCGACGAAAAAATAATCCGGTTCTTCTAGGAGATCCCGGGGTGGGCAAAACGGCTATTGTCGAGGGTCTGGCCCAAAGAATCGTTTCTGGCGATGTTCCTGAATTATTAAAAGACAAAAAAATTATTTCTCTTGATTTAGCTGCCATGTTGGCCGGAGCCAAGTTTCGAGGTGAATTTGAAGAACGACTAAAAGCCGTTGTTTCCTCAATTGAAAAAGCTGGCGGCCGCTACATCCTTTTTATAGACGAACTTCATACTCTGGTGGGTGCCGGTAGCGCCGAAGGAGCCGTTGACGCCTCCAATATGTTAAAGCCAGCCCTAGCCCGAGGGACGCTTCATGCTATCGGAGCCACTACTGTCAAAGAATATCGCCAACACATCGAAAAAGATGCCGCCCTAGAACGGCGCTTTCAGCCAATTATGATTGAGGAGCCATCAAAAGAAGACTCTTTGGCAATTTTGCGAGGTCTAAAAGAAAAATACCAACTTCACCACGGAGTAAGAATTTCCGATCAAGCCCTTGTGGCCGCGATCAACCTTTCTTCTCGCTATATTTCTGATCGTTTTTTGCCTGATAAGGCAATTGATCTAGTTGATGAGGCGGCGGCGGCTTTGTCAATCGAAATTCAAAGTGTTCCCAAGAAAATTGATAGTCTAAGACGTTCCCTACGACAAGCCCAAATCGAGCTGGCCGCCGTTAAAAAAGAAAAAAATAAAGACCGGGCCCAAAAATTAGAAAAAAATATTGCCAATATGGAGGAGAGTTTGAGAGCCCTAGAAAATAAATGGGACCAACAAAAAGAAATTTTGGCAAAAATCAAAAAAACTCGCCAAAAATTAGAAAATCTTTCCCTAGAAGAGGAGCAGGCCGAACAAGAAGTCGATTTAGAAAAAGCTGCCCAAATTAAATACGGCCAAATTCCCCAAGTCAAAAAAGAACTAAAAGAAGCCTTGGCTCAATGGGACAAAATTCCAGAAGAAAAGAAGATAATCAAACAAGAAGTTGATGAAGAGCAAATTGCTCAAGTCGTTTCTCGCTGGACTGGTATTCCCGTTGCCCGCCTGGTTGAATCTGAGGCCCAAAAATTAGCCAAACTCGAAGAAGAAATCCACAAAAGACTTGTTAATCAAGAAGAGGCGGTTGTAGAGGTTGCCAATGCCATCAGAAGAAACCGAGCCGGGATTGGCGAACAAAACCAACCCATTGGCACTTTCTTATTCTTAGGTCCTACTGGAGTCGGTAAAACTGAACTAGCCAAAACCCTGGCTCACATTTTGTTTAACGATGAATCGGCCCTGGTTCGAATTGATATGTCCGAATATCAAGAAAGACACACCGTGGCCCGACTAATCGGTTCTCCTCCCGGCTATATTGGTCATGAAGAGGGAGGCCAATTAACTGAAGCCATTCGCCGAAAGCCCTATAGTGTCATTCTTTTTGATGAGATTGAGAAGGCCCATCCGGATGTTTTCAACCTCTTTTTACAAATTTTTGATGATGGCCGCCTAACCGATTCTCAGGGTCGAACCGTTGACTTCCAAAACAGCATTATTATTATGACCTCTAATCTCGGTAGTGACATTATCCAAAAAGAAGAAGACAAAAAAATAATTGAAGAAAAAATTACCCAACTTGTTCAAAAAACCTTCAAGCCCGAATTTATTAATCGACTTGACCAGATCGTTTTATTTGAAAAACTAACCAAGACCCAAATCGGGCAAATTGTTGATCTTCAGCTTAAAAAAGTCAAAAAAAATCTAGCCAAAAACCGAGACTTAACCCTTAAGGTTGACCCAAAGGCTAAAAAATTAATTGCCGATCTTGGTTATGACCCCCAATATGGGGCTCGACCCCTAAAAAGGGTAATTCAAAATAATATTCTCGACAAGATTGCTCTTTTAATCGTTAACGGCAAAATTAAAGAAGGTCAAACTGTAAAAGTTGGGATAACCAAAAAGAACACTTTCCAAATTAACCCCCAATAAGCCCCAGCCTTGATAGATCCTGGATCTGTCAAAACAAAATCATCTTCGAATATGGTTTGCCAATAATTTTGTTTTAAAGAAATGTTAAAATTAATAACATGAATAAAAAAAGGAAGACCGTTTCTGTTGATCATCTGGAAAAATTAGCCAACTTAAAGGTCGGAGCAAAAGAAAAAGCTAAAATCGGTCCCCAACTAGAAAAAACCCTCCAACATTTTGATATTCTTGATCAAACCCCTAATCTTGATAAAGAGGAACCCACCTTTCAAGTTACCAAAAACACCAACATTGTTGCCGAAGACAAAACTAGCCCTTGCTTACCCAAGAAAAAGATTTTGCCTGGCAAAAAGAAATTTTTTACTACCGACAATGACTAACCTTAACGAAAAAGGCCAAAGTTTGACAACTTGGCAAAAATCATTAACCAAAAAGAAAGTTTCTGCTCAAGAAATTTGTCAATTCTACCTTGATCAAATTAAGAAAAAAAACCAAAAGCTAAACATTTATCTGGCCACTAATAAAAAAATCCTCGACCAGGCTAAAAAAATTGATCAACAAATTAGCCAAGAGCCAAAAATTTTTGAAAAAAAGCCTCTCTTAGGTTTGCCTATCGCCGTTAAAGATAATTTTTGCACCACTGATTTACCCACTACTGCTTCATCACAAGTTTTGAAAAATTATCAACCCCCCTATGAATCAACGGTCACAACGAGATTGCAAAAAGCCGGAGCAATAATTTTAGGCAAAACCAATATGGATGCTTGGGCTCATGGCTCTTCAACGGAAACTTCAGGCTTTGGCCCAACCAAGAACCCCCACAATCTTAATCATGCTCCGGGTGGTTCTTCTGGCGGCTCAACTGCCGCTGTCGCCGCCGACATCGCCCCAGCCGCTATCGGTTCCGAAACCGCCGGTTCTATTAGACAACCAGCCGCTTGGTGCGGTGTGGTTGGCCTTAAGCCCACCTACGGTCGAATTAGCCGTTGGGGGGTTATCGCCATGGCCTCATCACTAGATTGTCCCGGTCCAATTACTAAATCTGTTGCCGACGCGGCTCTAATTTATAATCAATTGGCCGGGCCAGATCCTCATGATGCCACCACTATCAAATCGGCCCCCAAAAAACTAACCAGTCAAAAAAAATCCCCCCCCAAAAAACTAACTATTGGCCTTCCTAAGGAATATTTTTCTTTAGCAAAAAAGGGAATTAATCAAAAAATTTTAAGAATTACCGATCAGCTCCAAAAAGAAGGCCACCAAATAAAAGAGATGTCTCTTCTTGATCCCAAATTAAGTATTGCTGTCTACACTATTTTGCAAAGAGCCGAAGTCTCTTCCAACCTAGCCCGCTATGACGGCATCCGCTATGGAAAGGGGAGAGACCATTTTGGTCTAGAAGCGCTAAGAAGAATTATGCTAGGAACCTTTGTTCTTTCCGCCGGCTATTTTGATCAATACTATCTTAAAGCCCAAAAGGCCCGAACCAAAATTATTAATGATTTTGCGGCTGCTTTCCAAAACGTTGACCTAATCTTGGCCCCAACAACACCAACTACGGCTTTAAAACTCGGTGCTTGGAAAGAAAGCGCCATGTTTGGCGAAATGCAAGATGTTTTAGTTGAATCCAGCGCTCTAGCTGGTTTACCGGCTATTAATCTACCTTGCGGCGTTGATAAAAACAAACTTCCTATCGGCTTGCAAATTATTGGTCCTCAAAAACAAGAAAGAAAAATTATTAATCTTGCTTATCAAGTTGAAAACTTAACCCAATAATGAAAAAAATCAACCTTCCTTCCGTTTTTGAAAACAAGAATTTTTGCCTGCTCTTGATTGCTCAACTTTGCTCTAACGTTGCCGCCACCACGATTTTATTTTCAATTATTAATATTGTTTTTTTGGCCGTTGGCTCCTCATCAGTTATTGCCTTAATTACCGTCCTTTATTATTTACCGGGAACTTTTTTAGGAATTTTGGCCGGAACAGTCGTTGACAAAATTAACAAAAGAAAAATATTTTTAGCCAGCAGTATTTCTCAAACTATTATAGCCCTATCCTTTTTAGCTATCAGAGGAGAAATTTTTTTGGCCTTTCCTTTAATCCTGGTTTATTCTCTTTTTGATGAAGTTTTTAATCCAGCTGTGGCGGCGGTCTTGCCTAATGTGGTTAAAAAAGAAAATCTTGGTACCGCTAATGCCCTTTGGTTCTTTGCCGCTCAGGGTTCAATTGCCCTGGGCTCGCTGTTTTCTGGTCTTATCCTAACCATATTTCAAAACAACCAAGCAGTTTTCCCTATTACCGCCTTAATGCTAATTGGTGGTATTGGCGCCACCATCTTTATTCCTGAGAAAATTCTTAATCACAGCAAAACCCTAAAAAGCGCCTGGGAAGACCTTAATTTAGAAGAATTTTTGGCCGATATTAAGGATAGCCTTTTTTTCTTAAAAAACAACAAGCTGGTATTGTTTCCCATCCTTTTTTTAACAATAATTCAGGCTTTTATTGGCATTGCTATTAGTATTGCTCCAGTTTTAGCTCAAACCATTAACATCCCTATTGCTAGTGCCTCATTAGTAATTGTTACCCCAGGTATTCTTGGCGCTATTATCGGTGGAGTCTGGGTTAGCCAGATAATCCAAAAGGGGAAAATAAGAAAAAAGTCTTTAATCATTAACGGCCTCCTTTACTCGGGCCTGTCACTTTTTCTTGTTTTCTTAATAACTTTTTCTTCTCTGGCTCCCTATTTTATTTGGCTTTTTTTGGCTATTTTAGGAGCGGCCTTTATTATGGCTATTATTCCTACCAAAACCCTAATTCAAGAGCACGCCCCATTTGAAATTCGCGGCCGAATCTATGGTATCTTGAATATGTTAATCTCTTTGGCCGGCATGCTGCCCCTGCTTTTAATTGCCTCTCTAGTCGACCTAGTCGGGGTTCAGGCTGTTGTCTTTTTAGCTGGCCTATCCTTAATTATTTTAAGTCTTATTATTAATAAAAAACAGGCTTTCATCTTTAAAAAGATATGACTGAAAAACAATTTTTTCCCGTTATCGGCCTAGAAGTCCACGTTGAACTAACCACTAAAAGAAAAATGTTTTGCGGCTGCCCCGCCAATCATTTTGACAAAGAGCCCAACAGTCAAACCTGTCCCGTTTGTTTGGGCTTGCCTGGCGCTCTACCAGTCCCTAATAAAGAAGCCCTAAGAAGAACCATTCTTTTGGCCTTGGCCCTAAAGTGCCAAATTAATAAAAAAACTTGGTTTGATCGAAAAAATTATTTCTATCCTGACTTACCCAAGGGCTACCAAATTAGTCAATTTTTTCACCCCTTGGGGGTTAATGGCCAGGTTTCTTTAAAAGAAAAAACCATTAATATCAAAGAGGTCCACCTTGAAGAAGACACCGCCAAATCTTTAATAAGAGGCAGCAAGCGGCTGCTTGACTTTAATAAATCTGGTGTTCCTCTAATCGAAATTGTTTCTTGCCCCGATCTAAAAAGCGCCGAAGAAGCTAAAAGTTATGCTCAAAAAATCCACCAAATCGTTCGTACTTTAAAAATTTCCCCGGCCAATATGGAAAAAGGGCAAATGAGATTGGAGGCGAACATTTCTCTAAAGAAAAACCCTCAAGATCCTTTACCAAATTATAAAGTCGAGGTAAAAAACATAAACTCTTTTCGCTATCTTTATAATGCCATTAATTACGAAATCAAACGACAAGAAAAACTACTTCTTAATAATCAAAAGATTGTTCAAGAAACCAGGGGTTATAACGCCAAGAAAAAAACTACTTATTCCCAAAGAACCAAAGAAGAGTCTTACGAATATCGCTATTTTCCCGAGCCCGACATCCCTCCTCTCAATTTAAGTAAACTCTTTAACCTAAAAAACTTAAAAGCCTCTTTACCTAAACTACCAGAAGAGATCGTTTCTGCTTTGGTAAAGCAATACCAGCTAAGCCGCTATCAAGCCAATATTTTGGTCAAGAAATATCCTAAAAGGGGAGAGAAAACCCTGGCCTTGGCCAAAGAAAACAATCTTAAAGCCAGCGATGTCGCCAACGCCATTATCAACAAAGACTACCCCCTCAAAAAAATAACCCCCCAAGGCTTTATTAATAAAATGAAGTCCGCCCAAAAAGTAGAAACAATAACCGGAGATAAATTAAAAAAAATTATCAATCTCGTTGTTAAAGAAAACTCTAGGGCAGTAAAAGATTATCAATCCGGAAAAAAAGCTGCTTTTGGTTTTTTAATTGGTCAAGTCCAACAGAAAACCAAGGGCCAAGCTGATATTGCCAAAACTAAACAAATATTAAAGAAGATCTTAAATTAAAATCGTGGCCAAAAAAGACTTTGTTCATCTTCATGTTCACAGCGACTATTCCTTGCTTGATGGTCTGGCTAAAGTCAAAGAAATAGGCCCTAAGGCTAAAAAAATGGGTATGGGAGCAGTTGCTCTAACCGATCATGGGGTAATGCATGGGGCAATTAAATTTTATAATAGCTGCCGCCACGAAGGGGTTAAACCCATTATCGGTTGTGAAATGTATTTGACCGCCTCAATGAAAGAAAAGGCCGGCGGCCCCAACTTAATGCCTCACCATTTGGTTTTGTTGGCCAAAAATTTTACCGGCTACCAAAACTTAATGAAATTGGTCACCAAAGCTCACCTAGAAGGCTTTTATTACAAGCCCCGAATTGATCTTGAACTGCTAAAAAAGTACTCTTCGGGATTAATTGCTCTAAGCGCCTGTCTCCAGGGTCTAATCCCCAAGCTATTGTTAGAGGAAAGAGATAATGAGGCCGCCCAAAAAGCCAAAGAATTATACGAAATTTTTAACAAAAACTTTTATCTTGAAATTCAACATCATCCCAACATAGCCGATCAAGATAAGGCCAATAAAAAAATCATCAGCTTGTCAAGATCTTTGGGAATTCCTCTAGTGGCCACAAACGACGTTCATTATTTATCCCCTGACGACGCTCAAGCTCAAGACGCTCTCATGGCCATCGGTATGCAAAAAACTATCAATGACCCCGACCGACTAACGATGCTGGATTCGCCGGATTTTTATCTTAAAAGCCCCGAAGAAATGTGGCGCGATTTCGCTGACTTTCCTGACGCCTTGGAAAACACCCTAAAGATTGCCCAAGAATGTCAATTAGAAATTCCTTTGGGAAAAGCCGTCTACCCGTCTTTTTCTCTGCCCAAAGGGGAAAAAGATTCCGCCAAATACCTAAGAGAATTCACTTATCAACAAGCCAAGAGGCGCTATCCCAAAGTCACTAAAGAAATTAAAGAGCGAATCGATTATGAGTTAGAGATTATTATCAACATGGGTTATGCTGACTACTTCTTGATTGTCCAAGACTATGTTAATTGGGCTAAAAAACAAGAAATTCGAGTTGGACCGGGAAGGGGTAGCGGAGCCGGCTCTATTGTCGCCTATATTTTAAGAATTACCTCCATCGACCCCATTCTTCACAACCTCCCTTTTGAGCGCTTTTTAAATCCAGAAAGAAAATCTACCCCTGACTTTGATATTGATTTTTCTGATGATCGTCGTGATGAGGTCATTGATTACGTTAGAAATAAATATGGTCAAGAACACGTCGCTCACATTATTACTTTTGGCACTATTGAGTCTCGAATGGCTATTCGAGATATTGCCCGAGTTTTGGACTTTCCTTATTCAACCGGTGATCGAATTGCCAAAATGATCCCCGCCGAACCAGGAAAAAAAATTTCCATTGACGAAGCTATAAAAATCAACCCCGAACTCAAAATGGCCTACGAAACTGAGGCGGAGACAAAAAGAATCCTCGATTTGGCTAAAAGAATTGTCGGCGTTTCTCGTCATGCTTCCACTCACGCTGCCGGTGTCGTCTTGGCCGATAAACCCTTAGTTAATTACACTCCGCTCCAATTAGAGTCTAAGGGCGACCGGATAACTACTCAATACGATATGTACTCCCTTGATCTTAACATTGACGATGAAGCCGTTGGCCTATTAAAAATGGACTTTTTGGGCTTGAGAAATTTAACTATTCTAGAGCGGGCCATTAATTTTGTTAAACAAACCGAGAAGAAAAGAGTAGACGTTTCAGAAATCCCCATTGATGATAAAAAAGTTTATCAAATGATCTCTCAAGGAGAAACCACTGGTGTTTTCCAGTTAGAAAGCGAGGGGATGAGACGACTGGCTAAAAAACTTCAACCTAACCGCTTCTCTGATCTTTCCGCTATGGTCGCCCTATTTCGACCCGGCCCAATGCAATTTATCGATGATTTTGTCAACCGAAAGAAAAATCCTCGTTTGGTAGATTATCCCCATCCCAAGCTGCGATCAATTTTAGAAGAGACTTACGGCATCATTGTTTATCAGGAGCAAATTATGCAAATTGCCCACCTTATGGCCGGCTTCTCTCTGGGAAGAGCCGATCTTTTGCGTCGGGCCATCGGTAAGAAAAAGCTATCAATTATGAAAAGCGAAAAAAAAGACTTTATTGCCGGCTGTCTAGACAATGACTACCCAAAACAGGTCGCCGAAACTGTCTTTGCCATGATCGAAAAATTTGCCAGTTACGGCTTTAATAAGGCCCACTCGGCTTCTTATGCCATGATCGCCTATCAAACTGCTTGGATGAAAACTCATTATCCGGTTGAATTCACCGCCGCCGTTTTATCGGCTGAAAGCGGCCGCTCTGAGCGGAGTCGATTGATTCTGGCTATTGACGAATGTCGTCGTATGGGAATCGACGTTTTGCCGCCAAACATTAATGTTTCCGAAACAAATTTTACTATTGAAAAAGAAAAAGGCTCACTGGAAAATAAAGCCATTCGACTTGGCCTGTCAGTAATAAAAAATGTTGGCGAGGCGGCCATTGAGGCAATAATTTCAGAAAGGAAAAATGGCCCCTTTGCCTCCTTATCGGACTTTTGTCTTCGCGTTGATAACCAAAAAGCCAATAAAAAAGTTATTGAAAGCTTAATTAAGGTCGGAGCGATGGATGATTTTGGAAAAAGATCAAGTCTTTTGGCTGGTTTAGAAAATATCCGCGCTGCTTGTGAAAAAGAACAAAAAAATCGCCTTTTAGGCCAAACCACTCTTTTTGGTCAACAAGAAAAAACCCAAAATACGAAAGACCGCCTTCCCATTATGGAAGAATTCCCCAAAAAAAATCTTCAAGAGTTGGAAAACGAATTGTTAGGCTTTTCCCTTAACAGCCAGCCCCTTTGGGACCAAGAATTAGCCAGCAATTTTGATCATAAAAATAATAGTGTCGAGGATCTACCTGCCAACAGTCGCCTTAAGCTTCTGGGAATTATTAATAACATTCGAGTCGTTTTTACTAAAAGAAGTAACGAGGAAATGGCTTTTTTAAGCCTAGAAGATGAAACCGGCACCAGCAATATTGTTGTCTTTCCCAGGGTCTATAAAGACAACAAAGAAAAATTAGTTAATGGCAATGCTATTGTTGTCATCGGCAAAATCGATAAAAGGGAAGAAGAGAAGTCGGTTTTGGCCGATGAAATTTATACTGTTGATGAAGCCAAAAAAATTTATAACCAGGAAAAAAATCAAAACGATCAAAGAAAAAAACCTCCTAAATCAAAAAAACAAATTAAAGAGGTTGATTTTGTTGTCAATATCCCCAAAAATACTAGCCCCCAAAAATTAATGACCATTAACCAACTACTTCATGATTCTCCCGGCAACAAAAAAGGCGCTCTTTTCTTTAAGCATAACGGTGATGGCAAAATTTTAAAACTAAGTTTTGGGGTTGGCTTTACTAAAAAATTAGAAAAAGAAATTAAAAAAGTTTTAAAAAAATAGAAATTAAGAAATAGAAATTAAAAATTCTCTTTTGTGTTATAATCATTTCCAGTTATGGCTAAAACTAAAGAAAAAACTGATAAGAAAAAACCGCTCAAAAAGAAAATCGCCAATTTTGAAGTTGGCGACCAGGTTCGGGTTAATTTTGAAACTAAAGAGGGTAAGCAAACCCGCCAGGCTATTTTCGAGGGCCAGGTTATTGCTCAAAAAGGTAGTGGTAAAAGCCAAACCTTTACGGTTAGAAAAATTGGCGCTGACCGAATAGCAATTGAAAGGATTTTCCCCAAAAATTCGCCTAAAATTGTTAAAATTGACCTAATTGAAAAGGGGAAAGGCATTCGCCGAGCTAAGTTATATTATCTTCGTAATAAAGTTGGTCGCTAACAAAACTACTGCCCAAATAGTCGGCCAGACAGGAGAAAACCTTGCCGTTGACCACCTCCTTCAATCTGGCTACCAAATCCTTGATCGTAATTTTAAGATTCGTCTTGGCGAGCTAGATATTGTCGCTCTTGATCAAGATCAAGTTGTTTTAGTGGAAGTAAAAACTAGAAGCGGAATAAAATTTGGTCTTCCCGAAGAAGCAATTAATAAAAAAAAATTAACCAAAATCAAGCAGGCTGGCCAAGTTTGGGTTCGTCAGCACCCGCAATTTCCCCAATCCTTAAGAATCGATCTTATTGCCATCCTTGGTGATAAAATAAAACACTACAAGAATATTGGTGATTTTAGCTAAAAAAACACTTTAAGATTGGAATCGGGGATTGTTTGAAAATTGAAAATTGGAAATTGGAAATTAACTATATGTCTTCTTATCAACCGGACCAAAAAACCCTCAATCGTTATGCCAAAGTGTTAATTAATTTTGCTCTTAATCGGGGCGAGGGCATCAAAAAAGACGAAGTGGTATTTTTACAAGTCCCGGAATGTGCCAAACCCATGTTATTGGCCCTGCGAAAAACAATTTTATCTACCGAAGCCCACGCCATTATTCAATATCTTCCCGACCACATGGGGCGGGAATTCTATCAGTTGGCTAGCCAAAAGCAACTAGAATTTTTTCCTAAAAAATATCTTAAGGGCATTGTTAGTCAGGCTGATCATTTTGTTAGCCTCATTGCCGACACCGATAAACACGAACTAGAAGGAATTGAGCCTGCTAAAATTATGACTCGTGCCCAGGCTTTTGGCCCCTATAAAAAATGGCGAGAAGAAAAAGAAAATAAAGGCAGGCTAACTTGGACCCTAGGCCTTTATGGCACCTTAGCTATGGCCAAAGAGGTTAATCTATCGCCAGAAGAATACTGGCAACAAATTATCAAGGCCTGTTTTTTAGATTATGATCGACCAATTAAAAAATGGCAAAAAATAGCCCAAGAAATAGTTAGAGTTAAAAATCAACTCAATAAACTAGAGATTTCTTCTCTTCATGTCAAGGCTAAAAATACTGATTTAACTGTTGGTTTAGGCGAAAAAAGACAGTGGCTGGGTGGCAGTGGCAACAACATCCCCAGTTTTGAAATTTTTACTAGTCCCAACTTTTGCTATACTCAAGGAGAAATAAGCTTTAATCAGCCTCTTTATATTTTTGGCCATTTAGTCGAGGGGGTTTATTTAAAATTTAATAAAGGAAAGGTGATTAAAGCCAAAGCCAAAAAAGGGGAGAGGCTACTTGCCGAAATGATTAAGGTTCCTGGGGCAAATATGGTTGGAGAGTTTTCTCTAACCGATAGCCGATTATCGCGAATTACTCGCTTTATGGGAGAAACCCTTTATGATGAAAATCGAGGTGGAAAAGAAGGCAATGTCCATATTGCTTTGGGCTCGGCTTACAAAGACTGTTTTCGGGGTAAAAAAGAAACTCTAAAAAAGGCCGACTGGGTAAATTTAGGCTTTAACGATTCGGCTATCCATACCGATATTGTTAGTACCACTAAACGAACTGTTACGGCTAAATTAAAAAACGGTGCTCAAAAAATAATTTACCAAAACGGCCGATTTCAAATTTAACTATGGTCGAATTAACCGGCGAAATACCAGTCAGACAAGAAAACCTAATTAATAATCCTCAATTGGGTGAAAGAATCAATCTTTACTTATCCGAGCCCAACCCTCCCCAGGCCGGCTTTTTAAACAGAAAAGAGTGGCAGCAAGAGCTGAATAAATAAAAATAAATAAGTAAAACTAGATAAGCAAAAGCAACCAAGCCTCCCCACTCCCAAAAAACCCTTTTTCTCAACACATCTCTTTAGGCTATGGGACTAATGGTAAATACGGTACCGTATTTATTAATAAAAGAATAAAAATGTTATTTATCGCTTTATTTGGGTAAATAAATACTTTACTGTATTTAAAAAGAAGGGCTTATTTCAAGAAAGGCGAAAACCATGGGTTATACCCATGGAGGAAGCCGATATCATATAGTTTGCTCGCCTGTGGCGGGTGCTCAAGGCGAAACGCAAGAACCACGGGCTTTGCCCGTGGGTATCTATAAATAACCGTTAACAATTTTCTATCGGTATTTTTTTATTTCCCTTTTTTGCCGGAAGAAGTCAGAGT